>Ga0208937_1000004_pt1:60000-292836 | contig 292836 bp, 255 predicted proteins | sample June2015DPH_11_5_FD_184705 | JGI IMG/M metagenome (GOLD analysis project Ga0208937, IMG submission 184705) | Peatland microbial communities from SPRUCE experiment site at the Marcell Experimental Forest, Minnesota, USA - June2015DPH_11_40... | ecosystem: Environmental >... | reverse complement strand
GCCAAAAAGTGACCGGCTTGAAATCGGAATCCGCGCCCGGCTTCATCCCGGAATCGTGCCCGAGTTCATTTCGGAATGCTGCCCGGGATGATTTCGGAATCGTGCCCACCTTGCCCCGGAATCCGCAGCGATTGGGCGGAAGGACTGTTGAACCAGGACCGGCTGCGGAGAGAGGGGTTTTTCCGGTCCGAACCGATCAGGGAACTTTGGGCGGAGCACCTTTCGGGGCAGCGGAATTGGCAGGGTCACTTGTGGAACGTTCTTATGTTTCAGGCTTGGCGGGAAAAGTGGGCCTGAGAGGCTTTCGCTCTTTCTCGCAGGTCGCTGAGAAAGGCCACTGAAGCGGTTGTCCCGCCACGGCGAGTCCGTGGTCAGTTGAAAAGAGGGGGTTAGGAACAATTCTGATTATGAATTCTATATTGCTTTCTTCACTATCCCCACTCCCCGCTGCCTTCTGCTTAATGCGCATCGCCCCCCTTCTGTCTGCCGGGGGGACAGCGTAAGAACGGTAGACAATAGGCTGTAGGATGTAGGCAGCGGACAGTGCATGATCCAGAACGAGGACGCTCTTGGAGTCTGGGCGTCCTTCAGGCCTGGGCGCGCGGCTTTCGGCCCACACAGTTGATATAAGGAGAAGTCCAACGGTTTTGCCGGATACGAACGATGTGGTCATCGACGAACCACACGGCCCTGGATATTGCTGTGTGTGAACGGATTGTGAACCAGTAAAGAAGATGCTTGGGCCACCTTTCCAAGTTATAGACCTCTAAACAAATAGGTAAAAAATAGTCGCAGCTTTCAATCTCTAACCCCGCCTCCCGGTGAGCGGAAGCCAGACTCTCGCGACTAAGAGGTACATGGGCGTTGTACATATCTCGATCGAGCAGCTTTTGATATTCTCCCAATACGCCGGTGAAGTTCGGAATGTTGGTGATCATTCTCCCTTCGGGTTTAAGCAACCTCGCCATGGCCCGCACAGCTTCCGCGGTCTGCTCAAAATGTTCTACAACACCGAAGGAAATCAAGACATCAAACCGCCCGATGAGCTGTGGCGGAACTGAGAAGAAATCCGCGCAATAGACCTCGCCTTTAACTCCTTCTCTCTCCAGAATCGTGCGAGCCCTATCGCACCCCATTTCAGAGCGATCAATTCCGGAGACCTTAAAACCAAAGTGTTTCGCAAAATAAGGCAAATAAACAGACTGAGCGCACCCAACCTCAATCAGCTCCATTGAAGAGGTGTCGTAGCCTTCAAAGAGTCGCTCAAAGCTGTGATGAAATTTCCTGACCACATAGTTTTTGAGGCCGGGGCGATGAGGATCGATGGGAGCGGGCAGGCGGCTCCTTTTCCACCAGTCCTCCCAGAATTCTGCACCTGCCCTATCGCAACTGGAAGGCTCGCCATTTTTCGTTTCTATCAATTTCCCTTGACCTCTAACAAGATGGTATCACGTTGCCCCTTCATCTCGGCAGCGAATGGGGCTTTAGCAGGATGCTGAAGATCGGCATCCGCGTGTCATTCTAAGCGGAGTGGTGTAGGGGCATCGCAAGCCGCCCATGGCAAATCCTTTATCTCGCCACCGCGCACGGCTACCCCGGATGACTCTGGAATAGCTCCTCTGAACAACCTGTCAGGAGATGCTCGGCCGGAACGCCTTGATAGAATTCATAATTCACAATTGCCCCAGCACCCGACACCTGACACCTGGAACCTGTTCTCCCACCCTTACGCCTCGAGTATTTCCTCGTAATCTCGCACCAGGGTCTTCAGGTCGAATCGGCTGAGAAAAGCGTCCAGTCTTTCGTCTGGCTGCAATTCTTTGGTTGCAAAATTGACGGCAGAGACGATTCCTTCTGCCAAGGCCTTCGGGTCGGAAGGCGGGACCAGCCAGGCCCTCGGACAATCCCCAAGTATCTCACGCAGCGCCCCCGGGCAGTCCGAAGCCACCACCGGCGTCCCTACAGCCAAGGCTTCAAGCACCACCAAAGGCAAGCCCTCAAAACGCGAAGGGAGCACAAACAGATCGGCATGCTTGAAATATGGGAAAGGATTGGATTGGAATCCTGGCAGGTGGACAGCCTCGTTCAGGCTCAAGCGCTCCCGTTGCGCCAGGAGTTCCGATCGGAGATCTCCTTCCCCAAGGATGGTCAGTTGAGAATTGGGGAGTGAATTGCGAACTAGCGCCATGGCTTCAAGAAGAATATCGAAGCCTTTCTGTTTTGACAGACGGCCTGCCGCAACCAAGTGTGGCCCGTCCCCGGAGTAAGGATTCTCGATCGCGTCTGCCAGCGTCCTCGTTTCACTCACATCCACAGGGTTATAGATTCTGACCATCTTGCTCCGTGGGACGCCGTAGTTCTCAGCCAAGTCGTTGAGAACATAATCCGCCACACAGATTACCTTGTCTGCCTTTCCATACAGGCGGTAGAGAAACGACCATACCCTGAGATTTCTCCCGAGCTGGAAGTTCTGAGCGCTCGTTGAGATGTCTTCGCGTATCAGGACCCTTGTTCTCGGGGGAAGAAATGGCCTGCACAGAATGGAGGCGATATTCAATTCCAACATCGCTGAATGCACAACTTGCGGACGCAGCTTGCGCACCAGCCGAACCATACCGGGGAAGGCATAACGCACCCGCTGCGCCTTAAGGTCATGGACCAGGACGTCGGCTGACAGTTCCTTAAGGTAAGGACCAACCGCATCGACCAGGGCCAAATGGGGCTCGAAGCGCGAGCGATCCAGATGCCGCAGGAGCGTCACAATCACTCGCTCCGCTCCCCCGCCGCCGAGGTTCGGCATGAGAAACAAGACTCTTCTGCGTGCTGATTTCATTGTCTTCGGCGATTTTCAACGTAATTCCCCTCCCTAGCTAAGGAGGGGGCCAGGGGGTGGTTGGCTCGCGCGCTGGCTCTCGTACCCACCACCCCCTAACCCCCTCCTCAGCCGAGGAGGGGAGCTATTATCATGCCAACCTTCTCGCGACGTAAGTACTGATCCCATACGTTTTGCGCAGTATTTGAATCCACGTAAGAGCTGGCAAAAGAGCCCGGTCCAGGCCTGTCAAGGGTTGGGCGACGGCGTATTTCAGGGTCGACAAGATGCCAGGTTTAAGATTGTAACGCTTGAAGAACTCAGGCCGCGCCATAGGAATGTCAGCGTGAGTGAAAGGCTGCCTCCTGAGCTTTGTTTTAACGTAGTAATGCAGCCAATTGTAAGACGGCAACACAAAGACATCCCTTCCAAAGTATGCTTTTTGCAACGCGAATCCCGTTTCTTCCAAATACTTTTGTACAGCCTTTTCTGAAAAGAAATAGAGATGTCGCGGGATGTCCTCGAGAAAAAGGCGCCGTGAGGCAAGACTGTTGAAATTCGTAACGAGAAAAACAAAAAGCCCGCCGACTTTGGTGACCTCGGAAGCCTTGCGGAAATAGGCCATTGGGTCGTGCACGTGTTCCAGGACCGCCCAGGCGGTTACCGCGTCGTAGGTGGGCTGGTTGACCGGAATATCCGGAAGCTGCTGGGGATAAACCTTGAAGTCGGTGATGGGTTGGGAGGAAGCTGAAACTTCCACTCCCTCGACGTGCCATCCGCGCGCCCTCATGAATCTTGGGAAATCTCCATTCGCGCAACCCACATCCAACAAGCTCTTGGGCCCCGGCCTTCTCTCGATTTGTCTCAAGTAACTCGCTTCACGCGCATACCGTCTCAGATGATAGGCGCGATTCTGTGCGAACTCTTCTTCATAATATTCTTTGGGATAATATTTCCCCATGTCTGCGAAAGGGGGACGCGGATTTACAAAACCCAGGCCGCATTGGTCACATTCCACGACGGTGAAGACACCGGCGTGACAGCCGCGCCGGTCGGGCATCTGGTAGAGCGCTGTGTGACGCGTAGAGCCGCAGAGGTTACAGGCTACTGTTTCCATAGGCTTCCTCGAGCGCGCCCAGTCGCCGCAACGTCTTGGCAATTGAAGCGTAGACCAACACGCAGGAGACCAGGTATACGAACGATGTGGAAAGGGCGATTCCAGCCACACCAGCGTACCTCATCAGGATGCGATTGAGAATTATATTGAGGACCATGTTCACCCCGGCAATCACCATGAGCACCGAGTTTCTCTTCAAGGCGCTGACTAACCGCACCCCGAGATTGGCAAGAATGTAGAAAGGGATCTGGAGCGAAAGGAAGGCCAGAACGCGGCTGACGATCTTGGTATCCACCGCCGTGAAGGCCCCGCGCTGGAAGACAATTCTGATCAAAGGATGAGAAAACGCTACGAGCCCCAGTGTGATGGGGACCGTCACCAGGACAATTGATCGGGAATAGGTCTTCAAAGTCTGGCGGCAGCCGCTCCAATCCCGGTTCGCCACCATCTGGGAAAAATAGGGAAGCGCCGCCGTGCTCAGAGGTATAGCCCCGAGGATGATGAAGAGGCTGACAACCTTCCGCGCATAGTTCAAGGCCGCCACGCTGCCGGGTTCCAGCATGGCGGCCATGGATTGATTGATCAGCTCGGTGCTGCCCATCAAAAGGGCGCCGGCCAGCATGGGTGCATACTGGCCAATGACTTGTCGCAACGCGGGATGCAAGCCATACCAGCAGGGTTCGAGCCTGACGCCTCGTTCTTTCAACAACCAGCCCAAGACAGCGGCCTGCAGGGTTACACCCGTCACGGTTCCGACCCCCAGAGCAAAAATACCCCAGCTCCTGCCCAGCAACAAAATGAAAGCCATTATGGAAAGCGGAGTCAGTATGAGTGATAAGGCGGGCAGACCAAATTGCTCTCCGGCATTCAAGACCGCGGTCCAAGTCACCGCCAGTCCGCTTAAGGCAATGAAGGGCAGAAGGGCGTAAAGAAGCCGTCGGGTGAGCATCAACTTTGCCGGACTGAAACCTGAACCCAGAAGAGGGAGGTAATATGGAGCGAGTAAGCCGACCAAAATGGAAACTCCCACCAGCAGGCCCAGACTGATGACCATTACGCCGGAAAAGAGTCTTTGAGCGGCTTCTTTCCCCTCCCTCTCGCGAACCTGAATAAAGGTGGGGATCACTGCCGCGTTGAAAGATCCCGCCACGAGATTCACCAGGAAGGAGGGCAGGAGGAAGGCGATCAGGAAGGCGTCCAGCGCGTCGCCCCGGCCGAACCAACGCGCCACCACCAACTCTTTTGCCGTGGACCCGAGGCCTGCAATCGCAGAGCAGACGGCGACGCTGGCAGCGGCCTTAAAGATCTTGCGGCCAGGAGTCAACGACGCGGGGGCCTGAGGCTGTGGGGAGGTCAGTTTCATGCCCTACGGTACATCGGGTGTCTTCAGGGGACGGGAGACGCAGAGGAGTGCCGGGAAGAGCGTCTTTCCTTTGCCGGTTCTCCTCGCACTCCATCGTATCACGGGAATATCATGCACAGGAAAATCGCTTACGTAGTAGGTAGGTGGTAGGTAGTGGGTGGGGAAGAACACCCGCCCTACCTCCCTGTCGCCTTCTGTCTCCGACTTCTGACTTCTGGTCGTTGCTGGTCCTGCCATGCGGGTTCCGTCATAGCAATGTGAGCTACATAGAAGTGGTGTATTGCGCCCGACAACCGACTACGGACCCGCCGTGGCAGGGCGACCTCCCTCGCATGCTGCATCCTGCTTACTGCCGACTGCTTACTGCTTTCCGTCTCCCGGCCCCTGAAATCCGTCCCTTCATCGCCTGCTTGTTCCTGCTTTCTTACGAATTATCATCCGCCGGCCAGATTTTCGTCGCCTGTGCGACGGGAAACATGCGCAGAGTCGCGAGCGCCGCCAGGTAAGCAACACTTCCTGCTCCGCACAGTTCGCAGAGATAAATGAAGTTCTGGAAACCGGAGTGAGGGGGCGCAACCCAGAGGCGCAAGGCCCACACCGCCAATGCCGCCAGGATGGCTCCCAATAGATTCTTCGAGGCAAAATGAACCTCGGACCGGCCGAGGGCTTGACGGAGGTCGCCAAGATTCCTTCGGATGGACAGGGCGCAGACAAGGGCCGAAGCAATCAATAAGCCCAGTGGTATCCCCCTCGCGCCCAACCTGAGAACACCGACGTAAAACAGATCGAATCCCAAGTTGAGACTATAAAGCAGGATGGAGAGGCGAAGAAAGGCCCCGCTCTCGTTGCGCGCAAAAAGGTAGAAAGTGAGCAACCGAATGAAACAGAGAGGAAGGAGGCTGAGGCAGTAGTAGAAGAAGACGGTCGACATCAGGCCGGTGGCCGCCGGCGTGAAGTTGCCTCGCTCAAAAACCAGTCGGACAATATTGTGGGAAAGCATGAGGCAAAAGACCACCGCGGGGGAGGTCAGGAAAAGACTGATTTCCGAAATATCCTTAAACGTTCTTCGCTCCTCCTCGTGAGCTTTGCTCATCGCGGCCCGCGCGAGCTGGGGCAGGGCGGCAGTGCCCACGCTGCCACCCAGTAATTCCACCATGGTGTACAGAATTTTCGAACCATAGTTCACGGCCGTGAGCGTTCCGGCGGGTAGAAACGAGGCAATCATCCTCTCGGCGAGGACCACAACCTGCCACGCTAACGCGCCACCAATCTGGGCGGTTCCGGCGCCGCGGAGTCTCCGGAACGCCTCACCGCTTCCCGTCAGTGTCAGGGAGTAACGGACAGGAAAGGAAATCACAATTTGCACGCCCAGGACGACCATCTGGAGAAGATAACCCGCCAGGTAGCCCAGCACGATGCTGAAGGGCCCATAGCGGTCGAAGCGCCACAGGATGACCAAGATGACCACGACATTCCGGATAAAGCCCGCCGCCGAGGAGAGGACGAAGCTGCGACGGCTCAGGAGGAAAGAGCGGAAGACCTCTGCGATGCCCGCGGGAACAATGACCAGGAAGAGCCATCGGCTAAGCTGGGTGGCGAGCTCGATTTGCGGCCGTGTGAAACCAGGGGCGATTCCGCGCATGATCCATGGCGCCCCGATGCCGCCCACAGCCGCAAACAAACCCAGCCCAAGGAACACTAGATTGACCACGTAGCTGACGCCTTTTCCGAGACCCTTACTGGAATCACGCCAATCCAGCGTCGAAAAGAAAGGCACCAGCGAGAACTGGCTGGTCGCTGAAAGCAAATTGGTGATGATGTAAGGAATTGTGAAAGCGACATAGAAGCTGTCGGAGTTCCTGGAGAGCCCCAACTTGGCCGCGATGCTGGTCTCAACGAGGATACCTGAGAGGGCGCTCAGGAGGCTGAAGAAGCCCACCACCGCGGACCCCAAAAGCAGTTGGCGTTTAAGAGACATGTTAAGTACAATGACGAGTCAAAAGGGAGAAGAGTAACAGAATCGGGTCTCGGAGTTAACGCCCCTCGCTGCCAGGCCCCGCCACGCTTGATTTTCTTGTGCGGCTCTCGAGATGTTCCGCTACAAATGGCGTGGACATCAAGAACAGAAAAACCATCAGGACGGGTGAAGTCCCAAAATTGTACTCAAAAAAGCCCTCGGCAAGAAACGCCAGCCAAGCCGCAAAGGCTGCATCAGCCACCCACCGCTCGCTGGAGAGCCTGCCACGAATCCTCAGGATGTTCCAGCCAAGTGCCAGCATGAACCACAGCCAGGCCACCAGGCAAGGCAGACCCCTTTCGGCGGCCAATTGCAGGAGGTTATCGTGAAGATGGTCGTGGTATCCCCATATGGGCGTCGTGCCGGGCGGCAGGTATTGGGTGTAGACCTGCGGGATATTCTCAGGACCAACTCCCACCCAGGGATGTTCCCGGACCATCCTTAGACCCGCACCCCACATCTCCAGGCGAATAGCCAGCGCCGGGTCGTCAGTCGGGTGGAAGGCGAGTGACACTCGGCGGCGAATCATTGAAGGTGCGGCCAGATAGGCGACGACTAGCAGAACAGGGATTACCCAGAGCGTGCGTGGTTTCCACCTCGCCACGATGTAAAGGGTTGCCACAAAACAACCCAGCCATACACCCCGAGTGAAATTCAAGACTAAAGCGGTTGCGACGACGGCCATAACCAGCCCATAGAGCCCCTTGCCCTTGCCGTGTTGCACCATGTCATTCCGATCCCGCAGTCGCGGGAGAGGAATCTTGCTCTGATCTTTTCTTGGCGATCCGCCCCGAAGCAGAGCGAGATTCCTCGCTGCGCTCGGAATGACAGCGTGGGACATCATCAGGAAGGCCAGCAAGGCGGTGAAGACAAGCATTTGCTGGCCCCCAAAATTCATCCAGTGTCCCATGAATCCGTGGATCCGGGTCAATGTCATGTAGTAGTAGACACGGTCAGGGTGAAGGTGACGAACATTGTGATACTGAATAACAAACTGGGCTGTTCCCACCAAACCGGCTAAAGCGGAAACGAAAAAAAGCCCTCGAAAAAGCGCTCTGAGGTGCCTGGCGCTGGCCACCAAGTTTACACTCAGCAGCAAGATCAGAAAAAGAAGCAGCTTGCGGACGGCGACCCAGCCGCCAGCCGGATCTTCGGCCCACAGGATGGAATTGAGAGTGGTCAGGCAGAACAGAAGCAACGGCAGCTTGAGCGGTGGGAAACTGATCGTGGGACGGCTGCGTAGCAAGTGGGTCAAGTAAGCGACGGTGGCAGCGGCAAGAAAGGCCTGCGTCGCAGTTACGGAAATCAGGAGCGTCAGGATATGTAAACTGAAAAACAACGCCGCCCACCGCGCTGCTGTGGCGTGGGGGAGTTCCGTCCACCAAGATTCGATAAGGCCGCGTAAACTCGTCACTCGAGTTTCCAAAGAAAAGAAGCTTTCAGCTGACCCGCCGTGGCGGGATAGCTCATTCCTGGCCTTCCCCACTCACCCCCACCATTTCTTTATGACGCTGAACACGTCCTTCACAGCGAGCGCAATAAGCCCCGGCGCCGTGACCAGCACGTTTCGGTTGTAGGCCAAGGACTCGCCAAACCGCCCGTGAAAGAAAGCCGCCAGGGCGCGCGTGCTCCCGCAGGCCGGACAGGCGGCGAGGTGCAAAAGGCGGCGCCACAAGCACAGGTCGGGGCCTCGCGATATAGCCTCCGGCGGCAGCACACAGAACCCTGTCAGCACAACGCCCAGGACCAACAACCGCAGCACCCTGCGGGAAAACAGCGCCATCCGTCACCTCTGTCGCAGCGGATTGCCCAGCGCATCCGGGAGCTTGTTCATCGCGATCAGGATGACATCGACCAGCCACCAGATGCCGCAGCCCCCAAGGGTCACGAGTTTCAGAATCCCCAGCCCAACGTACCCCAGGTAAAAGCGGTCCACTCCAAACGTCCCCAGAAGGATGGAGAGAATCAGCGCCACCATCCAGTCCTTTTCGCCGCCACGCCCGAGCCTCACGCCACACTTCACGCAGATTTCCGCGCCCGGCACCGTCTCCTGCCCACAGGACTGGCAATAGCGGTACCCCAGCAGTGGCCTCTGGCCACAGTTAATGCAGTATTCCGCGTTTTCTGCCAACTGCCTTGCACAGTTTCGACAATACATAAAGGGTCCTCACACAAGGGGATGCTACCTACGCCAGCGCGCTATTTATAGTGCCTCGCGAGGAAAAAGTAAACAGCTTTGAAACGGAGAATAAAACTAGAAATTAGAAGCTGGAAACTAGAAACTGGAAATTGGAAAATCGAAATTGGAAACTGGAAAATGAGGATAACAATTTCCAGTTTCGCATTTCCAGTTTCCAGTTTCTGATTTTAATTCGGCGTTCCTGCCGCCACCGGGGTCAAGGCCACCTCGCGGGTCGGCTTGCCCACCTCGACAGGCACCGGTTCCTTCTCAAGCGCCAGGTCAACGGCTTCGGTGATTGACTTTACGTATTGGAGCAACAACCCCTCGAGCATTTCCTCGTTGAGGTCCTCGTGGACGTTCGGCTCGTTGTCGGCGGGCAGGATGATTTCGAGCACACCGGCGCGCTTGGCCGCCAGGACCTTTTCCTTGATTCCCCCCACCGGCAGGACTTGTCCGCTCAAGGTAATTTCACCCGTCATGGCCACGCGCGGTTTGGCTGGCCGGCAAGTCAAGGCTGATACGAGCGCGGTCACCATGGTCACGCCGGCCGAAGGGCCGTCCTTGGGGATGGCGCCCGAGGGAACATGGAAGTGGATATCCTTCGACTGGAAGAAATCCGGGTCGATGTCGTAGTCGGCGGCGTGCGAACGCACCCAGGCAAGTGCGGCCTGCATCGATTCCTGCATAACCTGGCCGACATGGCCGGTCATGGTGAATCCCTTTCCCCCCTTCATGGCATTGGCTTCAACAAAAAGCACATCGCCGCCCGTCGGAGTCCAGGCCAGCCCAACCATTACACCCGGCTGGCGAGTGCGCTCCACCACTTCGGTATCCAGGCGGAAGCGCGGGATTCCAAGGAAATCGCGGAGATTGTCAGGGGTCACCAGGAGCTTCTCCGCCTGGCCCTCGGCGATCTTGCGCGCCTGCTTGCGGCAAAGGGTGGCAATTTCGCGCTCCAGATTCCGGACGCCGGCCTCACGCGTGTAATGGTGGATGATGTGGGCCAGCGCCTGCCGCGTGAACTCAATCTGCTCCGGGGACTTGATGCCGTGTTCGTCGGTCTGCTTGGTAATCAGGTGGCGTGTTGCGATCTGAATTTTCTCCTCCTCGCTGTAACCCTGGAGCTCGAGCACTTCCATGCGGTCGAGAAGCGGAGGAGGAACGGTATCCAGCACGTTCGCCGTGCAGATGAATAACACTTTGGAGAGGTCAAACTGCACGTCCAGGTAGTTGTCCCGGAAATGAGCGTTCTGCTCGGGATCGAGGACTTCCAGCAACGCTGAAGATGGGTCGCCCCGAAAGTCGCGGCCAATCTTGTCCACCTCGTCGAGCATGAAGACGGGGTCACGCGTTTCCGCCCGGCGGATGCCCTGAATGATCTGGCCGGGCAGCGCCCCGATGTAAGTGCGCCGATGGCCGCGGATTTCCGCCTCGTCGTGGATGCCGCCCAGGGACATGCGGAAGAACTTGCGATCCAGCGCGCGGGCGATGGATTTGCCCAGTGAAGTCTTGCCCACCCCCGGCGGTCCTACAAAACAGAGTATAGGACCCTTGAGCTGGGGTTTGAGCTGGAGCACCGCCAGGTAATCCAGGATGCGCTCTTTCACTTTTTCCAGGTCCCAGTGGTCTTCATCAAGCACTTGCTTGGCCTTCTGGATGTCAACCCTGATTTCGCTGACTTTAGTCCAAGGCAAGGCGACCAGCCATTCCAGGTAGGTGCGCGTGACGTGGTAGTCTGCCGCTGCGGGAGACATTTTCGCGAGGCGGCTCAACTCCCGCAACCCTTCTTTCTTCGCCTCTTCCGTCATGCCGGCGGCTTCAATCTTCTTGCGCAGTTCTTCAATTTCCGACTGCTCGTCGGCTTCCCCCAACTCCTTCTGGATGGCTTTCATTTGCTCGCGCAGGTAATACTCTCGCTGGCTTTGCGTAACCTGGTCTTGAACATCGGATTGAATCTTGGACCGCAGTTGCAGGACTTCAACTTCCCTGATCAACTGCCGGTTCAGCCGTTCCAGCCGGACCTTCAGGTCAAGACTTTCCAGCAGTTCCTGCTTCTCGCTGCTGGAAAGCGAAGGGAGGTTGGCAGCGATGAAATCTGTCAGCCGGCTGGGATCGTCAATGTTCATGACTACGGTCTGGAGGTCGTCAGAGAGGGTAGGCGAAAGTTGTACAACCTGCTGGAAGAGTGTCGTAACGCTGCGCACCAGGGCCTCAAAATCAGCTTGCTTCTCCTTCGGTATGATGTCCTGGAGCGGCTTCACCCGCCCGATCATGTAAGGCTCTACTTGGGTGACTTCCTCGACCGCAATCCGTTGCAAGCCTTCGACGAAAATGAACAGGCTTTGACTGGGCAGCTTGATGATCTTATGAACGAAAGCCACTGTCCCGATCTGGAAGAGGTCTACCGGTTGGGGGTTGTCCACGCGGGGATCGCGCTGCGCAATCACCCCGATGAACTTCTCTTCATCCTTGAGATCGCCGACCAGCTTCAGAGAACTGTCCCGGCCCACTGTAAGCGGAAAAATGGCGTTTGGAAACAGCACCGTATCACGAACGGGCAGGATTGGAAGATCATTAAAGTCAATATCGGTCTTATGTTTAGAGGGCATGGCCCATCAACCTCGCCTTCCTCATTTCGATCTTGCGCGCACCCGGAGACCTGCGAGTTTAAGCGGCGTCATTCTACCACGCAAGCGACTCTTGCTCGTTTCGCAAGGATAGCCCCTCTTTAATATTTGTCAACCCTTAAAGCCGCGCGATCGAGTTGCTCCGCCCTTAATTAGATGCCGATCTTTCGCAATTCGGTGCCGGACCCGATGGGCGCGACGAACCCACCGGTCGCAGCCAGCAGGGCAAACCGCAAATCAGCCGGCACATCAGAATGCCGAAGAGGTCGTTTCATGTCTCATCTTGAGCGAGGCTTTCATCGGATGATAGGTGGCAAGTGGAGTTGGATGTTTCTCTCTACCTACTATCTGCCACCTACGACTTACCGGATGCGATTTGCGGAAAACGGCTAAGGCAAGTTATCTTAGAGGCCATTGTCATCGCATTAGGAGATCAGGAATATGGTTCAAGATCTGGCCCGCGCCCTGCACTTCAGCCCCACGGTTTTCTACATGCTTTTCTTTGCCACGCTGGTGATTGGCTCTTTAGCCCTGGGATTGGTCTTGAATCGGATCATCCACCACTGGACCAAGAAACTGGCGAACACCTGGGGGGAGCTGGTTTTCTCATTGTTGGAGTCACTGCCGATCCCCTTGCTGTTCCTGAGTTCCATTTACGCCGGCCTGGAACTCCTCACGCTCCCGCATCGGTTCGAGAGGGTTGGTTCGAAGCTGATCTTCGCCCTGACCATTGTGGTGGTCTTCTATTTCCCCGCCAAAGTGCTGGTCCTTTTCTTGCGCCGCGTGGGGCAGCGGAACCCAGGCATGGAGCGGGTAACCAATCCGTCCATTCTGGTCATCCGCGGGTTGTTCGCCATCCTGGCCATCATCATCGTCCTTGAAAACCTTGGTATTTCTCTCACCGCCGTCTGGACCACCTTGGGCGTCGGCAGCATAGCCGTTGCCCTGGCGTTGCAGGAAACCCTCAGCAATCTCTTTGCCGGGCTCTATCTGCTGGCGGATCGGCCCGTTGGCCCGGGGGATTACATCAAGCTGGATTCCGGCCAGGAAGGGTACGTTGTCCGCATCGGCTGGCGCTCCACCTCCATGCGCACTCAGTCAAATAACATTGTGTTTGTGCCGAACTCCACCATGGCCAAGGCGGTAATCATCAATTATTCCCTGCCCGAACTGCGGGTGTCGGTCAGTATTCCCGTACACGTTTCCTATGGATCTGACCCCAGCCGGGTGGAAAAAGTTCTTCTGGACATTACGCGAGAAGCCGCCCAAGAGGGGCTTGCGGGGTTGCTATCGAACCCGCCTCCCAGCGTTTGCTTGAATCCGGGGTTCGGGGATTCCTCTCTGGATTTTTCACTCAATCTGAATGTGCAGCGATTTGAAGATCAGATCCCCGTGCAGAGCGAGTTGCGCAAGCGCATCCTGGCGCGCTTTGCCAAAGAGGGCATCGCCGTGCCTTTCCCCACGCGAACCGTCGGACTCGACCAGGCGACACTCGAGTCGCTTCAGAACTCCGCGCCAAAGCAGGGAAGCTAGAAAAGGTGTCAGGGGCGGTCAGTAGTCGGGAGATTTTGAAGAGGGTTGCTGGAGTTGACCGTAACCGCTAAGAGTAGCGAGGAGTTTCGAGACATCGAATTTCACATCGCGAAAGAGCTGGAGGAGGTCGCGTTCCCGCTCCGCAGGGCTTAGAGGCAGGAATTTTTCTGCAGGAATGTAGAACGGGTTATCGCGGACCAGAGCGCCTTCCACCAGCAAGTGACGATGAACGGCGATGGCGGCAAACAGGTGATGGGTTGCAATCTGTTCGAGGTCGTACTGGCAGAGCGCCACACTGGGGTAGTGCTTCACCTGGTAATTGAGGAGCGCATGAAACTCGAAGAACTGCGGCATTGGAAAAGCGAGCGGGGCTGGCCAGAGCCCCTCTTCGAGCCATCGTAGCGATGGGGCGCCGGCGCGCTCTGCATCGGTAAAGATCGCCTTGGTCCACTCCTGCAGCGACTGATAGGTGTCCAAGCCGTGATGTAACCGAAAGGTTCCATCACGAGTGTGACGATCGACCTCCAGCGGCAGTGACCGAAGGCGGTTGAGCATCTCAGCCTGGTAGTCATCTGGAGCAAGGTAAACGCACAGGTCATTGCATTTGAGCCCTTCGGCAAGGAAGGAAGCCACACTGAACGCTTCCGCGCGGCCTCGGTACAGGATGGCAACGTGCTCATGGCAGCGAATGGGGATTCGACCATGGAGGTAAGTAAACAGAGGCGTGGGCACGCTCGGCTCCTGCAACCAGACCGTGATCTAGAGATGTGCGCAAAATTTGGTCATAGGCATTCTTTGTAGCGCCGGCTGCTCCCCACCTGTCGAGGAAGGTCGCCGCGGGGGCCGTCGCGCCCGGCGGCACTCCACGCTGCCGGCAAGACCCATCCCGCCTTGCGGGACCAGGGCAGGCGCCCGCGCTGCATCTCCTGGGCACCAAGCGATTGCGGGCAATCGGATGCCCGTCCGCGATTATGCGGGCCGCCGCAGAGGGTGTCAAGCGACGCCAAGCGCGGTATGTGGTAGGTGGGGAAGCTCGCGTTGCGGAGGTCCCGTCGCAGAGGGTTGATTGTGGTAGTAGACCGCGCCGGGGCGGAGGAAGTCAGCTCATAATACAGAATTCACAATTCAAAATTGCTCCTGCCGTCTGTTGGCAGTAGGATAAGTAAATGTGAGCTTGAGGAGCGACTCGCCAGCGATGGCGAGGGTTGGTAAGTAGATGGCCTGGAAAACAAAGTGGCTGCTGGTTTTTCTCTGCCCTCTGTGGGCGTTGTGTGGTTCCGCGCGCGCTGACGAATTCAGCCAAGTGTCTCGTTACTCGGTCCGCATGTTTTCTTATGGCCTGCTTACCATTGATACTCGGATGGGTGACATCCACGTCGAGGGCTGGGACGAACCGCGCCTGGAAATTGAGGCCGAGAAGGTGGTGCGCTCTAAGTCTGAAAAAGCGGCGAAGTCGCTCTATGAAAGAATCACCGTGGTCCTCCAGGGACAGGACAAGCGCGTCCTGCTGCGCACCCTTTACCCGCCGCGCCGGATGTGGCGGCCGTTTCGGGGCGAGTCGCATCTTTCGGTCAATTACCGCATCAAAATGCCTTTTGACGCCAACCTCGTCCTGAAGAGTGTGGATGGGGATGTTTGGATTCGTGGCGTTGAGGGGAAAGAGCAACTCCTGGTCAACTATGGCGATGTGGAGATTGATATTCCGTCCCGTGATCGCCTGCGTTCGCTGCACGCCCACGCGTGGTTGGGATACGTGCAGAGTGATCTGCACGGAGAGGACCACGCAGGCTTTGGCCCCAGAATTTCCTACTGGAATCCCTCGGGCGCGCAGGACATCTATGTCAAGGTCCGGATGGGCGGAGTCTTTGTTTATAGCGATGAATAGACCCGGCTTGGAAACAAGCCGCTTGCACGAAACACTGCTAACCCTTGCCTTTCTACTCCGTCCAACATCCCGACAGCCTCACGGAACTTCCGAGGCCCCCTAACCGTAATCCCGGATAGGGAGTTTTATTCCTGGAGGGAAAGATGAGAAAGCTCAGCATCCTAATGGTTGCAGCCGTCGCCATACCAAGTCTGGTAAGCCTTGCCGAAGCCAGTTCCCGTATCGAAAAAACCTTGAAGCTCGAACCTAAGGGCCGGTTCGTGCTCGAATCAGATGTGGGGAGCGTGACCCTGACCGGCGCGTCTTCTTCCGGGGCGCGGGTGGTTATAACTTCCGACCGCGATGATCTTGAAGCTCTCTACAATATCAACTTCGAGGAGAATCCAGGAAGCGCAAGCGTGACGGTGCGCCGGAAGGACCATTTCGGTTGGAGGGAGCATGCTTCCGTCCATTTCGAAGTCCAAGTCCCCTCCCAGACGCAAACCGAAATACGGACCGGAGGGGGAAGCATCAACCTCTCCAGCCTTCGGGGCGACTCTGAGCTGAAGACCTCGGGCGGCGCGATCGAGGTTTCCGGCTTGTCCGGAAAACTCGATGCGAAGACCTCCGGCGGGCCGATCCACTTGCAGGAGGTTGACGGGGATGCGCGCGTGGATACTTCAGGAGGGAGGATTGAGGTGGCCTCGATCGACGGCTCGCTCACCGCACACACCAGCGGAGGGCCCATTCGCGTCGATCGCGTGACCGGATATGTCGAGGCCGAGACTTCCGGCGGTCCGATCTCCGTGAATTTCGGCCGGGGAAACGCGCGCGGCGGTGTGCTCGAGACCTCCGGGGGTTCAATCGAAGTGGAGCTGGAACGCTCCGCCAATCTCGAGATTGACGCCTCAACTTCCGGCGGCTCCGTCACCAGTGATTTGCCGATTCGGGTGGTGGGAAAGATTTCAAGCTCCAGCCTGCACGGTTCACTTGGCTCAGGCGGAGAAACCTTGCGACTTCATACGAGCGGCGGCTCCATCCATATCAGAGCACTCTGAAAGGCCACAAGGGAGAGACAAGGGGAAGCAGGGACTGGCACAAAGAAACCGTTACGCAGTCTCCTGGGCGACCCCTTCACCCGGCCCGCCCCGGCTGAAGAAAACGCCGGCGGCGGCCCACCCTCTCCCCCAAGGGGGAGAGGGCCATGAAGAACGTAGAAACTCCAGGCCCCTATCCCACAACGGGGAGAGAGGGGAGCGTTGATCCGATTTCCACCGGCCTCGCCCCCTTTGGGGAGAGGGCAGTAAATTCAAATCAATTCTCCGCCATGCCTTGCCCCTCCTTGGCAAGGTCAGGTCTTGACTTCCCGTCCAATGAGAATTCGACGTATCTCATCGATATCCCACATTAACCCTTTGATCAATTCCTCCCAATCGGCCTTGTCAACAGGACTGAATTCTCTTCCGTAGCCCTTCATCCTTTCGGGTCGTGCGTTCTCCAGTACCACCCAAAGTGTGGAAAGCTCTGCTGCGAGTATTTGCCGGGGCTCGGGCTTTCGAAGCTGAATGGAAAAACGATTCAAAGACGCCGACAGGCGAGTCCGAATCGTTCGCATCTTTTCCCGCGCCAGACCAATATGCTCGGCCTGGACCGGCGAGGGCCCGTCTCCGTATGGGGACTCGAGCGATTTCAGCACCAGTTCCATCCGATCCAGAGCACTTTCGAATATGCTGGCGACCGTAGCCAAACGACGAGCGTGGAGTTCATCCAGGGCCATAGCGGTATTCCTGATTGAGGTTCTTCAGTCAGCCTTCGTTCCCCGAATTTCGTCTTCCAGACCGTTCAGCCTCACGAGTGCTGCCTGGACTGCCGAAGCTCCCTCGGCCCGCGCTGCGCGGGCACGCGTTAGGGCTTGTTCAGCGATGCGTCGGATTTCGTGCAGCAGCTTGCGGATCTCCACCTCCAAGCGGCTGCGGCTCTCCTGAACTCGGTTGAGGATGTCGCTCTGTACCCGAGTGCAGTTGGTTTCCAGTAGGTGTGTAAGAAACTGCCGCGCATCGTCTTGGATCGCGCCATGGGCTTGAGCGAGGCCGAGAATCAAATCGGCCACCCAGCGCAATGGCGATGCTGGTTGCGCGATCTCGATCAGGTCGTGAAACGTGAACTGCGATCGAATCCGAAATCCTGCTTCCGGGTCGAGGGCGTGTGGCATGCGCGCGATCTCTCGAACGCCCGCAGCGGCGAGCTTTTTCAGAAAATCGTTGCCCATCTGCACAAATCGGCGGGCGACCTCCCGATATTCCTTCTCCGCCTCCGCTTGCTCGGTGCGCAGCCACGGCAGGACGTGCCGGCGCGCAACTTCCTGAGCCTCGCGCATCAATCGACGCCGGTAGGAAGGTCCGATTCCGCGCGAGACTGATTGGAGCGCCTGCTCGAATTCCTGATTCGCTTGAGGCGACACCAAACCGAGAAACGCTTTGTGCCGGTCGACGAGTGTGTCGGAGAGGTGCTGCTGCTCGGCCATGAGGAGATAACCCAGCTCGCGCATCGAGCGTTCTGCCCCGGCGAGGGTTTCCTTCATGGCGGCAATTCGCCGCTCCGATTCTTCGATGGGTCGCTCCAGCGCCTCGCGCTCTTCGCTGATGATGGCCAGCAATTGCTCGCTCAGCCGCTCCAGACCCCGTTCGCAAGCCGCGCGGATCAATTGCCGGCCGGATTCTTCGACGAGCTGGCGAAGCGCCTCCAACAGTCCTCCCCAATCCCGCTCCGGCCCGCGGTTCTCCAGCCGTTCTGACGCGCTGACTTCAAAGACGGGCCCGGCGGGCCGCTGCAAACGCTTTTCCAACAACCTTCGCGTGAAACCCGCGGCCGCCGCTCTTTCTTCGTCCGTGGTTCGGTCCGCCTTGTTGATGACCAGGATCAGATCCTGAACCTGTCGCCCCACAGCCTCGACGAGGGCCAGTTCCTCGCCCGCGAGCGGCGGGTCTGCGCCTACCACGACGAGCGCCGCATCGATGTGGGGTATGAAAGCCTCGGTTGTAGCCGTGTTGCCCGTGAACACCGATCCCAGCCCGGGCGTATCCACCAGGCACATGCCTGCGGCAAGCAGCGGGCTGGGCACAAACACTTCGACGCCTACGACTCCCTTGGCATTCTCCGGGTTGTGCTCTTCTGTTACGTACTGGTCCAGACCCGCGATGGCGATTTCCCTCCAGGAGCCAGCCCGGGCCCGGATTCGTGCTCTGTGCCGCTCCCCGAACCGGATCACGGTGGGCACGGCGGTGACCGGGATGAAGCCCACAGGGAGCACGGGCTCACCGATCAGCGCGTTGATCAGCGTTGACTTGCCGCGCTTGAACTGGCCGATACACGCCACGTAGAAGCGGCCTTCCGAGATGCGGGCGGCGAGCTCGCGAGCTTCCTCAGCGACCCGATTCGTGCCGAGCTCTTCCCCCAAGGTTGCCAGGCGAAGAAGTCTCGTCGCACCATCAACGTCACTCGCCGTAGCGAGTCCACCAGCCACGCCGTCTGTGGGCGCCATGTTAACTATTATAGGCGTAGTGTTTTTACTTGCGGTCATAAACGATACCTCATGATGGTCCTTGCGGCTGTAAGTTGGTCAAAGCTGGACGCCGCTCATCAAACAGTCAATGTGGATCAGTTTGGTCTTAAGGCGCGAACCGTATCGATATTTCGGCGCTTGGGCCAAGTCGCACATCCTTACGATTGTGCCGGGCACTAAGCCGCTGAGCCGTAAGACCTCCTCACGAAAATCCTCCAACTCCAAATTCCCAAGCATGAACTTCCGGATGCAACACTCCAGCAATTCCCTGCCCGCTTGCTCGGGGAGAGGATCCAGAGAGAGTTGCTGTCGGCTACCCCAGTAGATATTGCCCACATGCCCGATGTCCCTCTCCGTAGGCCCCCTCGCCAGAAGGAAAACTGGCGTCTTCCGCATCCAGACGAGTTCGCGAACGATCTTGGCCTCGGCATAAGTCAGGGGAGGCAAGTGGTCGAGGAAGACCCAATAGTTACCGTTTTCCATGGACCGATAAACGGCCCCTTTGAGCCGGCTCGTAGGCTGGTGCTTCAGCCAACTCTTGAAGGTGTTCTCCCGGATGCCCTCGACATGAAGTTGACGACGCAGAGTCTCATCGTCCAATTCATAAAGCCTCTGAAGCAACCAGCGCAACAAGGGCTGCACTCCCTCCACCCCGTTCAGGTAGAAGCAATAACGAGCCATCGCTGATGGCAGTTCACTCAGAACCTTTAAGAGCAGAGCGGTTTTCCCGATTCCTGCTGGCCCGCTGAGCAACAAGCTCTCGCGCTTTAAAATGGCATCATTCAATCGAAGAGCTTCACTTTCGCGGTCCACGAGGGGGATATCCGCTAATGGTTTTGTCCGAGGTGAAACGCCTGGCCTCAGCGCGTTCATGCAATTTTTCCCGCGACCTCTTTGTTTTTCAGTATCTCCAATGCGCGACGAGCGGCGCGCCTTACCCGAAGCCACCCCTCAAGAGTCAGCTTCTCCAAGTGCGGGATCGCTCGCTCGTCACCTATCCGGCCCAGTGCGACGACGGCCGCCTCCTGAATGTAGGGATCAGGATTTGAGATCGCAAGGACAATGAGCGGTTCAACTGCCGCTTTCGAACGGAGCTCGCCTAAAATCGTCGCTGCACGGACTGGCACTGTGGGTTCGGGGTGCGAAAGCGACCGAATCAACTTTTCTTCATACGTTTCGCCTTTGAAACGTTGAAGGTCAGCGCCGCAGGCATGGCATGCGTCGCATTGAGCGACTACCCTCCAGCAAGATGGGCAAAAGTAAACCATGCCACCCTCCTCCTTGGAGGCGTCCAGTGCGACATGAGGAAGTGGCCATTCTTCAGGGCGGGGGAGAAAAAGGCTAAGACCGGGTCGCCTTCCTTCTTGGTCAGGTTCCTGTACACGCACAGAAATTCCACGGGCACGTCTTGTGATTCCTGGAGTCGAAACGCATACCGGTATTCCCACGTGTTGCTCATAACACCTCATCCGAGGCTCTTTCGGGTTTCCCTTCAATTCTCGCCTCCCCAAGCGCTCCACGCAGACGAGCAAGGAGCCCCAGGATTTCATCTACTCGCGGATCCAGGTACTCCTTCAGCTTCTCGGGCACTGCTCCGTAACCGCCCAGGCTTTGGGACTTGCTTTCGTGCAAGGTAACCCAGATGTGAGAAAGGCGCGATTCGATCATCCTGTCCAGGTCGACCGTCTGCTTCGGAAGTCCCAGGTCCAACTTAATTGATGTGACCTGATCCAGAACCCCAACGAGGATCGTGCGAATCTGTTCTTTACTGGTTTCGGGAATCTGCCCCGCGTATTCATAGAAAATCCCGTGGAACCCGTCCAGGTTGCGCTCGATTTCCCGGCAATCCTCTTCGAGAGTGAGCATTCGGGCCGCAAGGGCTCCAGCATGGGCGGGTGAAATGGGGAGAGTTGCTTCAAAATCCATCTTGCCACCATCCGCCATCAGGTCACCCTCCTTGTCGCCAAACACTTTCCACCATCGAGCCGCACTCCCAAAATGGACGTTCCCTGGAGCTGTTCGTTATCCACAGAGAAGCAATCATCCAAGTATTCACTTCTGCCTCGTAATTTTCGGGTCAGGAAGGGCAAAAACAAAAAACTCCTACCACGACCCGCAGCCGTGATAGGAGTTGTCAGTCCCCGAAAGCCGGAACGGTTATTTAGGCGAACTCCATCGCCTGTGAAATTTCATTTTACCACGTTCGCCAAAGTTTCAGAGTAGTGTTTTTGGACCACGAGCGCTGGGATGAGGGCGGTCGTGATCCCATCACATCGGTTACGCGCACCTCTGAACGCGCTGTCGCCCTATCGCTTCACTCCCCTAATGTTTCCAGCGCGCGTAGGCATCGCGCCCGGCGTACTTTGCACTCGGCCCCAGTTCCCTTTCGATTTCCAGTAGCCGGTTGTATTTCGCGATCCGTTCGCCGCGGCATGCTGAGCCGGACTTGATCTGCCCAGTCCCCGCCGCGACCGTGAGGTCGGAGATGGTCGTATCGTCCGTCTCGCCAGACCGATGCGAGACAACTACCGTATAGCCGTTCCGACGCGCCAGCTCAATGCATTGCAAAGTCTCCGTCACGGTTCCGATCTGGTTCAGCTTGATGAGTATTGAGTTCGCAACGCCCTCGTGAATTCCTTTCTCGAGAATCGCGGGGTTCGTGACAAAGATGTCGTCCCCAACAAGCTGTATTTTGGCGCCCAGTCGCCTGGTTGCCTCTTTCCAGCCATCCCAATCGTCCTCTGCAAAACCGTCTTCGAGAGAATAGATCATGGGGTAGCGCTCCAGCCAGTCTGACCAGAGAGTCACCATGGCGGTGGGCGTGTGTTTCGACTTATCTGATTTCTTGAAGACATACGCCCCGCCTTCGTAGAACTCACTGGCGGCGGGATCGAGATTGATCGCTATGTCAGGCCCTGGCTTGTATCCTGCCTTTTCGATCGCGGCAACAAGAAGCTCCATCGGCTCCTCGTTGGAGCGCAGCCTGGGTGCGAAACCGCCCTCATCTCCGACACTCGTTTCGTAGCCCTTTTGGTGCAGGATGCTTTTCAAGGCCTGAAATGTTTCGACGGCCGCTCGCAACGCATCGGCAAAGCTGAGCGCCCCGACCGGCGCAATCATAAACTCCTGAAAGTCAACGTTGTTGTCCGCATGCCTGCCACCATTCAAGACGTTCAGCATGGGCACAGGGAGAATGTATGTCTCCTGGTCGGAGAGGTACCGATAAAGAGGAATCCCCTTTTCTACAGCCGCCGCCCTTGCCACAGCGATGGAAACCCCCAGGATTGCATTGGCGCCCAGCCTTGCTTTATTAGGTGTGCCATCCAACGCGATCAGCTTCGCGTCCAAAGCAGCTTGGTCCGTTTCCATTCCGAGTACCGCTTTTTGAATCTCTCCCACCACGTTGGCAACGGCCTTTTGAACACCTTTTCCTCCGTACCGCGACTTGTCTCCATCGCGGAGTTCGACGGCCTCTCGCTTACCAGTGGAAGCGCCGGACGGGATCTTCGCCACGCCGCAGGCGCCACTCTCCAGACGGACAGTGACTTGCACCGTTGGATTACCCCGCGAATCCAGGATTTCCAGGGCATCAAGCTTCTTGATTCTCGACATAAAATCACCTCAAGCAAATAAGAATTTAGGAGCAAATGAGTTACGAAAACGATCGTGACCCTCTTGTGAGCGAAACTCGCAAGGGCGTTGGGAATCGTACTGAGAGCAGGATTTCAGGAAGCACTCCTACCAGGCAATTGTCGTAGGAGTTATCAGTCTCGATCAGGCGAGACGGTTGGATCGGCGAACTCCATCGCCTTCAAATTGCTATTATACAACGTGGCTCCTCATCTTCAAAGGGCCTTGGCTGCCCGAAGGGTCAGTCAACCTGGAAGGATGCTGAAAAGACCGTCCAGCCTGTCATTCCGAGGAGTCCCGATCTGATCGGGACGACGAGGAATCCCGCAAGTCCCTTGTGTTCAGAGCGAGATTCCTCGCTCCGCTCGGAATGACAGCGTTCACAAGCGTTTTTCAGCATCCTGCTGGACGGTACATCCCGGACACAAGGAAATTGTCGAAGGAGGGTTGAAAGCTATGAAGGACAAGTCCCGGCCATCGCGCTTGGTGGTGCTTTCCGTGGATGGAATGCGGCCGGACTTTTACCGCCGACCAAAAGAGTTCGGGCTAAAGATTCCGAATCTCCTCGAGCTTGTCAAGTGGGGGGCCAGCGCGGAGGCGGTGGAGAGTATCTATCCGACTACCACCTATCCGGCCCATGCAACCCTCGTGACGGGCGTGCCTCCGAGTGTGCATGGAATCTACAGCCACCTGGCATCGCTCGACCCCACCGAAAAAGCGCGACCGTGGTGCTGGTTTGCGGGCGCCCTGCGTGTTCCCACTCTCTGGGATGTGGTGCGAGCCAGCGGGCGGAAAGCTGCGGCGATCAGTTGGCCAGTGAGCGCCGCGGCGGCCATTGATTACAACATTCCGGAGATTTGGGATGCGACCACGGCGGACCCGCATCGGGACTTCGCGACGCCCGCCCGCCATTCGACCCCGGGGTTGTTCCCTGAAATCCTCAAGGTTCTGCAACCCATTCTTGACGGCGCAACTCCGGACCGCTTGCGGTCTGAGGCTGCGCTTTACATCTGGGATCGTTATCGGCCGGACCTTCTCCTCGTTCACTTTGTTCACTATGACCAGTTGGCCCATCAGTTCGGGCCGACTTCGCCGCAAGCCCTGGCCGCCATCGAGCGGACGGACCAAGAAATCGGACGCCTTCGGGAAGGCTTCTTGGAAGATGCGGCGCCTACACTCGTGGTCCTCTCCGACCATGGCTTTGTGCCCGTCGAGAAAGAAGCTGCCCCGCTTTCGGTTCTGGCGGAGGAAGGGTTGTTCGATCGGGAAGCGGATGGCACGCCGAAGCTTGGCAAGCTGGGGGCCGTCCATGCAGGAGGGTCCTTCGCCGTTTACTGGCTGGAAGAACCGTCGGCAACGGATCGAGCCTCTTTGCAGCGCGCGGTGAGGCGACTCATTGAAGCGGGAACTGTTGAAGAAGTCGTGGACCGCGAGCGGCTCGAATCCCTCTCCGCCGACCCGGACGCGGAATTGAGCATCGACGCGGCGCCGGGTGTTTACTTCTCCGACCGGTTTGAGGGACCGCTGGTGAGAGACAGCCTCAAAGACCGAGGCACTCACGGCCAATTACCCACCCGCCCCGGACTTGAGGCCTCCTTCATCGTGGTCGGCCCTCAATTCAGCGGAGGTCGGGACTTGGGCCGGATGGCTTTGACGCAGGTGGCGCCAACTCTGGCGCGCTTGCTGGGACTCCCGAGCGATATCCTGGCATCGAACGAGAAGCCTGTGGCAGGTTGCTGAACAATCGGCTGCTGCTGTGGTTCTGAGCGAGGTCGCTCGCAGTCGGTTGTCCGTAGTCCGTGGTCCGTTGCCGCCCCCCCCTGACACCTGAAACCTGAACCCTGGTCTTCCGACTCCTGACTTCTGCCCGTCCCCGAAACAGGAGTAAAATGCACAGTTATGGTGCAAGGGCCATCAGTCATGCCAGAGGCGGTGAAGGTGTATCTCGATTCCCGCCCGCGTTGGAATCGCTGGCGTGAGTGGTTAGTGGGCCGCCGGTACGCTTTTGCCGCGTTTCCAGGTCGACCGAAGCCGCTGGTGGTGGTGGCGTATTCCCGTCGAGACTCGGTGAAAGCCCTGGAGATGGTGCGCGCTGTAGAGCAGGGCTGGGCTGAAGCTCCCCAACAATGCCGCGATGCGTATGAGGAAATCCTCCAGGATGCCCCCAAGTTAGTCATTATCCAATTCCGCCGGACCAACATCTGCGGCTGCCTGGGGCACCGTCATGTGGTGGTGAAAGAGCAGCCGTTTGCCGAACCGCATGATGCCTTAGGCGGTGATCCTGCTGGAGAGTTGGATATCGCTTACCAGCGCGTGGAGAGCTGGCTGGCGCTGCCTTTGATGGATATCGCGCTCGATGCGCAATTTGTGGCGGGGAGCCGGCTGAGAGAGTTCCAGGCAGAGCGGCTGCGCCTGCAATTTCTCAGCATCCTCCTGCACGAGATTAACCATATGGTTCGTTCCCAAGAGCCGGAGGCTTCGGTCCGCGAACGGAGTTTGGCCTTCTACCGTGATGCGCTTGCACAGTATGTCGAGGATGCCAAGGCGAGTTTGTCCTTGACGATTGACCGCTCGTTCTCGCGCTTTGAACGTGATTGAGATAGTAGGTGAAAAACAGATTTTCGCATTCCGCTTCCTTGCTGAGCATAGTATCAAGTAATTCTATACTCGTCATAAATCTTAGTGATAAACCCAGCGGGTGCGCCCAGGAATAAAATTGTGTGTTTCGATGCGCTAGGTGTATATTGCATTCTTCTTTAGAAGACATGCGCCAGACTGGAGGGGATTTGGCCGGCACCCTTGGCGAACAGGAGGAGACTTCGATGGGCCTCGACAGCAAGAAGGCTGCTTATATGGGTTGCCAGAGGCTTGTATTGGCAATCTTCGCGGCACTATTAATTTCGGCTTCAGCATCGGCACAGCAAACGACCGGTAAAATCGTTGGCACGGTAACTGATTCCCTGGGCGGGGTGATGCCGGGGGTAAAGGTTACGGCCACTAACACCGCAACGAAGATCAGCACCACGAGCGTCACCGATAAGGAGGGGTCCTACCAAGTTCTCAACCTTCCCATCGGCGATTACCGCATCACCGCGGAGCGCGAGGGTTTTAGGACGCTGGTTACGGATGCTCCGCCGCTACGAATCAACGAGGTGCTGCGTGTGGATTTGCGCATGGAGGTGGGTGCGCGTAACGAATCGGTTACGGTAGAAGGCTTGGCGGCCGCCGTGGAAACTGTGAACCCGACCTTGGGGCAATCCGTCACCGCCCGAGCTGCTGTCGACCTGCCGCTCAACGGACGGAACGTTCTCGATCTCGCTCTTCTCCAGCCCGGGGTCACGGAAGTGAACCCATATGCCTCCACCAATGATCAGGCCGGCAGCTTCGGAATCGCCGGCGGCAAATCTGACTCCGTCACCTTCTTGCTGGATGGGGGCATCAACAACGACTTGCTGGCGAACGAAGTCGTCTATAACCCCAACCCGGACGCCATCGCCGAGTTTCGAATTCTGACCAGCAACTACTCGGCGGAATACGGCCGCAACGCCGGGGGTATCGTGAGCGTCGTCACCAAGTCCGGCACCAACACCGTGCATGGCGCTGCGTTTGATTACGTCCGCAATGACCTCTTCGACGCCAACCTCTTTTTCAACAATGCCACTGGCCTTCCCAAGCAAGTGCTCAAGCGCAACCAGTTCGGCCTCACCCTGGGTGGGCCCGTCGTGATTCCGCACGTGCTGAATGGGAAAGACAAATTCTTCTGGTTCATCGACTACTCCGGCCAGCGCCAAGTCCAAACCGATACCCAACCGCAGCTTCCGGTGTACACCCCGCAGGAGCTTCAGGGGGATTTTTCCCAGGCTGGCCCGGTCGTTAATGGCAATCCCACTCCTGACCCGACGGTGGTGGCATTCCTCGCAACCAACTCATACTGGCAGTCCAACCCCACGTTGGCCGCGCAGGCGATTATTGATCCCACAAAGTTCAGCCCCGTGTCGAAGAATTATATCCAAGCCAACCTCATCCCGACCTCTGCATCGGGGTCTAAGATAGCTCAGGCAGGTGGCACGGACAATACCGACGAATTCACGGCTAAGCTGGATGCCCAACTCAATTCCAAGGACAAGCTATCCGGCACTTTAGGTTGGTCCCGTGAGCCGTTGCTGGATCCGTTCAGCTACGCCTTTGGCGCGGCCCCTTACGATGCCTATGGGTACGGCGCCCTTGGTAACCATCACCGGGAGTTTGTCAACTTGGCCTGGGATCGGAGCTTCTCGCCCACCCTGCTGAACGAGGCACGGGTGACCGCGCAACGCATGAACATCGCACAGGCCTTTCCCGCCACGAGTTTGCCCACGCCAGGCCAGTTGGGGATAGGAATCACACCCGACCAGTCTACAGGCCCGAGCCTCATCGGCTTCAATCGAGGCCTGACCCTCGGCTTCAGCCCGCAAGGGCCCACCACCGAGATTAACAACACCTTTGGCTACTCGGACACCCTCACGTGGCTGAAGGGGCAGCACACGATGAAATTCGGCTTCTCTTTCTCGGCGTTTCAGAATAACACCCACTACGATTACTATGTGGATGGGGAATTTTACTTTTATGGCCCGTCTACCAGCGTTGGTTCGGGTAACGATTTTGCGGATTTCCTGATGGGCCTGCCCGACGAGTACCTGCAGTTCGGCGCCGCGCCCTCGAACATCCGTACCAAGTCGTATTACACGTTCGCGCAGGATGAATGGCACCTACGCAAGAACTTCGTCCTTAGTTACGGCTTGAGATACGAGTACAACTCCCCGAAGCTGGACACCCAAGGACGCACGTTCTCCATCATTCCCGGAGCGCAATCGACTCGGTTCCCAAATGCTCCCATCGGCCTGGTGTTTCCCGGTGACCAAGGTGCCCCCAGGGGCGCCAATTTCCCGGACCGGACCAACTTTGCCCCGCGCCTCGGTTTCGCCTGGGACCCGCGCAACAACGGCAAAACGAGCATCCGCGGCGGGGTCGGGGTGTTCTATGACATCCTGAAGGGCGAGGATAGCTTGCAGTTCAACGGCCAGGCGCCGTTCTTCGGGTACGTGGACATGTTCTTCCCGTCGTTAGCGGGAAACCCCAGCTCCGATCCCGGTTACTTGACGCAACCCTTTGTCGCGACGGGCGCTACCAACACGTTCCCCTCCAAGCCGCCTGCCCAGAATATCGACTTTGGGGCCTCCGGCTTTCTGCCTTTTGGCGGAGGTGGCGTGTACTTCGTCGACCCACACCTGCGCACCCCGTACACCTATCAGTTCAACTTCAGCATCGAGCGGGACCTAACCAGGGGCGTGGTCCTGGACACCAGCTATGTGGGCAGCGTTACCCACAGGCAAACCGCGTATGTCGACCAGAACCCGTTTATTCTTGGCACCGACACGCGTGTGCTGAACACCCAACCCGGACTCTCGCCCGACGGGTCGAATGGGTTCAGTTACCTCGATACCTTCGGGAATCTGGTTAACGCCAACTATAATAGCCTGGAGGCCAGTCTCACCAAACGGATTACCGGAAACCGCTGGTTAGGCAACAGCTACTTCACACTAGCCTACACCTGGGGCAAGTCAATCGATAACGCCTCCGGGTTCCGCAACGTGAATGCGCAGGTGCCCTATTACAATCACGAGCTGTTCCGTGCCGTATCCGACTACGACATCGGCCAGCGCATTGCCTTCAGCGGGGGCTGGGCCCTTCCCTTCGATCAACTCTGGGCTTCCGCTCCCAGGCGCCTGACGAAGGGATGGAATCTGTATCCCATCCTGACTTGGCGCACCGGCTTCCCCATGGACATCGCCAGCCAGCTTTACACCACCCGGACAGACCCTGGGCCGTCAGGCGCTGGCGATGCCGGAATCGTGCGGGCGAACCTGAACACACCGAATGTTTCCATCTTCAATCCGCACCAGACAAGAACCTTCATCCTCCCAGCTACCGAGACCCCAGCTACGGGCTCATTCTGGTTTGATCCCACAGTGTTTAATACCAATTACAACCCGGCTGTGTACACCTATGGGACGTATCCCAGGAACTACCTCCGGGGGCCACATCGTAGCAATTTGGATTTTGCGGTGGCGAAGAAGACCGCGATTATCGGAGAGCGGCTGAATACGGAATTCCGCGTGGAGTTCTTTAATATCTTCAACCACGCGGAGTTTGAGCTTCCTACCCTGAATTTTGAGGATCCCAATTTCGGCCAGATCACGAGCACGTATCCCGCGCGCATTATCCAGTTAGCGGTGAGGCTTACTTTCTAGCAGGATCGAACTTGCGGCCCCTTTGCGTCGGTCCCGAGGAATCAAGCGGCTTCGGCCTCCTCACCGGCGGGGAGGAAGACGCTTGCCGCACCGTAAACGCCAACGTTCTTTTGCAGTTTGGCTGGCAGGATGGGGAGCTTCTCGACAAAGCGACGGTTGATCGTGTAATGGGGGATAGTCTGCCGGATTCTATCAAAGAGGGCTTTGCCAATCTGCGCGACTCCGCCCCCGATGAGGATCGCTTCCGGATCAAATAGCGAAATCATTCCTCCCAGCCACACGCCGAGATAAAACCCTGTGTCGTCGACGACGGACTTGGCCAAGGCGTCTCCCCTGCGCGCGGCCTCCTGGATCATGAGGGGAGTGATCTTGCGGAGGTCGCCACTCGAGAGTTCGCGCAACAGGCTTGGCCGGCTGTGCTCCTGCTCGAGGGCGACCCGCGCGCGTCGAGCCATGCCAGGACCGGCCGCCAGCGCCTCGATGCAGCCCAGCGTGCCGCAGCCGCAACGATACGGGCTGCGGAAGTCGATGGAGACGTGCCCGCCTTCGCCGGCCACTCCATTCTTGCCGTGATAGATCTTCTTGTTGATGATGACCCCGGTTCCAATGCCGGTGCTGACGGTCACATAGAAGACGTCCCGATATCCCACCGCCGCCCCAAAAAGGACCTCTGCAAGCCCAGCGGCATTGGCGTCGTTTTCCACTTTGGCAGGGAGATGGAAATGGCTTTCGAGCAAATGCGCGAGCTGGATATTGCGCCAGCCCGGGAGGTTCGGAGGGTTGATAATGACACCCGTTTTGGGGTTAAGAGGGCCGGGGGCGCAAACACCTACCCCGGCGATGTTCTCCTTCCCCCCCGCCAGCTTGATCAGCCGCTCGATCAAATGCACGATCTGGCTGTAGCTGGTCCTGAACCCTCTCTCCGCATGAGTTGGCACGATTAGGGACTTCACCAAATGCCCCTTCAAGGTCACCAGCCCCCCTGCTACCTTTGTTCCCCCAACATCGATACCCACAATTCGTTTCGGCATAACCGACCCTCTCCAGATTGAGAATTCCTGCTCACATGCGCCGTCCTGCTTCAATCCCTTCATTCCCGGACGCGCGGCTCGGAAAAGCCGCCAGTATACTCCATCGAGCGGGCTTTGCGGAAACTGGTTGAAAGCGAGGGAGCAGGAAAATAGTAAATTATGAAGGGTGAATTCCAAATTGAGGTAATGCAGCCGTGAGAGGGCTTGGGTGCCGCGCGCAAAGCAAACTCTGCGTCCGCAATTCACCATTTACTATTCACCATTCACTATTCGTAATTTCACTCGTCATTTTTCACTGTTTTTCCGCGCCGGGGAGCTTGACGCATCCTGTACAGTTCTCTAAGATGGCTTGGAGTTGACCTTCAACCATTCCTTGAGGTTATGGATGCCTCGAAATCGCTCTCCGCGCGCCCGCCGTTCTACCGACGCCTCGCCTTCCGAAGTCTTCATCCCGGACAAACTCTATTTCCGAATCGGTGAGGTGAGCAAGCTAACGCAAACAAAGCCTTATGTCCTGAGGTTTTGGGAGACCGAGTTCCCCACGCTCAAACCGGTGAAGAGCAAGTCCGGCCATCGGCTCTACCGTCGTGAGGACGTCGAGGCGGTGCTGGAGATCAAGCGGTTGCTTTACGGGAAGGGCTTTACGATCTCCGGGGCGCGAAAGCATCTTGCGGACAACTCCCGAAGTGAGGCCGAGCAACGTCATCTCTTCCTGTCCACGCTTGATGGGGCGGAGTTGCGCGCCATTCGACACGAACTTCAGGCCATCTTGACAATGCTTTCACGCAAGTGTTAGCGTGATTATTTGTGGCTTTCAGCCCCAGACCTGCTATATCGGCGAAGGGCCAAAAGGCTCAACGGGACGTAGCGCAGCCTGGTAGCGCACTTGCTTGGGGTGCAAGGGGTCGCCAGTTCAAATCTGGCCGTCCCGACCAATGAATCAGTGACGAGTGGAGAGTGACGAGTGACAAGTCAGTTCTTCCTGCTCGCCACTTGTCACTCGTCACTTGTCACTGTTCTTCAAGCCGGGGCGTAGCGTAGCCTGGTAGCGCGCTTGGTTCGGGACCAAGAGGTCCCCAGTTCAAATCTGGGCGCCCCGACCAAAGTTCAGGTTTCAGGTGTCAGGTGCCCGGTTCCAGGTGCTCGGGTTCGCTCAGCCGGTCATTTTGCTGACACCTGACACCTGGCACCTGTTCGGGTGTGCGGTGTCGAGATGTGACTCGTTGCGTAATCGCACTGCGCAGGCGGGCAGGCATGGACCACGCCGACGAACCATTCCGCATCCCGATCAGCGATGTCTTCGACCTGCATACCGTGCGGCCCAAGGACGTCAAGGAAGCCGTTGAAGCGTATCTCGAAGAAGCAAACCGCTTGGGTCTCAAAGCCCTGCGCATCATCCACGGGCGCGGCATCGGAGTGCAACGCGAAATCGTGCGCGCCGTGCTGACCCGCACACCCTTCGTGCTCTCTTATCAGGACGCCCCCCTCGAAGCCGGCGGCTGGGGCGCCACCATCGTGACCCTGCGCTGACACTCATGGTTTGGGGTCGGGGTGCGTTCCCACGATCGAAAGATCACGGCCTCATTGGAGCCATCTTCCCGGCGTCATTCCCGCCCCGTCCCGCCTTGCGGGAGAGGATTCCATTTCCGGGATCGAAGGATCGTATCCCCATTCAAGCTAGACCCCCGCTTTCGCGGGGGTGACCTGGACGGTCCGATTTCAGCGATCATGAGATCGGGGCCGAATTGAAGCTGGTGCGGCCGAAGGCAGCGCTGTCCCACTCTATTTCGATGCCGGCGCGTTCCGCAAGGCTTGGGCGGCAATTTCCGGCAGCAGAGAATTGTAATAGACCTCTTTCAGGGCGTAGGACTTCGCTTTGGAGGGTATGACCGGAAGGATTTCCAAATGCCAGTGGTAATCATCCGCCAGCGTCTTCCAAATGCCGCCCCTCTCGAACTTTGCGCCAAGATTAGGTGAACTGTGGAGCACCAAATGGTGGGTGGGGGCGACGGCTTCCAGACGCATCAGGACCGACTTCAACAAGCGTGCGAAAAGAAGCTGCTCGTCCCAGGAGGTAAGGTCCTCCTCGAACGAGCAGTGATGCCTCAGGGAGAGCAACCATGTCTCGTAGGGCACGCGCGCGGCAAACGGGCAGAAGGCGACGAACGGGTCGAGTTGCTCCACGATCCGTATATTTTGCGCGATTTCTTGCCCTGCAATATCGCAGGTCAGGCACCGTTCCTTGAGCTCAAAGTAGCGCAAGGAGGAGCGGAGTTCATAGCCCACGCGCCGGGGAATGAATGGTGTGGCAGTTATCTCGGAGTGCGGGTGCTCAAATTCCTCCCCCGCCAGCGCTCCTTGATTGCGGAAGACCGTTACGTACCGGAAACGCCGATCCTTCTTCAGATCTTTCACCCTCGCGATATATGCCCGCAGAACTTGGGCAACATTCTCGTCGGTCTGCCGCGAGAGCTGTAAATGGTGGCTGGGATGTTCCACCACAACCTCATGCGCCCCCAGGCTGCGCATCTTGTCGTACATGCCCTCGGCGCGGCGCTGCGGGTCGCCCTCGATGCGGTAAACCGGACGGAGGTGTGGGGTCACCCGCACCTGCCAGCTTGATCCCCCGCCTGGGTATACATAGAGGGTTTGGGGAGACAAAGCTTCGTGGCCTGGGCAAAAGGGGCAGGGAGCGTCTCCACTGTGGGCGACGTTCTCACCCTCGTCTTCCAAATTCACCCAACTTTGCGTGATCGGGTCCCTTCGAAGTTGCATTTTTCCTCCCTTCAGGCATCTGCGTTCCGGCCCGCAGTTAGCCTCCCTCACGGCAAGAAGCTGATCCGCCACACAAGACATTCGGCGCCACCAGCATGCCCCCGAAAGCCGCTTCGCCACATTCCAGGTGGAAGCCCCGCATCACCCTGGTGATGTCTTGTGGTTCTTTGTGGCCGCGGCAAGCTTTGCTGGTCAGCCCGGTGTACACTTCGCTCCCCAAGTGAGTTGAGAAGCCCGGACGTTCACGACAAGGAGCGGCACCCAGTTTCTCGTCGCCACTTACCCGGACTCCCCAGCCTCCCAGGTTGAGAGGGCTGCCGCATTTGTACGCCAAATCTCCACCCAATTATAGACTTCCGCCATGTGTTGCGCCACCCGAACGGCTGCTAGCCGGTTCGGACTTCGGGCGGCGTAACAAAAGTACTGAATGAAGACGGAAGCGGCGGCGTCCTCTTTGCGGTAACATAGGAGAGGCAGACTCGGCCTTAGCTTTTCCTGCTGCGGAGGATCTTCCATGAATGCCAGGGATTTAGATCGGTACAAGGAATTGCTGTTGGCCAAGCGGCGGGAGTTGACCACCGCAAGAGCCGGGACGGAGGGCCCTGCTCCCCCATCGGGCGCAGACACGGGTGATTTGGTGGACCATGCGGCTGCGGCACTCGAGGCAGAGTTGCAGGTGCGCTTGCGCGAGACGGATAGCAAGCTTCTGCGGGCCATCGACGAGGCGCTGGGGCGAATCGAACGCAAGACATTCGGGGTGTGTCAGGCGTGTATGAAGCCAATTTCAGCCGCCCGGCTGGACGCTGTCCCCTGGTCGCGCTTGTGCCGGGAATGCAAGGAACAACGGCAGGCCTGAAGGCTTCGAGCATTACTCGTTGTGCGGAAGTGCAGGTCCTTGGTCATACCGGGAGGGAGGTTCAACGTCATCCCGGCTGAAGGTGAGGGGCGCGCTTAATTGCAATTCAAAGTTCGTCCCAGACGGGAGGACGATCTCTTTACCCCGGCCGGCAAAGATCCAGACAAGCCCTCCGGCAGCGCCGGCGAGGCTGCCGATTCCGAGCCCTTTTACAGGGCTTCCACTGGCCGCTCCCGCAATGGTTCCAATCTCTGCACCCGTAATCGTCGTCTCAGCCACCTTGCCTGTCTTTTCACCTTTGGATGAAGCGCCTTCGATCTTTGATTCCTTGGGTTGGAATCCCTCCCGCCCTGTGCCCCCGAAGCCGGAGAGGGTCGCTCGCAGGGGAAGCGTTGTGCCGTTGGGCAAGATGAGAGTCTCGAACCGAATTCCGATCTGCGCCTTGCCCTTTAGATGCCCGGGGCGGACCACTTTCGTAACCGAACCCTTCACGGAACTTCCCCTTGGAATCACGATCCTATTGCGCATAGTGATTGGGAAGATGGTTTCGCAGTAAATTGCCTGGCCCGGTTGGACTGTCCGTGAGTTGATAGTGTTCATGAGCCTGAAGGGGGATCGTGGTATCAGTGGGTACCATCAGCGTGGACGCCGATGACTGGGGAGGCCCATTCTCTTGCGTGCTCTGCGGATAGCTACACTGCAAAGGACTGATCACGACAATGGCAAGAAAGGCTGAAAATAAGTGACCCCGTTTCATCATTCGCCTGCCTCGTTCTTGTACCTTGCTGCTCCAGTAAGATGCTGCTCATCGGGCCCCTGGACCTGCTGGTTTCATGCCCTCCTTCAGTTTCAGGTGCAATTCATCAACTTCTTTCTCGAGCTGTTGCAGCCGGTTCTGCTTCTCCGCGGCGAGTGCAAGAAGGTAATCCGCCAGCAATTCCCTGTTCTCGTCCATGGTGGTCTGAAGCGTGCCTAATCGGTTGGCGAGTTCTTCACGGTCGTTGTCGTAGGCCACTTGAGAGAGGTCAAAGAGGTCGTGCGCCAGAGTCTCCGTGCGGATTACGACCGTGCATGCCAGGACGAGGTCTTCCGGATTGGCGGCGAGTTGACGAGCGGTCTGGCGCAGATTGGTTACAGCGAGAAGCCGGTCCGCGAACGGCCGGCGGGCCAGAGGCTGTCCCGCTTCGTCGGTTAAAGGCAGGTTTTCGTTTGCCAGGTCCTTGAAAAGCACTTCCAAAGGCCCGAAGTTTGTGTCGTAGCGCGCAAGAAAGTCAGGCAGATTGGTGGCGGTTAGTTTCTGCTGAGGTAGCAGAGTGGTTGGGAAGATGGCTATCGAAATCATGAATAACGGGATGAGCGCCCTTTTCATTTTGACCTCACTGCTGCCAATCGGGTGATCGGGAGAGCGGGTGATCGGGTGAACAGGAAACAAATTCCGTCTTGTTCTTTGTTCGCCCGATCACCCGATCACCCGATACCTCGGATTCCCAGGACTGATTCAATCGCTTGCGCGATGCGTGCCGCGTGGTGTTCCACCATTCCGGGCTCTGTAGCCTCGACCATCACCCGGGCAAGCGGTTCTGTCCCCGAGTAGCGAACCACCACGCGCCCTTGATCGCCGATCTCACTCCGGCATTCTGCGATGGCGCGAGTGACTTCTGGAATGGATTCGAGCGGGATCTTCTCCTTGACTCGCACGTTTTGGATAATCTGCGGAAAGGGTTTGAAGGTTCGAGTCAGTTCCTCGAGGGGCTGGCGGGTCTCTGCCATGAGTCGCACAACCTCGAGCAAGGTAATGATGCCATCTCCGGCAAGTGATAGGTGGGCGAAAATAATGTGGCCCGATGGTTCCCCGCCAAGGTTGATGCCGGAACGCAGCATCTCTTCCAGGACGTACTTGTCGCCCACGGCGGTGCGCTTCAGGCCAATCCCGTGCCCCGCCAGGGCGATTTCGAGCGCCAGGTTTGTCATCAGAGTGCCGACCACGGCGGAGCCTTTGAGCATACCGCACCGCTGTAGGAAAGGCGCCATTATAGAGAGGATATAATCGCCGTCGATCAGCTTGCCTTCGCGCGTGGCGAATATGGCGCGGTCCGCGTCACCATCGAAGGCCACTCCCAGGTCAGCGGAGAGCGCCCGGGTGGCCTCCGCCATCACTTGCGGATAAAGTGAGCCGCAACCGAGATTGATATTGCGCCCGTTGGGTTCTACGTGCAGAAGGTGCGCCTCGACGCCCAGGCGGCTGAGGAGTTTCGGGACCACACGATAAGCTGCGCCGTGTGCGCAATCCACGACCAGCCGATAGGGCGATAGCGCCAGACCCGCCGGAATGAGCTGGAGGAGTCGCTCCAGGTAGGCCTCCAACAAGTGCGGTGCGGTCTCCAGAGGCGCCTCGGAATCTCTCTCTCCCTCAGATCGCGCTTGTGCCAACTCCCCCTCGATCGCGAGTTCCACGGATTCGGAAAGCTTGGTTCCTGACTTGGAAAGGACCTTGATGCCGTTGTCTTCGTATGGATTGTGGGACGCGGAAATGACCACGCCGGCAGAAAAACCGTAATGACAAGTGAGGAAAGCCAAGCCGGGCGTGGTAATCACACCAGCTTCGGTGACTTGCGCGCCAGCCGAACGCAACCCTGCGGTGAGCCGACGGGCAATCCAACTTCCCGATTCCCGAGTATCCTGTCCCAGAACGACTCGAACAGGGCCGGCTGGCTCTTCTTTGCGAAGAATATTACCCAGGGCGAGGCCGAGGTTCCAAACGGTCGTGCGGTCGAGCGGGTACTCGCCCGCCACACCTCTTATCCCATCCGTGCCAAAAAGCTTCGGCTTGTTCGACATTTTCCCACCTATTGTATTCCACAAAGCTTGTTCCCGTACACGCTTTCGTCGAACCGAAAGAGTCAGCAGGCAACGGGCAGAAAGTAGGCAGTATGCAGAAGGCAGTAGGCAGTAACAAAAAGGAGGAAAGCAATTCAGGATAGTGCTAGTGAGTTGGAATAAGACGGTGGAAATTGCCCCGAAGGGGCAAACCGTGAGTAGTCCCGCGCCTGCGGGATGAAACCCACGGAAAGAAAGCGGAAAAACTATACCGGCCCTGCAGGGGCCGAACTATAGGTCAACCCCCTCGGGGTTGACGCGATACCCTCGGCCTCGTTGCCCGCAGGTTGAAACCTGCGGCTACTCACGGAAGGCCCCTGCGGGGCCTGCGGATTCCTGCCCCCCAGAACTTTGACGGAACCCTGTAATCGCCCGCCAGAATCTGCCACTTGCTGGTTAAGGTTGACACCGGAACGACTCTTTCAAACGCTCTATTCAGGCAGCTCCCCAGCTACGCTTCGTCATTCAGCCCGGCGGGAGGCAGTGAGCACGGCGTCTGCGATGCGCACCGCCGGCAAGACTCTGGCGACATCATGCACGCGCACGATGTGGGCGCCACCCAAGATTGATGCCACCACGGCGGCGGCATCGCCCAGTTGAAGAGTAGGTGCTTGCTGCGCCTCGAGATTCTCAATCATCGGCCAGTAAGCTGCGGGACCTCCCTTTCTTCTCGGGCTGTGAAGTGCGGCAGCATGAAGACCAGCGCCGGCGGCGATGGCCTGGACAAACGACTTTCGCGAGGTGCCCACCAGGATGGGAAGGCCGAACCGTCGCAATTTCCTGAGGTGCGCGAGGATTTCAAAGTTTTGAAACCTGGACTTGCCGAAACCCAGGCCAGGGTCAAGGATCAACTGGGATCTGCGCAAGCCCGCCGCCAAAGCTCGCTGGAGCGAACACGCGAGTCCTCGATTGAGCGACCGCCAAATATCCCTCACGAAGGGCATCGTCTGCATCGTCTCCGGCCGGCCGCGCAGGTGCATTAGGATGAGGGGAGTCTTGTAGCGGCGCGCCACGTCGGCCAAGCGCGGATCGAATCGCAATCCGCTGACGTCGTTCAGGATGCTGGCTCCGGCCTGCGCCGCCTTCTCGGCCACCTCGGCTTTCGTGGTGTCGATGGAGATGGGGGTCGAGCGTAATTCACGCCGCAGGCTCCGGATCACCGGCAGAACCCGCCGCAACTCTTCTTCGGCTGAAACCGGGCGTGAACCCGGCCGTGTGGATTCACCCCCAACGTCGATCCAGTCTGCTCCCTGCCGGACCAATTCGAGGCCATGCGCGAGGGCCCTTTCGGGATCAAGGTGGAGCCCACCGTCCGAAAAAGAATCCGGTGTCACGTTGAGGGCGCCCATAATGAGCGTGCGTTCGCCGAGACGGACCTTGCGATGGCCGATTTCCAATTCGAACGTGGGACGAGGCGTCATGTCAGTTGCAATTGGCGAGGTGAGAGCACTTTCCGAACCTGTGTGACACGGCCTGCGGAACACTCAGCGGCACTGCTGCGGTGGGAACCGGTGGGCTCTGCAAGTTCCTTGAGCAGGTGGAAGTGGTGTACTAACCCGCGACCAATCGTTCCTCGCGTTTTGGAGGGGCAGTCTCTGGTGGTTGGGGAAGAGCCTATGACGCACTGCAACTCAGTTTCGGGGCGCTGGAAGAATGTGTCTGCGAAAGCTCACTAAGCCGAACTACAGTTGTCTATTAGTGTCAAGAAGATCTGTTCCCAGATGCCCCGATGATTCGTTCTTGCCGAGTCGAGACGAAGAGTGTGGACGGTCTCGTCGTTCCTTGCGCGCCCAAAGCACGCCGACCAAAAATATCCCGATGCCGAAGCCCATGAAAGCCAACCACTCGCTAACTATACTCATGGTCTCAACCTTTCAAGCGTGACGCCCAATTGAGGCCAACCGATGTAATCCCTGGCGACCAGACCCCAGCCCCAAGTCCCTGCCTTTCACGCCGGCTGCGGACGTTCGCGCGAGGACAAGCCCGGCGCGGGATGAGGCTTCAAGACCTGCGTAGTCTCCGGTAGGGAAGGTTTTGGAGGCACATGCCGAACCACTTCCGGCAAAGGTTTTCCTTCAATAAGCAGATTGACCTCGCTGGCATCGAGCACCTCCCGGACCAGCAGAGCTTCCGCGATGCGCGCCAGGGCGTCACGGTGAGTGGTCACGACGTCCTTGGCCTTCAGGTACGCTGTGTCCACAAAGTTCTTCACTTCCTGGTCGATCTTGATGGCGGTGTCCTCGCTGAAATCACGAGAGGTCGAAAGGTCACGCCCCAGGAAGATTTCCTGCTGATGCTTCCCGTAGGCCAGGGGACCCAGGTCTGACATACCCCATTCGCACACCATGCGTCGCGCGATTTCAGTGGCCTGTTCGATGTCGTTGCCGGCCCCGGTGGTAATGTGGTTCAGGAAGATTTCCTCCGCCGCGCGCCCGCCCATCATGATGGCCAGTTGCGATTCGAGGTAATCGCGCGTGTAAGTGTGCTTGTCATCCAGCGGGAGCTGCATGGTGACGCCCAGCGCCATGCCGCGAGGGATGATGGTGACCTTGTGGAGCGGGTCGGCGTACGGAACCGTGGAAGCCACCAGCGCATGCCCGGCTTCGTGAAAGGCGGTGTTTTTCTTCTCCTCTTCGGAAAGGATCATGGACTTTCGCTCCGCGCCCATCAGGACCTTGTCTTTGGAGGTCTCGAAATCGTTCATCATCACCGTCTTGCGGTTCTGCCGGGCGGCGAGCAGGGCCGCTTCGTTCACCAAGTTGGCCAAGTCAGCGCCCGAAAAACCGGGCGAACCGCGCGCAAGCACTGAGATTTCCACGTCCTCAGCCAGGGGAATTTTTTTCGTGTGTACTTTCAAAATAGCTTCGCGTCCTCCCACGTCAGGGCGTGGAACGACCACGCGCCGGTCAAATCGGCCGGGGCGCAAAAGGGCGGGATCCAAAACATCCGGACGGTTCGTTGCGGCAATGAGGATGACGCCTTCATTCGACTCAAAGCCATCCATCTCCACCAGCAATTGGTTCAGCGTCTGTTCGCGCTCGTCATGACCACCGCCCAGGCCGGCGCCCCGGTGGCGGCCCACGGCATCAATTTCGTCAATGAAAATGATGCAGGGCGCGTTTTTCTTCCCCTGCTCGAAGAGGTCGCGAACACGCGAAGCGCCCACCCCTACGAACATCTCAACGAAATCCGAGCCTGAGATGGAAAAGAAAGGAACGTTCGCTTCACCGGCAATCGCCCGCGCCAACAGGGTCTTCCCGGTCCCAGGCGCCCCAACCAACAAGACGCCCTTGGGGATGCGGCCGCCAAGCTTCTGAAACTTCTGCGGCTCCCTCAGGAACTCAATGATCTCCTGCAATTCTTCTTTGGCTTCTTCAACCCCGGCCACGTCCTTGAACGTCACTTTCTTTTGCTGGCTGGAGAGAAGGCGGGCGCGGCTCTTCCCAAATGAAAGCGCCTTGTTACCGCCACTCTGCATCTGGCGCATAAAGAAGATCCAGAGACCCAACAACAGGATCATGGGCAGGCCGTTGGCGAGCCAAGTCATCCAGTTACCCCCGGAGCTATCCTTGATGACGACGCTGACGTTCTTTTCCGTCAGAGTCTTGTACAGGTCGGGATAATTCGTGGGAATGGTGGTTTTGAACTTGGCGCTTTCCTTTTTCAGCGTACCGGAAACGTCGGACCCCGTAATTTGGACTTCACGGACGTTATCCCGATTAATCTCGTTGATGAAGGACGTAAAAGTAAGCTCCTGGATGCTTGCCCCGGTGCTCGACCTGACCACCTCCCAGATGAGCAGGGCGGTGACCACCATCACCACCCAGAAAACTATGTTCTTGACTGCCGAGTTCACTGGGCTTCCTCCTCCTGTCCCCTTAGACCTTACGCGGGTCTCTTACCCCCGCTCTACTATTAGATGCTTCACACAACTCTCGCGAGCTCAGCCACGAAAGGCAAATTTCTATACTTCTCTTGATAGCCGAGGCCATAGCCGACCAGAAATTTCTCGTCGCTCTTGAACCCCACGTAATCGGTGGAAACATCCACCGTGCGCTCGCCGCTCTTGTCAATGAGCGAGGCGGTGCGGACGGAGCAGGGGTTCTGGCCCAGAACATAGCTGTAGAGGTGGTCCAGAGTCAGTCCGGATTGCAGAACACCATCGACGAGAAGGACGTCCCGCCCGGCGGCCTCGACCTTGGAAGTGTACATGATTTCTCGCACTGCAGTTGCGCCCGCTGAAGTGTCGTGGATCTCGGCTTTCATGAAATGGCAAACCACCGGAATCGTGAGGCTGCGCACGAGGTCGGCCATAAAAATAAAGCAGTCTTCCAGAATCCCCACTACATGCAGCGTCTTGCCCTTGTAGTCGCGGTCTATCTGCTTTGCCAATTCGCGCACGCGCTTTTGAATCTGCTTCTCCGAGTATACACAGCGCAGATCGTTGTCCGGGAGAGCCTGCGCACACGGGTGAGAGCTGCGCTTCGTTGCAGGAGGTTTGGAGGTCTTCCTTTTCATCTCATCCGCTCCGAGTCCCCGCTAACCCTGAGGGCCGCGAGCTTCCTCAATAAGCAAGATGGCTCGGGACTCCGGAGAAGCTACCACGGGAGCTGCGGGTGGGAATCCCCTCACCCACACAATCTGCTCCCCACATTCCAACACCGGCCAGAGCTTGCGCTGCCCGCGAGGAATCTTCCGCTGACCAAATAGCTCCTTCAGTTTCCGGAGCTTTCGGCTTCCCGAAGGCCAAAACTGGTCGCCGGCTCGCCAGTTTCGCAGAAACAATCTGTGCGACAGTTTCTGCGGATCCATGGCATTACTCCCCACTTCATTATACTCCTTAGGAATCCCTTGGGGTTCAATAATCTTGAACCGAAAGGTAACGCCTAAGTGGGGGACGGTTATCTCTCCAGGGACCGCAACATCGTAAGCGTATGCATCCTCGGAAATCGATCGCGAACCAAGGATGAGCCAGTCGAATTCCTTTCTCGCTACTACCCCGCCAGGCAAAGTGAGGCTCCGGCCACTTTGGGCGCTGGTGGCGAATCGAAGGAGTCCTTCAATGTGCGTGTAAGCCACGCCCCGCAAACCCTTGCCCACGGAGTGAAGCATTTGCCGCATAACCAGCCGCTGAATTGCCGGTGCAAACCCTCGAAGGGCGCGCACCGGAATCTTCTCTTCTCCGCCTTCTCGGATGCGCCAGGGGCGGCTGCGCTCACGGGCCTGTTGCTCCAGGAACGCTTCTTCATCCCGTGCCCGGTCAGCATGATTCTTGAGAAGCGGGATGATGGCCGGGTTGAATTCCCTTTCCAGCAAGGGGAGCAGTTCCAGGCGTATCTTGTTGCGCCGCAGCCGGGAGTCGAGGTTGGATGAGTCAAGCCGGCATTCGAGCTGGCGCGCTTCCATCTCGCGCGTGATTTCGGCGCGCGTGAGATCAAGAAACGGGCGGGCGACCTTGCCCTCCAGCACAGGATAAATTCCACACAAGCCGCGCGTTCCGGCGCCGCGCAATAAGCGCAGCAGCACGGTCTCAGCCTGGTCGTTGGCGGTGTGAGCCGTCACCACTTTGTCAAGCCGGCCTTGCTCCACCAGTGAGAAGAAAAACCTGTAGCGCAGCTCGCGGGCGGTAGCCTCGAGGTTTCGCTTTTTCTCACGAGCCACCCGCGCTACCTCAGCTTCGCCACCGATGAAAGCGATTCCGATTGAATCAGCCAGGCTCCGAACAAAGCTCTCATCCGCGTCTGACTCGGCCCCCCGCAAATGATGATTGAAGTGGACCACGGCCAGCGTGATTCCCCACTCCAAAGCCAAGTCTTTCATGAAGTGGAGCAATAAGACTGAATCCGGCCCGCCTGAGACTGCCACGCCGACTCGCTGGCCGGGATGGAAAATCCCCTGCCTCTTTATTTCCTTCAACCAGCGGAAGTAGATATTGGACTTCCCGAGCATCTGTGAAACCCACCGATTTCCAATTTCTAGTTTCCAGTTTCCATTTTCTCGTTTCCCTCAACGCAGCACCAGGCACCAACTTCATCGCCCGGCGCGGAAAAACATACCCTTCTCCCGCAAGGCGGGATCAGGATGACATGTCCCGCCGCGGCGGGAGCGCAGCGAAGAATCTGCTTTTGGTTGCGGCCTATGGCCTCACTGCCCCACAAAGCGTGGATTTTTGGCCATATTCTTGGGTTTGATCGGGGTTTCTGGCTCTCAAGAACCAGTTCGTTTTTGGGCCCTAAAACGGCTAACTCCTTTAGTTTCAATAGAATCTTAGGTTCGTTCCGTCTAAATAGTATCTTTATTGCATTTTGTGCCGATCTTCCGCAGCCGGCGGGCCGACTCAGAACCCCCTGGAAGCGGCCTGTTGAATCGTTCACCATAGGTCAACTCACATAGCCTATCACATCTCCAGCCAACTGTCAAGAGACACCCTGTCGGCCACGGCGGGACGGGAATGACTGCCTTCACAGGCCCGCACGAAAAATCAACTTCCCCCAAATGACATCAATTCAGGCATATGTAGCGCTACGGCGGGAAATTCATGCGGCGCAGGAGGTCCTGGAGGCGAGGGTCGGAGCGTAGGGTCTCGGCTACGGGAAGTCCACATCGAGAGCGTAGACATCCTGCGCGATGCCCTACTGGACGTTCTTGATCAACACCGCGTCGCTGGTAATGCTGCCGCGCGAGAGCACCAGGTCGCCCGCCGGCGACCAATCGAAATAGTAGATCTGCTGGTCCTGAAAATGAGTTAATTGCCTGGGCGGCCCGCCCTTGAGCGGCTGAGACCAAATGTTGGAGACGCCTCCCTGGGTGACGATGTAAGTCAATGCCTGACCATCCCGCGACCAGCGGACGGGCGGGTAGGCGTAGCCCCCGTTCACCAACCAATAGTCATATGGTGAAGCGGGCACGTCAAAGATCATGGAGGGCGCCCCCCCCGCAAAGGGGACCACCGCCAACCGAGTCGGCTTGTTCCGTGCCGGGACGTAGCTGCAGGCGATCCACTTGCCGTCCGGCGAGATGGCGGGCTCATAGGCGCTTTGGTATGAGCCTCCCTCGATTACGGTGCTTGGCCGGCCGCCATCCAGCGCGAGTCTCTGAAGAACCCACCTGCCCTTGTCAAGAGAGTCGTAGACTACCCACTTCCCGTCGGGCGAACACGACGGAAACTCGTCGTTGACATCTTGGGTCAACTGCCTGAGGTTTTGGCCGGCAGGGCTAACCTTCCGGAGCCCCACGCTCATGGTCCGGGAATCAGAGGCGTCGACTACCGCGGTGCCGTCCGGGCAAACGGACGGTTCTCGGTCGAATCGTCCAGACGTGATCTGCCGCGGGCGCGCGCCTTGCTGTTCCAGCCGCCAGATACTGCCTTTGCCGGCGGAGTCGAACGCAGCGTAGACCATCTGGCCGTCCGGCCCCGAGGATAGACCGTAGGCTCCGTTGAAGGCCGCAGGAGATGCGGTGAGCCGGGTGGCGCTTTTCCAGTCTCCCTTGGGGGCAAGCCAGAGATCAGCGCGGGAGTCTACCCGCACAGTTGTCAAGGCAGTGCCCTGGCCGGCCACGCTGAGCCCATAATAGTTGTTCAAGTCGTTGGTGATCCTTCGCACTCGTCCGTCAGGGTAAGATACTGCCCAAAGCTGGGTTTGGTTGCTGCCGAGCGGCAGGTTAAAGCCTTCCATGATGAGACTGCGGCCATCGGGCAGCCACGCGACATGGTTCGGCTGCGGGTCCGGCGGACCAATCTGTGTCCTCCTGCCATCCTTCAAGCTGACCGCGACTAGACTCCGGTCCTGGTGCGTGTCCCTATTGTGGACGTAGCCAGTGACGATCGTCGTTCCGTCAGGCGACCAGGCAGCCCCCGTCCATGTCTGGAACGACTCGGGCGACTTGACGATCGAGACCGCTTGCTGTCCACCTCCATCCTCATTGGCGATCACCAACGAGGTCTCGCCTCGGCCTAGGTCAGACCCGACAAAGGCCAGCCGTTTACCATCCGGAGAAAAACCCACCGGACCGGATAGGTGCTGAAGCACCTCTTTCAGCTCGCCGCCCAGTGTCGCTGCGTCGTATAGAACCCCTTCGTGCTCGCCCTTCCCGAGGGAAACAAAGTACAAACGGTCCCCGTCGGGAGTAAACGTAAGACCCCAATAGCTGACCTCGGCCGGTGGAGCCACTTGAACGCCACCCTCGCTTGCCACCTGCCTCAGCCAAAGGCTCGCCTCACCTCCCTGGTCGCGGGCGTAAGCCAGATACTTGCCGTCCGGCGAGATGGCCGCCAGCGTGACGTCGCCGGTGGTGGTGAGCTGGCTGATCTGCATGTTCTCGAAACGCGTCTCCGTCCCCAGCTTGTGCCGTGCGGAGCGGTAAAGGAGATAGCCGGCACCGGCGAAGGCAACCACCAGCAGAGCCAGCAACACGGCGGCCACCGGCGCGCGCCGGACGTCACGTAGGGGAGCTGCTGGCTGCGCGCCCGACGGGGGCGGGGCAAGCCCCACCCCTGCCCGGCCGGAGTCTGTGTCGCGCTTCAGGCGCTTCAGGTCAGACCGCAACTCGGCCGCACTCTGACAACGCAGGTCACGGTCTTTCTCCAGCGCCTTGTTGATAATACGTTCCAGCTCAGCAGGACACTCGGGATTCAACTGCACTGGCGAGGTGGGCGCTTGGTGCAGGATCGAGTCGAAGACGAGCGCCGAGGTTGTCCCCGAAAAGGCCGGGTGACCTGTCGCCATCTCGTACAGGACCACGCCGAAGCTGAACAGGTCCGTCCGTGCGTCGATCTCTTCTCCACGTGCTTGCTCCGGCGACATGTAGGCGATGGTCCCCACGGCCACGCCCGGGCTGGTGAGATGCTCGGGCTCGATGGAGACGGTGGGCAGCCCAGAGGCTCCCCCAGCTTCCGCCACCCGCCTGGGCCTTGGCGCCAGCTTAGCCAAGCCAAAGTCCAGGATCTTCGCCTGGCCGCGCTGGGTCACGAAAATGTTCGCTGGCTTGATGTCGCGATGGATGATCCCCTTCTGGTGCGCCGCGTCCAGTGCGTCGGTGATCTGGATGGCGAGGTCAAGCAGGGTATCGATTTGTAGGGGCGAACGGCGTTCGCCCTGGCCCGTTGGGCGCGCGCCGCGCGCCCCTACATCCACCAAATGCTTGAGGGTCTGCCCCTCCAGATATTCCATGGCGATGAACGGCTGGCCCTCGTGCTCGTCAATATCGTGAATGGTGCAGATGTTGGGATGATTGAGGGCGGAGGCGGCCTGGGCCTCGCGCTGGAAGCGCTCCAAGGCTTGATGATCCTTGGACATTTCCTCCGGCAGGAACTTGAGCGCGACGAAGCGGTGGAGCTTGGTGTCCTCGGCCTTGTACACCACACCCATGCCGCCCCCACCCAGCTTCTCGACGATGCGGTAATGGGAAATCGTCTTCCCGATTAAGGCGGAATTCGCTTCGGATGACCGGCGCAACCGGGCTTGCTCCTGAGCCAGCAGCTTCACCGCCGTCTGCAGCGCCGCCGCTTCCATGAAGTGCTCGGCTCGCTTATCGTAAGTGAGCAGAGATGCAACTTCGTCCCGCAAGGCGGGATCGCCGGCACAAGCCGCATCGAGAAAGGCAGCCCGCTCGCTCTCCTCCTGCTCGAGGGCGGCGTGATACAGGTGCTCCACTTGTCGCCAACGCTCAGGCTCCATCGCGATTCCCCTCGCTCAGCTCGCGCAGGAGCCAAGCTTTGGCCAGCCTCCAGTCACGCAGGATGGTTTCCTCAGAGACCCTCAGCACCTCGGCGGTTTCCTCCACGCTCAACCCGCCAAAGAAGCGCAGTTCCACCACCCGGCTTTTTCTCGGCTCGAGCGCGGCTAGGGCGTTGAGGGCTTCGTCCAGCGCCAACAAGTTAGCGGGCGCTTCCCGAGACACAACCAAGGCTTCCTCCAAAGAAACATGGGGGGCCTCACCGCCACGCTTCAGACGCCGGCGTGAGCGGGCGAAATCGACCAGGATTTGCCTCATCAGCCTCGCGCAAACCCCAAAGAAGTAGGCGCGATTCTGCCAACTGATCTCCCGGAAATCGACCAGCCGCAGGTAGACTTCATTCACCAGCGCCGTGGTCTGCAGGGTATGGCCAGGCGCTTCGCGAGCCATGTAACGCTGCGCAAGCTGGTGTAGTTCGTCGTACACCAAGGGCGTCAACTTCTCCAGCGCGCGCTCGTCACCGTCGCCCCAGGCCTGGAGCAGTTGCGTTACCTCGTGAGCGGAGGGCCGCGCCATAACCATCTGCCTTATGTGGGACTTCAAGGTTACCACAACCCCGTCGCACATTCCACGGGCTCAATCATCGATAGTGACTCAGGAGGTGGCACGGCCATCTTGGCCGTGACCGCTCACGGGCGGGACGCCCGTGCCCCATCAAAATGAGCCATTACCCATCATCCCAAAATATTTTTGGGGGACATTACAGTTTTCGAACTCATCTGTCGCCATGACTACTAGAGAGGGCCAGAGACAACTGTTCTGGCCAAATCTCTAGGTAGGGCAAACGAGAGACAGGAGAGTTGGCGGCCGCAGCTCGGGTGGCGAGGCGTAATGTCAGGCGTCCATCGCCAAGACGGAGTGTGTGGCGCCTTCTCAAGAATCGGATCGTCATGTCCTAACCAATTTCGGAAAAAAGGAAAAGCATCATGACAAAATTGAGTCCATCCAAAGTCCTCGGCCTCGCTCTCGGATGCGCGACCCTCGTCCTCGGCGCCATTTACGTGAGCGCGGACCCGAAGCCTTCAGAGTCGAAGCATTTTTACGCCAACGCGGGGACGACCTTCGTCCTGCTCCCGGCCAAAACTACCGGGGGGCCGCGTTCGCACAACATTGACGGCGTCGTCCGGATTTCGTCCGCGGACCTGTTGGGCCAGCCCGTGTACAGCCGCATCGCGGGCTATGAGGATGTCAACCTGGGCGACTGCTCGTTCCATGGCACGGCCAATTTGGTGGCAACGGCCAACCCCGATTTTTTCCTGATAACGGACGGTCTCTTCCTCTTCACTTCGGCCGATGGGAAGAGCAGTTTGACGGCCTCGGCCGAGGGCACTCTCACAGTGAATCCGGCGAATCCCTATATGGCCGACATCGAGTACGATGTGACGTTCACGGGCGGCACAGGCTCGCAGGCGGGCGCGCACGGCTCTGGCAAGCTTCACGGGTTCGTCATGTTCACGACCATCGATCTTGTCCAGCCTGACGACACCACAGTGCCGCCTGAACCTGCTGCACCTCCAGCAGGATCCAGCACCGGCAAAGCATGTTGGCTACTGGATGGTGATCTGGATTATTGATACTCGGCGCGCCGCGTAACTTATAGGCGTGGTATTCAAAAACTTTCTTCGGGTCTGACGCTCCCACCTTGGCCGGTTTCGAGCGCCTTTCCCTTTCTACCTGTGGTATACCAAATCAGCGGCGGAAAGGAAAGAGGAAAAATCTCACCTCAATGCGTACCCATCATTGAAAAAGCGGAGAAGTATTTTACTGGTCGGGCTAACACATTAGCTACGGCTCGATCGATCTTCAAAAGGGCATTCAGCCATTAAAGGATCATGGAACCTTCGAATGGCTAAGTGAAGCAGAGATTCAGGAATAATTACAAATACACTTTTACTTGAACCCAAGCACAGGCCAGGCTATATACGCCGGCTACCTGGTCCACATCAACGGAATTACCACCCCCTTGTTCAGCGGGGCGCCGGGCGAGGGAACCGCATACTTCACGTTCAAAACCCCAATGGTAACTGGGGCGACCCGGATACTTTCTCGAGCGGCCAGTTGATTGCCACCTTCGAGAGACAGCAGAGTTTGTACCCCGTAATCGGACCTATTGGTTTCCATAGTCTCTCAGAAAGTCTGCTGTCTAGCCAGAACTTCACGTTCAATGGGCAGACGTTCAATTTCAACTGCATTTCCCCGGACGGGATCACGTTCGCCCAGTTTTTCAGCAGCACGCCCATCCCCGGAGCCGAATTCGGGGACTATACAGTTGTCTATGCCGGCGCTGGCGCCGTCACCGCGGTTGGAAGCACGCTGTCCGTTGTGGGTCCGAGCGAGTGACAATCTTGAGAAAATCGCAAAAGAACTTTCGCCAGCGAGGCCCCTGGAAGTCGCAGCCAAAAAGAGATGTATTCAAGGTGGGAAGGAAACCGGTCTCATGACCGGGTTCCTTTCCATTCATGAGGAGTGTAAGTTTCGTCCTGGTCACCCCTGTGTCCTGTGCGTTTCAGGCGCTCAGGGTGGGAGTGATCGTCACGCTCATGACCTAACCTATTCTGGCTCAGAGCAAGAACTCAACCCAGACCATTCGTGGAACCTATGCCTGGAGGTGCACCGGCCAGGTCTGATACGTGCACTAAGCGCGCGGGCGGCGCAGCGAACGTCATAATCGTTGAGAAAAGACCAGCGAGGTAACCGGGACACTCAAACTTACCCTAAACAGGATGGGCGCACGCCCCTCCTGCTTGGGCCGGTGATGGAGCAGTTCGCGTTGAGCCGACTCCACCCAAGTCAACCAGGCCGACTGCTGGCTTGAAGCATCATCCTCAATTCGAATCGTGGGTCACATCCGACAGCGGCCTGATTCTTATGCCGGAGTCGGACGAGCGCTTGGCATTCGGAGAACTCAGCGAACAGCACTCGTCCCACTCTTACCGTGGAAAGAGCATGCAGCTACCCCCAGCCAGTCCGCTCCCCCATTGGCGGGCGGCGCAGACATCGTGGTGAAGGTGCGAAATAATCCCTGGATGAGCAAAAGCATTTCATCCCGCGAGGCGGGACAAAGTCGTAGAAGGCGCAAAGAAAACAAAGCAGTTGTTCTTTGCGAGTTTTGGCGCCTTGGTCCCGCTCTGCGGGATGAGATTGTTTATTTTTTCACAGCTTCGGTTTGATGTCTGCGGCGCACCGCTGTCGCCGCGCAGTAAAACGCGAGGATGCGACGGCGACGGCATTTCTACGGGCTCAACCATCTTCATTACCTCACCACCCGTACCTGTCGCTGCGCCCGCCCTTTCCACCGCCGCCTCGTTTCCTCTCCTGACCCCTGGCCGTGGTCGAGCTTCCGGTTCGGCTACCGGCAAGGTCCCTCCCTCCTCGCAATGGATTTGATGCCCTGAATCTCATAACGCAGACCCGCCGCGGCGGGTCTGCGCCACCCCGCGGGGAAAAGCCAGCGGTCAGAAAGCGCTGACCGCGGCTACCCGTTGACCTCACTGTTCCAGCGTCGCTGCTAACCGCACCTCCGAACCTGGCCCCACGCTGATTTCACGCGACCAGTCCTTGTGACCAGAGAGCTTGACGCTAACAGTATGCTTCCCGGGCTTCAACTTCAAGACCGCCGGACAATTTCCCATAAACTGGCCGTCGGCATAGACTTCGGCGCCATCGGGATTGGAGGTTACATTAACCGTACCCGTTGCCGTCTCTTGGGTTGGCGGCGCAGGCGGCTTTTCTTCCCCAGTCTGCGTCGCAGCAGGTTCCTTTGCGACGCTGGTGGTGACACCTACAGGGATGAACCCGCGCTCTTTTTCGCCGACAGCAACAGGAACACCAGTGACACCCTGCAATGCAACAAGAATGGCGCGATAGTTATCTTTGTCGCCTTGAAGCAGCAAACCGCCGCTCTTGCCATCGGCGGTTTTGTACTGGACACCGATGTAATGCAGCCGCGTCTTATGCAAGAGACCAAAGAGAGCCACCGGAGCCACAAGGACTGCCAGCGCGATCATTGTTCCGACGCGCCGGTGAGCCTCTTGGCCGTAGCTGAGCGATGTTACGGACTTAGGAGCGATTTCCGCCTTCTGGCCGTCTTTTAGCGTCAACAAGATCAGATCAGGGGTAATTGTGAGCTTATTATTCCAATCCTTCGGATCGACTTTCGTCGATACCGTGCCGCCGTTGTACCGGACCTTGTCGAATGTATTGCCTTGGGCGTACGCCAAGAGGGCCGTACCCAAGAGGATGGCCAATAGCCTTTTTGTGATTCCCATGATGCCTCCTGTGTGGGCGAAACTACGCGCGAGGGAACTCGTCGCGGGGGAGTCTATCAGAGTGGAACGCGTTCGGGCGCTTCCGCTTGCGTGGGTCATCTTATGTGGTATCCGCATAGTACGCGACGCGTCCTTGCTCAGAGGCCGTCCACCGGGCTCTTGACTCAGGGACTAGCCGCAATGGCGAGCGCCGATTCGCGGGCTTCCCACCTCCTGGCACCCTCTTAAAACAGGAGGGGAAATTGTTCATGACGCCTAGCCTCCCGGAAATCCTCGGGCTGGCGACCAGGATGGCTCAATTAGACTGCCATTCAACCTGCGATGCAACTCCAAAATCTCGCACTCCAAAATCTCGCGCGCCGGGGCCGCCTATTTCCTCATCCTTGGACATTGCCACGCTCGTTCCCCGACCCTGAAGGTCGTATTACCCTGAGCCGCGGGACGCAAGACCGGTGTGACGCCACCCGGATCCGACCCGTCCGCTGACGGGTCGGACCTGGTTGGGGGCGCGTTTTCCGGGGGCGTTGCCCCCGGCTACTCTATCGATCCCCTCCGGGGATCAAGGCTCGACAGCACCGAGGACGTACGGGGGGCGCAAAAAGCAGGTAAAAAGCTCTCCGGCCCGCTCGGCCTGAATTGCTCGACTGAGAGGAGTAATTCATCGACTTTCTGGAGGGCGGAGCCCAGCGTAGCGAAGAATCTGCTTTTGGTTGCGACCGCAGGCGACGCTGCAAAACTTGCATCCTCTACCGCTTCGTGAGAGCACAAAGGTGCGACCCACCCACAGCAAATCAGGTCTTTACGCACGATCCCTCTCTCCCGCAGGTAACTAGTAAATTCTACCCTGCCTCGTGTAAGACTTGCATCTGTTACCACTTCGTGAGAGCACAAAGGTGCGACCCACCCCCCAGCAAATCAGGTCTTTACAATTGAGTAATCGTTTGGCAGGTTGTGTGCACGGTAGTCAGTGACTAGCTGCCGACACCTCTGATTTGCACGCGGGGGCAGCCAGTAAATGAGCACGAGTACGACAGAGTCTCTCGCTCAGTGAATGACCAGGAGCGGCCCTCAACCCGCGAGCTGCAACCCCATCCGGGTTGTAGGAGGGAGCCCCTCGTAAACTGCGACCGGGCAGCGCGGCCCTTTTCCGTCGTGCAGTCTGGCGCATCGAAGGCTCACTACGTAATGAGCCGGGAGGACATTGGGACTCAATCCTCAGGATGTGTGTGTCCACGACGGATGCAGAAATCAACCTCTGAGAACAATTCGGAATCAGCCCGTTGCGCCACGAAACATATAAGGACTCGTGAATAGATATAGCACTCATGGGGTGGCGATCATGCTCTTACGGGGTCTTGGTGGCCTCATTACATAAATCATAATAAAGCGGGCAGCTCTTTCCTATATCGAGCCTTCTCTCACGAACTCTCAGGGTAACAAAGCATTCCGCGGATAACCAAATCTGGACGTGAAGAGGTTTGCCGTCCCCTGTAAGTGTGCCGGTTGCCTCGGCGATCGCGCCGAAGACTGGTGCACAAGCCTCTTGGCGGCTCGGAACCGTTGCTGAGCCCTAAGGGGAGAAGTATGCCTTGCCCATGTCATCTTGAGAACCGCCGGAAGTACGTATGCGCCGGACGCTCTGCGCAACTCGTCCTTTCTGTGCTCCTATTTTTCGTGGCCCTCAGTCTTGCTCAAGATGCCGTAGCGCGGATCACTACAAGTTCCAATAGTCTCAGCTTTGGGAGCGTCACGGTGGGGACCAGCCTTACCCTGGGGGTAACTCTCGCGAATAATGGAACTAGCAGCGTGAAGGTCTCACAGGCCACGGTAACAGGAGCGGGCTTCAGCGTCAGCGGGCTTGTGTTACCCCTTACCCTGAATGCCCGCCAAAATGCTACCTTCAACGTTGAATTCGCTCCCGCGGTCGGCGGCAGCGTCACCGGCGCCATATCGATCATCACTAATGCTTGGTGGAACCCTACCATCAGCATCTCGCTGTCAGGGACCGGTGTGGCACAACCCACGGCAAACTTGTCGCCCCCCAGCATGACGTTTGCAAGCCAAGCCCTCGGGACCACGAGTAGCGCCCAAGCTGTGACACTTACGAACAGTGGCGGCACGACGCTAAACATCACTAGCCTCGCGCTCACGGGCGTCAATGCCAGCGACTTTGCCCAGACCAACACGTGCGGCAGTTCGGTGGCGGCCGGCAGCAACTGCACGATCAGCGTGACGTTCAAGCCTTCAGCGAGTGGCAGCCGCACGGCCTCGGTGAGCATCACGGACAACGCCAGTGGCAGCCCGCAGACGGTGAGCCTCTCCGGCACGGGCGCGGCTGCCGTGGTTAGCCTTTCACCCACCAGCCTTGGCTTCGGCAACCAGTCCGTAGGTACGACCAGTACGGCTCAGACCCTCACCTTGGGCAACACGGGCAACGCCGCCTTGAGCATTACCAGCCTCGCGCTCACGGGTACCAATGCCAGCGACTTTGCCCAGACCAACACCTGCGGCAGTTCGGTGGCGGCCGGCAGCAACTGCACGATCAGCGTGACGTTCAAGCCTTCGGCCAGTGGCAGCCGCACGGCCTCGGTGAGCATCACGGACAATGCCAGTGGCAGTCCGCAGACGGTGAGCCTTTCCGGCACGGGCACGGCTGCCCTGGCCAGCCTTTCAGCCACCAGCCTTGCCTTCGGCAACCAGTCCGTGGGTACGACCAGTACAGCTCAGCCCCTCACCCTGAGCAACACGGGCAACGCCGCCTTGAGCATTACCAGCCTCGCCCTGACGGGTACCAATGCCAGCGACTTTGCGCAGACCAACACCTGCGGCAGTTCGGTGGCGGCCAGCGCCAACTGCACGATCAGCGTGACGTTCAAGCCTGCGGCCAGTGGCAGCCGCACGGCCTCGGTGAGCATCACGGACAACGCCAGTGGCAGCCCGCAGACGGTGAGCCTCTCCGGCACGGGCGCGGCTGCCGTGGTTAGCCTTTCACCCACCAGCCTTACCTTCGCCAGCCAGTCGGTGGGTACGACCAGTGCAGCCCAGACCCTCACCCTGAGCAACACGGGCAACGCCGCCTTGAGCATTACCAGCCTCGCGCTCGCCGGTACCAATGCCAGCGACTTTGCCCAGACCAACACCTGCGGCAGTTCGGTGGCGGCCAGCGCCAACTGCACGATCAGCGTGACGTTCAAGCCTTCGGCCAGTGGCAGCCGCACGGCCTCGGTGAGCATCACGGACAATGCCAGTGGCAGTCCGCAGACGGTGAGCCTTTCCGGCACGGGCGCGGGGACGGCTGGCGTGGCCAGCCTTTCACCTACCAGCCTTACCTTCGCCAACCAGTCGGTAGGTACGACCAGTGCAGCCCAGACCCTCACCCTGAGCAACACGGGCAACGCCGCCTTGAGCATTACCAGCCTCGCGCTCACGGGTACCAATGCCAGCGACTTTGCGCAGACCAACACCTGCGGCAGTTCGGTGGCGGCCAGCGCCAACTGCACGATCAGCGTGACGTTCAAGCCTTCGGCCAGTGGCAGCCGCACGGCCTCGGTGAGCATCACGGACAATGCCAGTGGCAGTCCGCAGACGGTGAGCCTCTCCGGCACGGGCACGGCTACCGTGGTTAGCCTTTCAGCCACCAGCCTTACCTTCGCCAGCCAGTCGGTAGGTACGACCAGTGCAGCTCAGACCCTCACCCTGAGCAACACGGGCAACGCCGCCTTGAGCATTACCAGCCTCGCGCTCACGGGTACCAATGCCAGCGACTTTGCCCAGACCAACACCTGCGGCAGTTCGGTGGCGGCCAGCGCCAACTGCACCATCAGCGTGACGTTCAAGCCTGCGGCCAGTGGCAGCCGCACGGCCTCGGTGAGCATCACGGACAATGCCAGTGGCAGCCCGCAGGCGGTGAGCCTCTCCGGCACGGGCACGGCTGCCCTGGCCAGCCTTTCACCCACCAGCCTTGCCTTCGGCAACCAAGCCGTCGATATGACCAGTACAGCTCAGACCGTCACCCTGAGCAACACGGGCAACGCCGCCTTGAGCATTACCAGCCTCGCGCTGACAGGTACCAATGCCAGCGACTTTGCGCAGAGCAACACGTGCGGCAGCTCGCTGGCGGCCGGCGCCAACTGCACGATTGTGGTGATGTTCACGCCTTCCGTCGCCGGGACCGAAGCGGCCTCGCTAAGCATCGCGGACAATTCCAGCGGCAGCCCGCAGACGGTGAGCCTCTCCGGCGCGGGAACGCACGACGTGATTCTATCCTGGACCGCCAGCACGACTGCCGGCGTAGTTGGGTACAATGTTTACCGTGGCACTACCTCGGGTGGGCCGTACCCGACGGAACTGAATTCCGCGCCTATTAACGGAACCACGTATACCGACGAGACTGTGCAAGCAGGGCAGACGTACTACTATGTGGTTACAGCCGTGGCGTCGAATGATGTCACGCAGAGTGCGAACTCGAATCAAGTTTCAGCGCCCGTGCCATGACCTTAGCCGCCGCTTGTCGCCTTCCAGCCCGCTGCAGCCGTTTCGGAAGACGACCAATCCCTGGTCCGAGGCGCGCCCGAGAGGGAGCGTGGGTGGGCGGAATCACTCCGCTTCAATAAACAGCCGTCGAAGTGGGATGCACAGCCCGCGAACCCTCGGCAGATTTGACTGGCAGCCGCGCCATCTCGCGGACGCCGGTGGGACCCATCGCAGGATGACATGAGCGCCTGTGCCATGGAGGGAGCGAAAGCTTGATTCCTTTGCCTTATCTCCTCTCAACAACAATGGTTAACCCGGGAATACCTCCGCTGCAGTTGCCGCAAATAAAATTCCTGCGGCGACAGCGGCTCTTCACCCCTCGCGAGAGTGTTGTTCCGGTAGCGCAGGTAATCGTTTTCTCCGGCCACCTCACGCAAGTACTCCCAAAGCGTGCGTAATTTGTTTCGAACTTTGCTCATCGTCCCTCCGGAAGGCTTAGTGCCTTGAGACACAAGTTATCGACCGCCGCCCTTCAAATCTGAGTTGGAGTTTTTCCCCACCTACCACCTACTACCTACGCTTACGGCCTGTGACCTGATCGTCGATAGCTGACCATGGGCAACCGATGATTGCCCCCTAAGCTGTAATTCTCGAAACCACCATGGGCGCCTCGTTCAAAACCGGCTTTCTTCGCCGCCGAGCGTAGAGCCACCATTGACGACCGGCCTCGGCAAGGATTAGTAGCACGAGGCTCGCGAATATCCCCGTGACGACGGCGTCCAACCGGTCATTGAAGATTTGGCGCTGCGACTCGGCGATCTGAGCGGCGGGGATTTTCGCTTCGGCGAGCTGCTCCCCCAAGTGGCGAGCATGGGACAGGAACCCAATGCTCGGGTCGGGATGGAATACTTTCTGCGCGCTCGCCGTGAGGGTCACGGTAGCCAGCCAAGTGAGAGGGAGCAGAGTCACCCACACGTGCTCCCATTTTCCCATCTTGATGAGAACGGTTGTGCAAACGCAAAGGGCTATAGTGGCCAAGAGCTGATTCGAGATTCCAAACAGCGGCCACAGGCTGTTGATGCCGCCGAGAGGATCAACGACGCCTTCGTAAAGGAAGTAACCCCAGGCGCCTACGATTGCCGCGCTGGTCAAGATAACTCCCGGGTACCATCCCGTCCTCCTCAGGGGCTTCCAAAAATGCCCACAAATTTCCTGCACCATAAAGCGCCCCACGCGCGTTCCGGCATCGAGAAGGGCCAAGATGAATAAGGCTTCAAACATGATGGCATAGTGGTACCAGAGGGCCATCAACCGGGACCCTCCCAAAACACGGGAGAAGATGTGGGCCATGCCAACAGCCAGGGATGGCGCGCCGCCAGTCCGATTAAAGAGGGTCTTTTCTCCGATTCTCAATGCCAGGTCCGCCATGTGCTGGGCGGTGACAGGGAAGCCCCAAGAGGAGATGAGCGCCGCGGCGTGCTCGGGAGCGCTCCCAACAACACCCGCAGGACTGTTGATCGCGAAGTAGACGCCGGGCTCGAGTCCGGCGGCCGCCACCATGGCGGTCAAAGCCACCAGCGACTCCATCAGCATGCTGCCATAACCCACCATGCGCGCATGACTCTCCTTGGCAATCAACTTTGGTGTAGTCCCCGAGGAGATGAGCGAATGAAATCCCGAAATGGCGCCGCAAGCTATAGTAATGAAGCAGAAGGGAAATACCTTTCCAGTGAAGATGGGTCCTGTTCCGTCGGTAAAGCGAGTTAAGGGCGGGAGCAACAAGGTCGGACGCGCCGCCAGGATGCCCAGAGTCAACGCCACAATCGTCCCCAGCTTCACGAAAGTGCTCAAGTAATTCCGCGGCGCGAGCAGCAGCCAGACCGGCAGTACGGAAGCTACAAAACCGAAGCCGATTACAATCAAGGCTAGAGTCGGGGCATTGTAAGTGAAAAGAGGCGCAAGCATGGGCGAAGCAGCCACGTAACGACCGCCCACCACCGCGCCCACGATCAGAACGAATCCCCAAATTGACGTTTCGAGGACCCTGCCGGGGCGCCAATAGCGCAGGTAGACTCCGATGAGGAGAGCGATGGGGACGGTCATGGCAATGGTGGAGAGCCCCCAGGGACTGCCTTTCAGAGCGTTGACAACCACTAGCCCCGCCGCCGCGAGAAGAATGACCATAATGCCGAGCACGCCAAACAAGGCGCAATAGCCGCCCAGCGCGCCGAGCTCATCCTTCGCCATCTCACCCAGCGATTTGCCATCGCGGCGGATCGAGCAGAACAGGGTGACGAAATCGTGTACCGCCCCGCCCAGCACGCCCCCAATCACTATCCAGAGCGTTCCCGGCAGGTATCCGAACTGCGCCGCCAGGATTGGCCCCACCAGCGGGCCAGGCCCTGCGATGGCCGCGAAGTGTTGTCCCAAAACCACCCATTTGTTTGTGACGACGAAGTCGCGGCCATCTTCCAGCCGTTCTGCGGGCGTGGCGCGCCGATCGTTCAGTTCCAGGACTCGATAGGCCAGATAGCGACTGTAGAATCGGTAGCCCAAAGCAAAAACGCAGCCTGCGGCGAGCATGAGCCAAACGGCATTGATCGGCTCTCCTCGCGAAACGGCAATCACGCCGAGCGCCAGGGCGCCCAGCGCGGTCAGAAGAATCCAGGCGAGTTTCTTGTACGCCTGCATTTGGGAATGACTCCGAAAGGAAGTGCTCACATTCTTGAACCCGACGAAATATATCACGTCCGGCCCCGTCGCAGGCCACAACCGGAGGCAGGTGGTGCGCTCGGGCTAAAGATTACGCCACCGCGAGGGACGGAAGGTGCCGGTGGCGACACGGGTCATTGTCAGTCGGTGCGCAAGAGGAGGCAAGTGATGTCGTCGTGCTGGCGGGTGTGACCCACGAAGGCGTCAACCGCGGAAAGCAGGTTCTTCAGCGTGGCTTGCGCGCCCGCGGCGTCGCTTGATTTCAGCACCTCCAGGAGGCGGGATTCTCCAAATTCGTGGTCGGCATCGTTCACCGCTTCAATCAATCCATCCGTAAAGATCACCAGGAGGTCGCGGGGGGCCATGGTTACGGCGCCGCAGGTGAAACGCACGCCGGCGTCGATTCCCAGCGGCAGGTCTCCGGTCTCCAGCCGCTCGAGGCTCCCGGAGGCGCGGCGAATGAAGGGCGCATTGTGCCCCGCGCGGACGTAGGAGAGTACGCGGGTCTCGGGTTCCAATTCTCCAAAGAACGCCGTCGTGAACCGGCGGCCACCCAGGCTGTGAGCGCAAGCGTAGCGGTTCAACCCTTCGACCAGCTCGAGGAGAGAAGTGTTTGCTTCTGCCAGGGTTCGCAGGCTGGCTTGAAACGTGGCCATCAGCAATGCAGCGGGAACGCTCTTTCCCGCTACGTCTGCCACAACCAGTAGCAAACGCTTCGAGTTGGATGTGGAGCTCGGGACGCCGCGCAAGAACGCGTCGTAGTAATCCCCGCCCACGGTGTTGGCAGGCCGCGAAACAAACGCAATCTCGACTCCCGGTACCTCGGGCGGCGACTCAGGCACTAGCCAGCGCTGGATCTCGCGGGCAATTTCAAGGTCGCGCTTCATGGTGACGCGGTCGGCGAGTTCCAGCGCCAGCAGAAAAAGCAGGGCCGCAACAGCCAGCAGGACGGGCAGGAAATTGTTGGGCGGGGCTGCCTCGTACCTGTTTTTGGAAATCGAAATCACGACCTGGCTCCTGGTCAAGGCAAGGATTGCAAAGAACAAGGCAATGAGCAGGAAGACCCGGCGTGCCGGCGAAAGCTTCGTCAGCATCGCCCAAAAAAGCGCACTCGTGGTCTTCCTGAATCGCCGGCCTCGCCTTTCCTTGCGCAGCGTCTCCCAGTCAATCTCCCGGAAGTAAAGGCTGTAGCTCTCCCGCGCTTCCGCCATGAATTGCGACCAGAGGACTTGCACCGCGATGCCTTCGGTCACTCGTTGCCAGAAGCCTTCAATCCTCTTTCCGATGCGCATGATAATGTCTCCCAAGCTCGCGACGTGCCTTTCAAAATCGCTGCCGGAATCGGAGGGCATGATAAAGGATTATAGGCTAAATAAGCCTCAGCCCGTGTCATTCTGAGGTCCCCGTTCTTTGGGGGCCGAAGAATCCCCGCAGTTTCTTTGAACGGCAAGCCAGTGAGTGTTCCTCGAGAACTGCGGAGATCCTTCGTCGTCCCGATCAGATCGGGACTCCTCAGGATGACATACCTAGCCCGCATTTCTCACCACGGGTCTGGAAGGGCGGGGCTTCAGCCCCGCCGTTACAAGGCCTTCCTGATTATTCCTGTATCCCGTGCCCCGCGCAGTCCCGCGCCTGCGGGACTGCGGGGGGACGGGACCAACAGAGGGTGGGAGCCGCGATTTCGGCGGGGCTGAAGCCCCGCCCTTCCGGCAGCCCCCTGAGAGCGTCCAAAACGTCGGTGAGAAATGCGGGCTAGGGTGTGCACCGTGTTTGCGCAGCTCCAGCTTCCCAGTCTGGGATGAATTGCAAGCGAATTGCCTTGCGTGCTTCCCCAGTTCCTAGCCGACGGAAGGGAGGCGCTTGGCGACAAGCAGGAGGCAGTGGGCAGCAAGCACCACTAAGGAAAGCAATTCACACTTTAGACTTCATAATTTAGAATTGCTTTCCGCCCCGTCTTCGCAACTGACCACTGACGACTACACAAAATCCCGTCCGATCAGCCGCTCTATGCGCTTGCGCATGGGCGGGTGGGTGGAAAACAGGCTGGAGAAAACCTCCCCGCTGGTGAGCGGTTGGCAGATGTACATGTGCGCCATGGAGGGTGAAGCCTGCATGGGGATCCGCTTCGACCATTGATCAATCTTGGCGAGCGCCCGCGCCAGACCTTGGGGATTGCCGGTAATGCGCGCGCCCGTGGCGTCGGCCTCGTACTCGCGCGAGCGGGAAATGGCAAGCTGAATGAGCATGGCCGCGAGGGGCGCGACAATCATCATGGCGAGCGCGGAGAATATGCCTCCGCCGCGCCGGTCGTTACTGCGCGAGCCGCCAAAGCCCCCAAACAGTTCGCCCCAATAAACCATTCGAGCAATCAAGGTGATGGCGCCGGCAAGCGTGGCCACAACCGCGCTGATCAGGATGTCGCGGTTTTTCACGTGGCCGAGTTCGTGCGCCAGTACACCTTCAATTTCCTCGTCGTCGCAAATATCCAGGATGCCGCCCGTGACCGCCACCGAAGCATGGCTGGGATTGCGGCCGGTGGCAAAAGCGTTCGGCGAATCGGTGGGGATGTAATAGATTTTGGGCACCGGAATGCCGGCCTTCGCCGCCAGGCGCTCCACGATCTGGTAAAGGCGCGGGTTCTCTTGGCGCGCAATCGGCTTCGCACCACTCATTTTCAGCGCAATCTTGTCAGAGAAGAAGTAGCTGCCCAGATTCATCACCGCGGCCAGCACCAGGGCGAACATCATTCCCCGCTGGCCGGCCCAATACTCCCCTATAACCAACAGCCCGCCGGTCATCGCCGCAAGCAGTATCGTTGTCTTCAAATTATTCCACATAACTTCAGGCTCCTATCGTCCTCATGACCGTACTGCGCTACATGCACTACATTAGATGCTCTGCCAACCCCACATGGCCAGCTTCAGGTCCAATTCCGGAGTAAATGAACCCAAGAAAAATCCTGTGCGAACGCCCTGTACAGTCTCTCGTCCGCAGTTACAAGCTCACCCGGCAGTTCTTCAGCAAGGGCCACATAAAGGCAGTCGTACACTGGGTGCCGGGAATCGATAGCGAGCTCCAAAGCCCGCAGAACAAGACCCTCTATGGGAAGCAGTAAGGGACAGATTTCTTCGAAACGCTCCCGGGTTTCGAGAGTCTTTCGCCGGTCCATGTCGCCCCGCCGCATCCTTTTCCAGAGCGCATTGGCGATTTCGGCGGGAAGAATCGTAGGCGCTACGAGCTTTAGCTTGTCCTCTCCCGCCGAGGTCAGCAACGCCTCAGCATGATCCGAGTCCTGTTCTTCGAACAGCCATTTGACGGCGACGCTCGCATCCACGACGAGGTTCATCGGCTTTCCCTATCCTCGCGGATCAGTTCAAGCATCTCGTATTTCACCGGAAACTTCTTGGCGATCTCCTTGCGCAGCCGACGTAGCTTAGGAATAGCAGATCGGATGCGAAACCGCCGGAGCGCCCAGGCGTCACGGTCGTTCAGAAGTTCAAGGAATTCCGCGTTCAGGCTTCGCTTATGCTGTCTCGCGTTTTCCTGTAGGCGCTTGTAGGTTTCTTCTGGAATGTTCCGCACTACAAAGTCTGGCATGTTTCCTCCGTTCTTAGAGCCCGGACGCTACCGGCTGTCCCGGTCTTCACGAATCAGGTCGACACTATCCGGCTGGTTGGGATACTCCCTGGCGATCTCTTCTCGTATCTTATCGATCCTCTTCATCACCCTGGCCGCATGCCGCCGCCGCCGGTCCATGGCAGCCTTGTCGGCGAGAAGACTCAGGATCTCGGCGTTGATACTGCGCCGATTTTGCTTCGCATCCTGTTGGAGTTCGGCGTAGTCTTTCTCCGGAATGTTGCGCACCGTCAAGTTGGCCATCGTCCCTCCATCATCATAATGATATCATTTTGATGTCATTTTTCAAATGGCCATGCGGAGGGGCCAAGGAGGGGGGGCGGTTTACGAACCGACGAGCCTTGCGGCGCCGCCAAGCATGGGCGGACGCGCGCCAGACGGAGTGGGATAGAATCAATCCAAATCGCTTTCCCGAAACCCTGCCATTTTGATAAGGTGTTTGAGCAGGCCGATCTTCAGGGGTTTGTTGCCATGGATGGGGATTGACAGCCGGACGATGTTGCCCGACTTGCCGTACACGTGATGGCTGCCATGAATTCGGAGGAGTTGCCAGCCATGACGCTCGACGAAGCGAGCAAGCTCCTTGCCGGAGAAGGACTTCATAGGGCGATTTCCAATATCTGGTCCTTGGGGGCGTGCTCTGGCGGGTCGACTTCAACGTCCAAACAGGCCTCAATGGCCTCGTGAACGTTCGCCATCAGCTCTTCCATGGTTTCGCCCTGCGTAGCACAGCCGGGTATGGCAGGCACTTCGGCCCAGTAGCCGCCTTCCTCCGCTTCGTGGACCACGACTTTGATTTTCAACGGGGTGCTCCTCTCTGGTTCGTAACTCTCCAAAATTATACCATGAGGCGAGAACGGACGACTTGAGCCGCCTCTTGAGGCTCCCGGTCCGCGCCGCGGGGCCACCCTCTCTCCCAAGGAGAGGGCTGTTCATCTCGTGTTATCGCCTCACCGCCTTCGCCGTGGCGCGCTCGAAGGTCATGGTGCCCTTCTTCAGGTCGCCGTCAACTTCCACCGTTTCGCCGGGCAGCACCTCGCCGTCCAGGAGCTTCATGGCCAACGGGTCCTGAATGAGGCGTTGGATGGCGCGCTTGAGTGGACGCGCGCCGAACTGCGGATCGTAGCCTTCGCGGAAGAGCAGCTCGCTCGCCCTGGGCGTCAATTCGATCTGAACCTTGCGCTCCGCCAGGAGGTTCTTGAGATAACCGAGTTGCAGTTCGATGATCTTCTTGATGTTATCCTTGCCCAGCGGGTTGAAGATCACAATCTCGTCCACGCGGTTCAAGAACTCGGGACGGAACTGCTCGAGCAGCGCCTCGTGGATTCGTTTCTTGAGGACTTCGGAAATGGCTGGGGGTTCATCGCCGCCGTGCCCGTTCATCGCCTCGTGAATGTAGGTGCTGGCGATGTTGGAGGTCATGATGATGACCGTGTTCTTGAAGTCCACGGTGCGCCCCTTGCCATCTGTCAGGCGGCCTTCGTCGAGGATCTGGAGGAAGATGTTGAAGACGTCCGGGTGCGCCTTTTCGATTTCGTCGAAAAGCAGGACGGAATAAGGCCGGCGCCGCACCTGCTCGGTGAGTTGCCCGCCTTCCTCATACCCTACGTAGCCCGGAGGCGCGCCGATCAGTCGCGCCACCGCGTGCTTCTCCATGTATTCCGACATATCAATGCGCAGCATGGCGCGCTCGTCGTCGAACAGGAATTCCGCCAGCGCCCGCGCCAACTCGGTCTTGCCCACGCCTGTGGGGCCGAGGAAGAGGAACGAGCCGATAGGCCGCTTGGGGTCGGAAAGCCCGGCGCGGCTGCGTCGCACGGCGTTCGAAACGAGCTTCAGCGCCTCGTCCTGCCCCACCACCCGGAATCGCAGGCGGTCTTCCATCTGAACGAGCTTAGCGACGTCGCCCTCGAGCATCTTCGACACCGGGATGCCTGTCCACTTGGAGACCACGCGGGCCACGTCTTCTTCGTCCACTTCTTCTTTCAGCATCCGGCCCGCTTTCTCCATGCCCTCGAGTTTCGCGTTCACGGCAGCCAGTTGCTTCTCGAGTGTCACCAGTTTGCCGTAACGAATTTCCGCTGCCTTGTTCAGGTCGCCTTCGCGCGTTACGCGCTGTTCGTCGACCTTGGCCTGCTCGATTTCCTGCTTGAGCCGCCGAATTTGCGTGATGACTTCCTTTTCAGATTTCCAGCGCAGCTTGAGCCTGGACGACTCCTCTTTCAGCCCGGCTAACTCCTTTTCAAGCGCCCCGAGGCGCTCACGCGAGGCCGGGTCATCCTCCTTGCGCAGCGCCTGCCGCTCGATCTCGAGTTGGGTGATGCGGCGCTCAATCTGGTCAATCACCGCCGGCATGGAATCGATTTCAATGCGCAAGCCTGACGCGGCCTCGTCAATCAGGTCGATGGCCTTGTCAGGCAGAAATCGGTCGGAGATGTAACGGTTGGAAAGAACCGCGGCGGCGACGATAGCGGAATCCTTGATGCGCACGCCGTGATGAACCTCGTAGCGCTCCTTGAGCCCACGAAGAATTGCGATGGTGTCCTCGACGCTCGGCTGGCCCACGTAAACCGGCTGGAAGCGGCGCTCGAGCGCAGCATCCTTTTCAATGTATTTCTTGTACTCGTTGAGCGTGGTGGCACCGATGCAGCGCAATTCGCCGCGCGCCAGGGCAGGCTTGAGCATGTTCGAGGCGTCAATGGAGCCTTCCGCCGCGCCCGCCCCCACCAGCGTGTGGAGTTCGTCGATGAAGAGGATGACCTGGCCGCTTGACTCCTCGATCTCCTTGAGTACGGCCTTGAGGCGGTCCTCAAATTCTCCCCGGTACTTCGAGCCGGCAACCAGCGCCCCCAGGTCAAGTTGCACCAGCCGCTTGGACTTGAGCGACTCAGGCACATCGCCTGCCACCACGCGCTGCGCGATGCCCTCCACGATGGCCGTCTTACCCACACCTGGCTCGCCGATCAGCACGGGATTGTTCTTAGTGCGCCGCGAAAGCACCTGGATAACCCGCCGCACCTCATCATCGCGGCCAATGACGGGGTCGAGCTTGCCGCGCCGCGCCAGTTCTGTAAGGTCGCGCGCGTAACGTTCCAGGGCCTGGTATTTGTCCTCGGGGTTCTGGTCGGTCACGCGCTGCGTCCCCCGGACGGAAACCAGCGCTTTCAGGATGGCGTCGTGGCTCACTCCGAGATGAGCCAGAACGCGGCCCGCAGCGTCCTTCGACTTCCTCGACAGGGCGAGCAGGAGGTGCTCGGTGGAGACGAACTCGTCCTTGAATTGCTCGGTCTCTTTGGAAGCTTGATCCAGGACTTCTTTGAGCGCCGGGGAGAAATAATGGTCCGTGGTTCCCCCGACCTTGGGGAGATTCTCGATGGCCCGTTCAGCTTCCTTTGCGACCGAAGCGGGTGGTACCCCGAGCCGGGCCAGAAGGCTTGGGACGATGCCCTCCTTCTGGTCGATCAAAGCCAATAGCAGGTGCAGAGGTTCCATTTGTTGATTGCCGAAACGGCTGGCAACATCCTGCGTCCCCTGTAAGGCTTCCTGGGCTTTTACCGTGAATTTGTCAAAACGTGTCGCCATATTGGAAACTCGCGATTGGAAAGTCGAAACTCGAAAATAGAAACTGGAAAATAGAAACTGGAAAATCGAAAACCGCCCGCCGAATGTACCAAGCGCCACTATACAGTTTAATGAGGCCAACGGTTCAGAAAAGCAAACCGCGCCGGGCCGCCTTGGCGACCCCAGCGCGGTTCAAGAATCCTGCGTGGGAAGGTCGTTGCCGGGGTCTTCGCTAGACCCTGACCGCTCCAACCGGACCACTTTAGCTCTTGGTCACGTCGATCTTGATGGTCTTCGGCTTCGCCTCTTCGCGCTTCGGCATCGTCAAGGTCAACAAGCCATCCTTGTACTCAGCCTTCACTTTCTCGGCGCTGATCGAATTGGGGAGCGAGAAGCTCCGAGCAAAGGATCCATACGACCGCTCAATGCGGTGGTAGTTCTGCTCATTGACCTCTTTTTCGTAATTGCGTTCGCCTTTCAGATAGAGTGTGTTGTCCTCAACCCGGACTTCCACGTCCTTCGGATCGATCCCGGGCAGCTCCGCCTTCAGCACGATGGCGTCCTCGGTCTCGTAAATGTCGACCGGAGGAGCCCACGCGCGTGTCGAGACTTCGGTCTCACCGGACATGGGCGAAAAAGCTTCTTTGAGCAGACGGACATATTCCCTCTGACTCGTCAGAAGATCTCGGAAGGGTTCAAATCTCACGATAGCCATTGTCACTTACCTCCTTGAGTTTTCTTTCTTCAACCTTAGTAGATGCACATCATATAACTTGAGTTACTTGTTGTCAATAATTATTTTCTCCTTTTTTTCAATGACTTACAATGAGTAGCCGCATCGAGTTCTCAGTTGTAGGTCCGCTTTCTAACTGTTCTTGGCCTGGAGAGCTGATTCCAAGGGTTCTTCGGCCGCCAGAACCGGTAGGTGGATATGGAGTTCATCCGGCTGACGGCGAGCCTCAAGGCCGCGCACAACCTCCCTTACGCGGACTGCTTCGCCGCCGCCCTCACCCAAGCCCGTAAAGCCACGTTAGTTACCAGCGATGGGGACTATCTTGGCGTATAATATCCCCCGCTATGCCCCCGCGCGTCTTGCCAAGCACGCTCACGATTCGCCACCTTCCCGGAAGCGATCCCGCGGCATTTTCTTGCCTTCCGATCGTGCTGACCCCGCGATGCGGGGTCAGCGCTACGGCAGCTTAATCATGCCGCGAGCAAGCTCGCGGAGGAAAGCGGCGGCAAGCCGTCGCACTCCAGAAAAAGACGGGCGCTTCATTGGCGGGATGCGCCCCAGGCGGGAACCGAGAGGAGGCCGACCTTGGCAACTGAAACAGGCGCGCCGATGCGCGCCTTGAGCTTCATGGTAGGTGAGTGGGGGCTGGACTACACAGTAACTCAACACGGCCACACCACAAAGACGATCCGGGGAATTGGATCGCTGCGCTATCTCTTCAACGCCACCTACCTCACCTTCGACTACCAGGCGCTCGAGAAGGCTACCGGGGAGATGATCGCCGAGGCGCATGCCATCTTCGCCTGGGACAACAAACTCGGGCGGTATCGGTATTACTGGTTTGAGAGCTCCGGCAACTTCCTGCAAGCCACGGGTATCCTCCGCGATGATGACACCCTCGCTCTGGAATGGCAGGACATCCACTGCACGCAAATCTTCCGGCGCGTGAGCGCGGATGCGATGTACCTTGAAATGCAATGTCCGGAGCAGGACCTCCTGTTGCGGGTTGACTTCTCACGACTCTCCGGCGCCTCTCAGACCACCTGAGGTAGCGCGGCTGGCGTGTACATCCCGCCCGACGGGACGTGTGCGGTTAAACAGGCTGCGGAAAAACGCTTCCCTGCTGTCATTCTGAGCGAAGCGAAGAATCTCGCTCTGCGTGTTTTCATAAACATACGAGATTCTTCGTCGCCTGCGGCTCCTCAGAATGACAGCGCCTACGAGTTTTTCCGCAGCCTGTAAAGACGGGGGTACATCGGCGCGTGGAAACGCACTCCGCGGGCCATCACACGCGCGATTAGGGTTGCGGACGGCCAGCCAGCCGGCGAAACGGGAGCCACGCGCAAAAAGCGCACGGCGAGACCAAACGCCCGCCGTGGCTGTCCGCTACGGGACCCGCTCGCCCTTCGAGCTTTGGCCGGGCAGGAGGAAAGGCTTGATGAGCTCGGCTTCACCGCATACCGCCTTTCAGGGTGGGTGGGTTTGCGGGTTAGTCTTCCGGGGGCGGTGCCCACGGCTACAGTATGGCGCCCTTGCAGGGCAGGTTCGAGGGGCAACTGAAACAACGCCTCCAATTCGCACTGCTGCCCCGGATGATCGCGCATGAGTTTCCGATCTCCCAGCAGAAACCGAGTCCAAGGGCGGCGGACATGCTCGAACTCTACGCCCCGCTGTTTGCGACGCTGGCGGGTAAGGAACAAGTGCTCATCCCACATTTCTTAAACTTGCCTATATCTTGTCGCGGAGGGGAGACGGCTTCGCTGCCTGGCGCCGGCAACAAGAAGGAGCGGAAACCGGCGCGTGGGGGCGCCGGCGGGGCGGAGTAGAGGCTATATATGTAGCCTATGACTAAGCGCGCAACCCGCCGAGTGTGTCATAATGATACACTCATGCGTTTTCGCGTATAAGCCCTGGAATCTTCTAACAACTTGAAAACATTGGAATAAGCCGCTGCGGAGCCGGAACGCTTCAAGAAAAACGAGACGCATGAGAGAAATGGAAATCTCGCCCCCTGGGGGCGACTATGTTTTTTCTGGCCGCCGCCGGGAGCACGTTCATCGTCTCCGACGAAAAGCGGCGCTGGGCCGGCTACTTTTTCACCAGCTTCTTTTCCAGTTGGCGTGCCTGGGCGTTCAGCTCGCTCAATTGGCGGAGGTCATCGTCGGCGAGGGAAACGGCGTTTTGGATGCGGGTCAGTGCCGCGGCGCTGAGAGCGCTGGAGTTTGGGTCGCGGCTGGAATCCAGCATGCCGCTCGTGGCCCGGAATTGGCTGGTGATGTCACGGTAGCGGCGCATGATGGAAGTCAGGTAAGCATCGCGGCGGCGATCCAGGTCTTGCAGGTTGGCTACCACGCGCCCGAATTCGGCAGCGCGGGCGGAGCCCTCGCCGTTATCGCTCTTCAACTTGGCGTTATCCGCTTCCAGAGCGGCGAGACGTTGGCGGGAAGCTTGTGACTCGGCCTGGGCGGAGTCGAGTTGCTGCTTCAAGGCATCGAGCTGGCTCTGCCAATCCTCTCGCTCTTTTTGATGGCGTTCGTTGGCGCTGGCGAGTGTCTTCTCGCGTTCGTCGCTGGAATTCGAAAGTTGCGCCTGGAGCTCCTTGATGTTAGCTTGCGCTTCGCCCAGCTCGCGGTTGAGCCGCTCGATGGTCACATCGCGCGTGGCGAGTGTGGCTTGATAAGCGCCCGGCGGAGTCGGGCTCTCGGCTTCGGCAGGAGTCTTCTGGAGCTCGGGTTGGCGGAGAGCCTCCCGAAGGGCGCGCAGAGATTGGAGGTCGGCGGCCTGCTGCCGCTCAAGGGCGGCGAGTCGCCAGGACTGGCGAAGGATGATACCCGCCGAGGCAACCAGGGCAACGCCAAGAGTCAGCAGGAGAGCGAATTCCAGACGTCCCAGCCGCGTCATCTTATCCCTCCTTGGCGTGGAAGCGAGTGCGCCACGAGATGCGCAGGTCTCCGTCGCCGCACGGAGCAGTCAAATGAATTTGGAAGTGGTTGTGAATCTTGGCCGGGACCGCCAGGGTAAGCCTCCAGGCGCTCGAAATGCGCGCCATCATAGCGGCGACCGCTTCCGGGATCTCCGCCACCGAGCGGCAAACATCACTCTTGCCGCCCGTGGCATCGGCGAGAGTCTCCAGGCCATTCTCATAGGCTACGTTGAGCCGGTCCCTGCGGTGATTGAGATGAACGACAAAGAGCGGCGCCTGCAGCGAGCCGCTGTCCTCCACCAGTTTGGAAATCTTCTCGGTAATCAGCGCCTCGGGAAAGCGCCGGCTGAGATCGTGTGGATCGCTCCCGTTGATGACGGGGTTCGAGTAGTCTTCGCGGTAACTGTAGATGCTGCCGTCGGTGATATACAGGACCGAGACGCGCACCGGGGACTTGCGCAGGATGGCATCCGCCAGCGAAAGAGCCGAATGAACGGTCTCGAGCAATCCCGGTTCGCTGCTGTTGGACAGGGACCGGATTGCGTCGATCAACGGTTGGCGGTCTGTGCCGGGGTCGGCCAGTACATGCAGACCGTCCTGGGTACGCAGCAGCCCCACCCACGCGTTGTGGGGCAGCTTGGAGATTTCGGCAATCAGTGCCTGCTTGGCGGCCTCGATGAGCGACAGATCCCCAGTTAGATCCAACACGACCAGGATGACCTGGTCGCTGCTTGGACCCAACTGCGCGGTGACGGGCACCGGTTTGCCGTTGAGCGCAGCTTCGAACTTGGGAGGGAGCGCGCAGTTGTTCGTCTCAATCCAGGCGGGAATCGAGACGCTGGCCGTTTGCGCGTGAAGGGTGGTGAAGGTGCAAACGGCGAAAAGAACGGCCGGGAGTGCGGAGCAGGGTCGCGGCATCAGAAGCTGAACTTCAGCCCAAGCTGGATTACGCGTCCGCCATGGGAGCCGATGATCTTGCCAGCGTCCACATTGGGCGCGCTGGCTGGACCGATGTTGGGATCGGGATAGTTCCAGTTCGCATGATTGAGCATGTCAATCGCGGTAGCGCTGAACTCGAGGGCGCGGTCGCCGCCGACGGGGAAGCGCTTGTTCAAGCTGAGGTCCATTGAATTATAACCTGGGCCCAACAGGTCCGGCTCGGTCCGGGGCCCGTCCCCCAGGGTGAAGTCCGCCGGCTGATCGAAGGCGGCCGGGTTGAACCACAGAGACGGCCCTGGATTGGCCACGTGCGGGTCCACGCCGGGCACTACGTTTACATTGAGTGTGGAAAGCAGGCTTCCGGTGTTGTTGAATTCGGGATGAAGTGCCAGCGGTGTGCCGTCATTCCAGTAGGCCGTGCCGCTGATCGACCAGTCACTGACCAGCCGCCTCCCCCAGCCCAAGAATTGGAACGGCGGCTCGCCGGAGCCGAACGGCAGCTCATAGATGTAGCTGAGCTGCAAATACTGCGGCGTATTATAAGACGTGAGCCCCCAGTCGTTGCGAGGGTTGAAGAAGTCCTGGTTCCCGTAGGGGCCCGAGTAATCGTCGAGTTGCTTGGAAAACTCATAGTAGGCAATGAACGAAAGGCCGAAGGACGCGCGTTTCTCCACTCGCACGAAGCCGGAGTTTCGCTGGTACCGGCCCCAAGGGTAGAGACCGTAAAGCTCGAAGCCCTGGTATTGCGGGTAGGGTTGCAGCGTGTTTCGGAACGCCAGGTTGTAAAGCGCATCGCCATAGCTCAGGAAGCTGGGGTTGATCGCGTTGGGATTGGCGGCGCCGTCGCCCACCAGGATATCCCGGTCGTAACTGTAATTCGTGCCCACGGAAAGCACAATGGAGAACGGCATCTCGCGCTCCACGGAAAGCGAAGCCGATTGATAGACGGGCTCCCGCCCACTCAGATCGACGAAGTCCGCCACCGTATCATCGGCCGCCGATGGGCTGAGGTCCGGCAGCGGTGTAGTGAACGCGGGTATGCCGGCAGTCAGGTCGAGCGCTGGACTCAGTTGTGTGTTCGGTGAAATGAAAGTCTGGCGGGCATTGAATCCCTGCGTGCCCCACTGGCCGTTGTAAACCGGAATCTGGCCGTGCGAGCGGCTGAAGGAAGCGCGCACTACGGTTTTGGCGTCGCCGAGCGGGTTCCAGGCAATGCCCGCGCTGGGGTCGAGATCGATATTGTTGTCACGCAGGCTGCGAGGGATCCCGTTGAGACCGGCAAACACGAGCGCACCAGGCAGGCCGCTCGAGGGGTCGATTACGGATGGATCAATCGTGCTCTGGCGATTGTACTTCTCCACCCGCGGCGTACGGCGGCTAAGATTGAGACCGGCGCTGATGGTCAGGTCTTTCGAGAATTCGTACTTGTCACTCCCGGCGATGGATTGGTACGAGTCGCGGAAATAGGATGGCGCAGTGGTGATGGTGCGTTCCGCGTACTGCGGCAGGCCGAGAAGGAAGCTGGCGAACGGATCGCCCGTGTCGATAATCCCCGGCAGGCTGGTGATATCCGCGGCAAACTGGAAATCGCCGGAGGGATACGCCGGATTGAACGAATTTACTTGATAGTGATCGGCCTGAAACGTTAGCCCGAGAGAATGTTTGCCCTTTCGAGTCGACACCCCATCGCGAACCTCAAAGGTGTTGCGAGCGTTGCGCGAGTTGGGATAAGCGGTGCCCATCGAGAGATAGTTGCCGAGGAGCTGATAGCTGGGGAAGGGGGACTGAGAAGCATCGCCAGCCTGTGCTGCGTCGGAGACCGCGGTAAAACTGGCCGAGTTGACGGTCTTGGGGTTGGCGGTAAAAACGTAATCGAGCTCCGTGCGCCGAGTGGAGAAATGCTGATCGGGCGCGGTCGGGCTGGCGAGGTTGGGGAAGTATTTTGCGGAGCTAAGGAACCCCCTGGAAATGGTGGTGACAGAGGTAACCCGATGCCGCTCGCCGAATTGGTGTTCAAGCTTGGCAATGATTCCGTCTGCGGTGTCGGTCTCCGGCGCGTTGACGAAGTAGTTGTTCTGGAAAAAGGGGCCGATATCCGTGTTGGGTGCAGGATACAGGGATAGAGCTTGTTGAACGTTCGGGGCCAGGCGGTCTACAGAAATGCGGTTTGCAGGAAAGGGAGAGCGCAGGTACTGAAGATTGCTGGTGGAGACCGGCAGGCTGGGATCGTAAGCGGGATTCGGGGAGGTAGTGGCCGGATCGTAGATGGGCAGCAGGTTGCCGGCCTGGTCCACGGTTTGCGAGAAGTCGCCGCTGCGTTCAGGGACGGTGGGGATGGTGTGCAGAGAGGCGCGTGAGATGCGCTCGCGAACGCCCTCATAGGACAGCGCGAAGAACGTATTCTTGGGATTCTTGAGCAGGTGCGGGATGAGCACAGGGCCGGAGACGTTGAAACCGAACTGATTGCGTCGCAGCGGGGATATGCTCTCGCCGTTTTGCTTCACTTGGTGGGGTATGGCATCGAGAATGTCGTTACGGAAGTTTTCATAGACACGGCCGTGCCAGAGCATTTTCGGGCCATGATGCTCTTGCGCGGCTGGCGGGCTACCCGGGCGCATGCCCCAATCGCGGGTCAGAACTTTGAATTCTTCCGCCGCGCGGGTGAGCGGATCAGGCTGCTGGGAAGGCGATTTGCGGTCTTCCGAGGCGACGGCTGACACACAGGCGGTGGACAGAGTAAGGCTGAGCCACAAAAGCGCGCAGACAAGAGTTTCCATTTCCCACTTCACGGCACTTGAAAATATATACCCCAGCCCCATCCTGTAGCAACCCTCGGAGCTCAGCTCTCAGCTCCGGTTTCCTGTATCAGTATTTGCGTGTAACAGCGTGACTTGGCATTATCGCCTACCGCGCGAGGAGGGGAGGAGCTCTCTGAGCGCGTCTTAGCATGTGCAGGAGTGGCGCGTCCCGGCCGGCAGAATTCTAGCGCTCCGCATAATATCCGTCTCTTGCCTGCACGGTCAGATCCTTCTGTTTGGTCATAAGGCGGATCTTGTGATAACCCGCTCCGGCGTCCGCTCTGTCGGGGGTGTAGCCCAGGCTGTACTGATTGCGCAGTTCCTCTTGAATCCGGTCGTAGATTTGCTCGATCGGCTGCTTCTTGGAGACTTCAAAGAGACGGGCACCGGTCTCTTCCGAAATCCGCTTGAGAATTTTCTTGCCATCCGGACGCATTTGTTGGGGGTATCCCCCGCGTCCACCACCGTGCCGACCCATTCCCCCCATGCCGCCCATGCCGCGGCCACCGTACCCTCCTCCGCTCCCGTAGCCCTGCTCATCGGCGAATAGGATGGAATAGACCAGGGTGTCGGCGCGCTGGGCCGCCTCGACGGCGCTGGCCAGAGTTTCTTTGCTGCCGCGATCCACTCCGTCGGAGAGGACAATGAGCGCTTTGCGGCCCTGCTGCTTCTTCATCAGTTCGTTCGACGCCAAGTAGACCGCATCATAGAGCAAAGTCCCGCCGCCACCCCCACCGGCCCTCCGGCGCGAGCCAGGATACGAGCCAGGCGAATTGCTTCCGCCCTCTTGGGTCGGCTGCGGCGTCTGGAGCAACCCTAGCGCCGACTCCAACTTCTGGCGGGAAGAAGTGAGATCCTGGAGGAGTTCTACTTCCCGGTCGAAGTGAATCACGAATGCCATATCCTTGTTAACGCGCAGCACTTGATCCAGAAAGGTGGAGCTGGCGCTGCGCTCCTGGTCGAGAACGCGCCTCTGGCTCATGCTCGTATCCACGAGAAGACCTAGCGTCAGGGGAAGATCAGTCTCGCGCGCGAAATAGCGAATGGTTTGCGGACGGTCGTCTTCCTCTAACGTGAAATCATCCTTGGTTAGGTTGCGGACGATTTCCCCGTTCTTATTGCGCACACTGGCCAGCACATTGACCACTTTGACGTTGACGGAAATGGTCGGCGGCTGCTGGCTCCGCAGCGGCCAACCTGGCAGTAGCAGAGAAAGCATGGAGAGCATAAGGCAGAGTCTTAGCCAGCCATTTGGCCCGCGTCTTGAGACGCCATCGCGAGATTTAGTTCCCATCTTCACTCCTTGCCGCATCATACAATCATTGGGGTTCTGGCGCAGCGCCGCTGGTCGAATCAGCTTCTTTCTTCAAAAAGACGAGGTGCACCGTGCCTGAACCTTCAGGGGACTTGATGGTCCGGTCAACCTTCAGCGATTTCCCATCTTCGGAAAGTTTCCACTGCTCTTTTACCTGAATCTTGCCGCCTCCCTGGCCAGAGTCCCCGTTTCCCACCAGGGAGAGCTTCAGCAGCTCGCCGTTTTTCTCTCGCTCTGCTTTCGAAGTCGCGTTGGTCTGTTCCGGGTCACCAAGCTGCACGGTTGACTCACTGCCATCCAGCTTGTAGACAGCGCTTGGGGGATAAAGCTTGTAAGCAGCAACATACCCTTGCGAGGAAGGTCCCTCGGAGCGGGGCCTTCCACCCCCGCCGCGCGGCATTCCCATCCCGCCGCCCGGCATGCCAACGCCAATACCCCCAGGCATGCCCATGCCACCTCCCATGCCCCCTCTCCTGCCGCCGGGATAGCCGCCCGACGTGCCTCCCGGATTGCCGCCCGAATTGGGCGTGCCCGGAGTGGCCTGCAAATCGCCTTGCAGCGATGTATCCACCTTGAGTTGCTGCTCATCCTGGTTTACAACCATGCTGTAATGTTGCAAACCCGCGGGTGGGTTCTTCGTCTCCCCGAAATTCAAGACCCAGTTACCTGAAAAGTTTGTCGGCTTCGAGGGTTCCTTCGCCTCTACAATCGTTGAACAGAACGCGAGTGTCAGCAATACGAGCAAAATCTTCTTCATAGGTTTAACCTCCACCCAAGAATGGCGCTACTTACCTCGCTACGGCGCCCAGTGCCTTTTGCGAATAATTGTTCACTCTCCGCTTGGATGGGAAAATCCGAAACCGAGTTGGCTTCCTGCCTGGTGACTGATTCATTGCCAGCCATCTGCGCTCAGCTATCAGCCCTCAGCTTCCAGCCTTTGGAAAAAAGGGGCTAGGGATTGGGGGCTAGAGCATCGGGCAAAGTCCGCTTGCTTGTTGCATGTCGCTCCTGCTCAAGCCAGAATAGTGCTGGCAGGAGTTCTGCCCGCGAGTCCTCCGATGAGGGAAATGGAGGGCCCGCCCGAACATGGGTGGCGCGCCAAAGGCTGAAGGTCAAATGTCGAGGAGGCGCAACGCGGAAAGGCACGCGTTGCGTTATAAGGGGGCGGCATGAAGGCAGCAGCGAGTGTTTTGGGTTTAGTCATTGTGCTGGCCATTGTCTGGATGTTGATCAAGACGCAGTTTACGCAGGGTCCGACAGGCGGAGCCCCGCCCAAGCAGGTGATCGACGTGGTGGGTGTGAAAACTGACCTGTTGGCGATCGCGCAGGCCGAGCGCCTTTACCTGGCCAGCCACGGGTCCTACGCCAGCATCGACCAACTCCAGCAGGACGGAGCGATCAGTTTCTCCGGCGCCAACCGTCGGGGTTACAATTACATCGCTGAGGTCAACGACGGCCAGCATTTCAAGATCACGGCGGCGCCTTCCGACCCTGCCAAGATAGGCTGGCCGACGCTGTCGATAGATGAGAATATGGAAGTGACACAAAACTAGGTAGAAAGCAGGTGGTCGGTAGTAGATGGTGCGTGGGGGACGAAGGTAGGTGCTAGGCGGCAGGTGATTGGGGAGTGGGGGCTGGGTAGTTCTGAATTATGAATTAACTTCTTATTCCTCCCCACCGCCTACTACCATCTGTTTTTCCCAGGCCCCCGCTTTTTCAACTGACTACTGACCACTGACTACTGACGTCTGATTACGAACGAGGTTCGCATGCGAGTAGAAGCTCGAGCGCCGGCAAGAGTAGATCTGGCGGGCGGCACAGTTGACATCTGGCCGCTCTACCTTTTCCATCCGGGAGCCCAGACGGTTAACATCGCCATCCGCTGTTACGCCTCCTGCGTGATTGAGACGCGGCCGGACCGGCATATCGTTCTGGTTTCCCGGGACCAGGAAATTCAGGAGACTTTCGAAGACCTTGCTGATCTGGCGCGCGGCGAGTCCCGGCTACCTTTGGTTCGAGAGTTGGTACTTTTTTTTGAGCCGCACCGGGGATTAAACATTGAGACCAGTTCGCAGGTTCCGGCGGGCGCTGGCCTGGGCGGTTCCTCGGCCCTTAACATCGCGCTCTGCGGAGGCCTGGCGCGCGTCACCGGCAAGCGTGTCACCCGCACTCAAATCCTCGAAATCGCGAAGAATGTGGAGGCTATCGTGATCCGCGTTCCCACCGGCTGGCAGGACTATTTCCCGGCGCTTTACGGTGGGGCGAACGTGGTCCACTTGCAGCGCGACGGCGTGAAGCGCGAAAAGCTTCCGGTTTTTGTTTCCGACCTGGAAAAGCGCTTTGTCCTTTGTTACACGGGCCAGCCTCGAGACTCAGCCATCAACAACTGGGAAGTGATGAAGTCGCACATTGACGGCGACGAGCAAGTGCGTCGCAATTTCGACCAGATTACGACCATTGCCAGCCAGATGCGGGAAGCCCTCCTGACCGGAGACTGGAAAGATGTGGCGGAGTTGCTGGCTTTGGAGTGGGAAAACCGCAAACAGAATTTCAAAGGCATTTCCACACCCACCATCGACACCATGATAGAGCAAACGCGAAAACAAGGAACGGTCGCCGCCAAAGTCTGTGGGGCTGGGGGCGGAGGCTGCGTGGTCTTCATGGTAGAGCCCGGAACGAAGTCTGCAGTCGAGGATGCTCTGACCCAACTCGGAGGGCAGATTATCAACTTCGCCGTCTCGCGCACCGGCCTGGAAGTCTGGGCGGACCAGCCCGGCCCAACTCAGGAAAACCCGGAGAAAAACCTGCCATGACGCTTGAAGACTTCTTCCTTCTGGATGGGAACCTCCGGCCCGTTTGGCGGTTCTTCTTGTCCGTCGTGCTGGTCTTCCTCACTTATTCGCTTGCTCATCTCCTGGCACGAGAGGTTCGGGATCTCATCCCGCGAGCCGGCGCGTGGTACGGGTTCTCCTTTCTTTTCGAACTCTTGGCCCTCCTGGGCTCTTTCAAGGTAATGACTCGGCTCTTCGAGCATAAGCCGCTCGGTGTGGTTGGCCTGGCATTTCATCCTTGCTGGGTGAGAGAACTGTGCGTGGGCCTGGGAATCGGCGGGATCATGATGGTCTCGTTGGGGGGAGCCGAAGCGTTGCTGGGTCTGGCACGCTTTGCCCGCAACACGCTTCCGGCAAGGGCTGAGCTTGCCTACGGAAGCTGTTTGTTCCTGATTTTGTTAATCACCGCCACGAACGAGGAGCTGGTTTTTCGAGGCTATCCCTTCCAGAAGCTTGTGGAGTCATTGGGGCCACCCGGAGCCGTCGCCGTGAGTTCGGCGTTCTTTGGCTTGGCGCATCTCGGAAATTCTCATCACACCTGGATTTCGACTCTCAATACCATGCTGGTAGGCATTCCTCTCTCCCTCGCCTATCTTCGTACGCGTTCGCTGTGGATGCCGGTGGGAATGCACTTCACATGGAACTACGTACAGGGTTTCGTCTTTGGACTGCCGGTGAGCGGCTACACATTTTCCTCTTCCTTGCTCAAAGTCCAGGTTCATGGTGCTGCTTGGTTGACCGGCTCTGAATACGGGCCGGAGGGGGGGCTACTCTCCACAATCGCAGTAGTGGGCGCGGGGATTTATCTTTTTTCCGCACGCATCCGAATGAGTGAGAGAATGAGGGAACTGGTCCTCGGCCCCTCCCAGGATGGGGCCACCACCACGGCCATTCCTGTTTCGCCGGGACCCGATCCTGGGGAGGATGGAGCGACTTAAATGCGCGGCTTGTGCTCCTGGATAACGGGGGAAGGCGCGACGGGGTTCTGGCTTCGCTGCCTTGCAGGGCTCTGTCTCACGTTTGCGCTACCGTCCGCTGTTTTCCCCAAGGAGCAATCCCAAAGCGACACTCACATTCAGCTTATCCGTGGGCTGCTGCGTGAAGTTGGGGTAAGCAAAGTGCCCTTGCCGCGAGGTAAGAAGGGGGTGCGCGTGGACCCGCAAGGCAAGCTGGACAAGGCCGACGCTGATTCCCAACTCAGTGCCCAAGGCATGGCGATCAAGGCCGGCATGCCGGTGGAAATCAGCAAGATCACCTTCAAGCCCAAGGAGATTGTGTTTGAGATTAACGGTGGCGGGAAAAAGTCCAGCAAGTGGTACCAGCACATCGAGATAGGGATCGGAGGGCCTACCACTCCCATTGCCCAGCAACCGCCTGTGCTGGCCTATGGCTCGTGGGTCACGCTGGTGTTTCCCGGCAAGGTTCCCAAGCTGAGCGTCGATCAGGTAAAGCAGGCTTTAGGAAATGTGCTCGATTTCAGCCGCCACTCGCCTACCGTCCTCTATTCGCCGGAGGTGCCTCCCCAGTTCAAAGAGGCCATCAAGAATCATCAGGTGATCGTCGGCATGAACCGCGACGCCGTCCTTTCCTCCAAGGGTCCGCCGGACCGCAAGGTGCGCGAAGTGCGCGAAGGCGTCGAACAGGAGGATTGGATCTACGGGTTGCCCCCTCACGTGCTCTTTGTTACCTTCGACGGGGACTCCGTGATCAACGTGCACCAGTACTAAAAGGAGCAGGGACGGGTGAGGAGCAGAAGTCAGGAGTAAAGCCTTCAGCCATCAGCAAGAAAACCCCAATGTTGTAACTGAAAGCTGAAGGCTGATAGTTGAAGGCTGCAGTGCAGTCCTATCCTTGACTTTGCTCTGAATTGGAGTTTAGAGTTACTGATTAATCCTTTGGGGGCGAAGGACTTCGAGGGGACGGGCTCTGCTGTTGGTGAATCTATCGGGAACCTGCCTGGGTGAAATCGTCGCCGCGCGTCGGCAGCAGATCGGGGAAGCGCGAGCGCGTACGCCGCTCGAAACCCTGAAGCACGCTGCCCAGGCGAGGGCGGAGAGGCGCGACTTTGCCGCCGCTCTCTCAGGGGGGCCTCTGCGGCTTATCGCAGAACTGAAGCGCGCCTCACCTTCGCGGGGAATACTCCGGCAGCAATACCGGCCTGACGCAATCGCCCAAAGCTACGAAGCCGCAGGCGCTTCAGCTCTTTCCGTCTTGACCGAAGAGCGCTACTTCCTCGGCTCGCTGGATGACCTGGAAACGGTTCGCGCTGCCGTCCGTTTGCCGGTATTGCGAAAGGACTTCATCCTCGAGGATTACCAGATCTACGAAACTGTGGCAGCGGGGGCGGATGCGCTGTTGCTCATCGTGGCAGCGCTCTCCGATGAAGACTTGCGAAGGTCCGTCGAGCTTTGCCATGGCCTGCAAATTGCCCCGTTGGTAGAGGTTCATGACGAGTCCGAACTCGAGCGCGCTCTCGGGGCCGGCGCCAGAATCATCGGCGTTAACAATCGCAACCTCAAGACACTCGAGGTGGATTTGGAAACTTCGCTTCGCTTGCGCCCCGGAATTCCAACGGGGAGTATCGCGGTAAGCGAGAGCGGAATCAAAACCTCTCAAGATTTGCGCCGCATTGCTGAAGCAGGCTATCACGCGGCCCTCATCGGAGAGAGATTCATGACGACGGCTGATCCTGGAGCGGCATTGTGGGAAATGCTGGAAGGGATGAAGGCGCACTCCGCTTTGCGGACGTGAAGCATGCCGACGCGCATCAAAATCTGCGGGCTCACGCGACTCGAGGATGCGCAACGGGCGGCCGATCTGGGAGCGGCGGCACTCGGATTCAACTTTTACCCGCTTTCCCCCAGGTACATTGAGCCGGCAGCGGCGCGAGCGATCATCCGGCGATTGCCGCCCTTTGTCGCCGCCGTGGGCGTCTTTGCAAATGAAACGGATGCCGGGCGGGTGATTTCACAGGCGCGAGAGGCAGGCGCAACAACCGTCCAGGTGCACGGCCCCAGGTTTCCGGCTCTGGATGAATTGCTTGCCGTTTTCACGCTGGTGGTTGCGGTGGCGGTCGGCGAAGGTTTCAAATCGGAGGAGCTCCGCAAAATCAAACCGAGCGCCTACTTGCTCGATGCCTTCGATCCAGACCGGCTCGGCGGCACGGGAAGAACGTTCGACTGGAGCGCGGCGCGGGAAGCAAAGCAATATGGGCCGATCATCCTGGCCGGCGGGCTGACCCCTGAGAACATTGCCCGGGGTGTTCGAGAGGTCCGCCCTTTCGCTGTCGACGTGGCAAGCGGCGTGGAGTCGGCTCCGGGAATCAAGGACGCCGCCAAGCTTCGGGCTTTCTTTACCGCGGTGGCGGAGGCGGATAAGCAGTGATGGTTGCGCCGCCTGCCCCGCCTCATCGCGGGGTTGGGCGGCATTGTTTGGTGCCGGCAAGACCCCGACAGGTCGGGGCAGGTTGCTGGCGGTGGACCCGGAATAGCGGGTGATGACGGGTTCGAAATCGATGGAATTGGAACAAGGACAACCTAACGCCGTAGCGCCGCCGTCCGGGCAGCTTCCGTGGCCGGATGCGCGCGGGCGCTTCGGGGAATTCGGCGGGCGCTATGTGCCTGAAACGCTCATGCACCCAGTAGAGGAGCTCGAACAGGCGTATCAGGCTACGCGCAGCGATCCGAAGTTCCAGGCCGAGCTTGCTCACCTATTGAAGTATTTCGCGGGAAGGCCGACGCCGCTCTTTCACGCCCGGCGGCTTACTGAGCATCTAGGCGCCGCGCAGATCTACCTGAAGCGCGAAGACCTGCTGCACACGGGCGCCCACAAGATCAATAACTGCCTCGGTCAAGGCTTGCTCGCCAGGAGAATGGGCAAGACGCGAGTGGTTGCGGAAACCGGCGCCGGGCAGCACGGCGTGGCCACAGCCAGCGTGGCGGCACTTATGGGCCTTGAATGCGTCGTCTACATGGGCGACGAGGACATGGCGCGGCAAGCTCCCAATGTCTTCCGCATGCGCCTGCTGGGTGCGAGCGTGGTTGGAGTTTCCTCCGGCAGCAAGACGCTCAAGGATGCCATCAACGAAGCCATGCGCGACTGGGTGACCAACGTTCAAAACACCCATTACCTGCTGGGCTCGGTGCTGGGGCCGCATCCTTACCCGCTCATGGTGCGCGAGTTTCAGCGGGTGATCGGGCAGGAAGCTCGCAGCCAGATGCTGGCGGAAATCGGCAGACTGCCGGACGCGCTTTTCGCCTGCGTGGGCGGCGGCAGCAACTCCATCGGCCTATTCTACGACTTCATTCCGGACCGCGAGGTGAAGATGGTGGGCGTGGAAGCCGGCGGTCGTGGCCCCAGTCTCGGTGAGCACGCGGCGCGGTTTGCGGGCGGGAGGCCGGGAGTCCTTCACGGTACTTACACCTACGTGCTCCAGACTGAGGATGGACTGATCTCGAATACGCACTCGGTTTCTGCGGGTCTCGATTACGCTGCAGTCGGCCCGGAACACGCCGCGCTCTACCAGCAGGGCCGCGTGGAATACACCCAGGTGAGTGATGAGGAAGCGCTCGAGGCCGCGCGACTTCTTTCGGTCAAGGAAGGCATTATTCCGGCGCTGGAATCCGCTCATGCACTGGCGGAGGTAATCAAGCGAGCCCCGAAGATGAGCCGCGAGGAGGTGGTCATCGTTAACCTTTCCGGGCGCGGGGACAAGGATCTAGGAATTTTTCAGTCAGCAGGAATCTTGTGAGGACAGTTACGAGTGATGTGTGACCATTGACGAGAGAGCCGTCACTGGTCAGTCTTGAGCAACTGGTTTGCCTGCCGAAAGCTGACCCGCCGCGGCGGGATAGCTGAGGGCTTGTACGCCTCGTCGCTTTTCACTCGTCACTGCATTTGATGCCAACAGTTTCGCCAACTCGAATCGCGAGGCGCTTTCGCGAGCTGCGCGAGCGGCAGGCGAAAGGGCTGGTGGTGTACTTCACGGCCGGCGACCCCTCGCTCGACGCCACCGGCGACCTGCTCGCTGCCTTGGACCGTGCGGGTGTAGACGTGATTGAGCTGGGTGTTCCCTTTTCCGACCCGCTCGCCGATGGCCCCGTGATCCAGCGGGCTTCCGAGCGCGCGCTGAAAGCCGGGACGACGCTGCGGCGAATCCTGGAGCGGTTTCCACGCTGGCGCGAATCCGTGCAAGCGCCCATCATTCTATTCAGCTACTACAATCCTATCTTGCAGTACGGACTGGAGAAATTTGCGCGGGATGCTGCGCAGGCCGGCGTGGACGGGGCACTGGCGGTGGACCTTAGCCCTGAAGAGGCGGCGCCTTACGTGAGCGTCCTGCGCGCACGGAACCTGGATACAGTTTTCCTGGCCTCGCCCACCTCAACGGACGCTCGGCTTGAGCAGGCGTCGAAGCTTTCCACAGGTTTTCTTTATTTGGTTTCCCGCACCGGCGTGACGGGCGAGCGCGGCGAGATTTCTTCGAGCGTACGGCCGCTGGTGGAGCGGGCTCGGCAGCACACTTTGCTGCCCTTGGCGGTGGGTTTCGGCATTTCCAATCCTGCCCAAGTACGCGAGGTGCAGTCGGTGGCGGATGCGGCAGTGGTAGGCAGCGCGGTAGTGCATGCCATCGAAGAGCGGTACGCTAGAGAAGGGGCGGGGGCGATTGAGCGGTTCGCCCGCTGGCTCAAAGAGGGAACAGGGGAGAGGACTGCATGAGCGATCTCGACGCCTGGCGCAAGCGGATTGACGAGATCGACCAACAGCTCCTGAAGCTGCTGAATGAGCGCTCGCAGTGCGCGGTGGAGATAGGTCACATCAAGAAGGAGATGAAGCTGCCGGCTTGGCATCCGCAGCGCGAGGTAGAGATACTGCGCAACGTCGTGAAATCCAATCCGGGGCCGCTTGACGACGCGGCTATCCGCCGCCTCTTCGAGCGCATCATTGACGAAGCCCGGTCGCTGGAGCGCCATGCAATGGACAGCGGTAGTCTTCTGGAGAAGGAGTAAAGGACCATGGTGGTGGTAATGCAAGAGGGCGCGACGGAAGATCAGATCCAGCGCGCCATCAACAAGCTGATGGAGATGGGGTTCGATATTCACCGCTCCACCGGAGCACGTCAAACGGTCCTGGGCGCGGTCGGCGCATTAGTCGATTTTGACACCCGCGACATCGAGCTCCAGGAAGGCGTGGAGGAGGTGGTGCGCATCTCCGCGCCCTATAAACTGGCCAGCCGCCATTTCCGCCCGGAGGGCTCCGTCATTCAACTAGGGGAAGGCGTGGCCGTGGGGGGCGAGCAAGTGGTGATGATGGCCGGCCCGTGCAGCGTGGAGAGTGCCGAACAGATCGAAACCATCGCCGCATTGGTGGCGAAGGAGGGGGTACGCGTGCTGCGCGGCGGTGCGTTCAAGCCGCGGACCTCACCTTACAGTTTCCAGGGATTGGGGAAGAAAGGGCTGCAACTGATGCGGGCCGCCGCCGACAGGCACGACCTGCTGGTCGTCTCGGAAGTAATGGACCATACCCAAATCCCCCTGATGATGGAATTTGTTGACGTGCTTCAGGTGGGCGCTCGCAACATGCAGAACTATAACTTGCTCACGGAGGTGGGGAAAATCTCAAAGCCCGTGCTATTGAAACGCGGCATTTCCGCCACCCTCGAAGAGCTTCTGCTTTCTGCCGAATACATCATGGCGGGAGGAAATTACGACGTCATTCTCTGCGAACGGGGCATCCGCACCTTCGAGAGCTACACCCGAAACACCTTGGATATCTCCGCAATTCCCGTCATCAAGAAACTCTCGCACCTTCCCATTATTGTCGATCCGTCGCACGGCACCGGCCGACGCGATAAAGTGCCGCCCATGGCGCGCGCGACAGTGGCAGCGGGCGGGGATGGATTGTTGATCGAAGTCCACGATGATCCGGAGAAAGCTTTGAGCGACGGCGCCCAGTCGCTTTATCCCGCGCAGTTTGAGCAGTTGATGAAGGAATTGCGCATGATTGCGCCGGCGGTGGGAAGGACGATTTGACCGCGAGTAGCGGCTGAGGGAAATTTCGAGCGTCAAATAGTAAATGGTGAATGGTGAATTGTGAATGACAGGCTTTCTCCCGCTTAACGTCACTTGCTCCTCTCTTCGCGAGACGGAAGGCGGCCGACGTGCAGTAAACAGGCGTCTGGCTTGGTAAGGGACTGAGAACGATGCAGTTTGTAATTCACCCTTTACTATTCACCCTTTACTATTCACTATTCATAATTTCCTGTGGATACGATTTTTCACAAAGTCTCGATTATCGGACTGGGGCTGATTGGCGGGTCCTGGGGACTGGCGCTGAAGAAGTATGGCTTGGCAGTCCGCCGCATTGGCTACGGGCGCGCCTCGACAGTTGGCCGCGCGCTTGCTGCGGATGCCGTGGACGAAGGGACGGACGACCTCGGCAAGGCCGTCCGGGATGCCGACCTGATCATCCTCGCCGCGCCGGTGGGCGCAATCCTGGATTGCATTCCCCGACTGAAGGAGATGGCGTCATCGAAAGCGCTGGTGACTGATGTCGGCAGCACCAAAGGGCTCATTTGCGCGCGCGCGCGGGAGACTATGGGCGATGCCCCATTGTTCCTGGGAGGGCATCCCCTGGCGGGGAAAGAACGGTCTGGCGTTGAAAATGCCGAGGCCACGCTCTTCACCAATGCTCGCTATGTTTTGACACCGCTTGAAGATCGCCATCTCGAGGACACGCGCATCAAGGCTTTCGTCTCCCTGGTCACAGCGATTGGCGCGCGCCCGCATATCATGGATCCCGCCAGCCATGACCGCGCCCTTGCCTTCCTCAGCCACCTTCCGCAGCTTCTTTCCTCCGCACTGGCCAGCCTGATTGCAGAAGAAAGCCTCGAATCGCGACTCCCGGTGGAACTGGCGGCCTCCGGCTTCCGGGATGTGACGCGGCTGGCGGAAAGCCCTTACTCCGTTTGGCGTGACATTTGCCTTACCAACCTCGAGAATATCCAGCAAGCGCTTGAAGCCCTGGTTGAAAAACTTGAGTTCATCAAGCAGCACTTGAGCGACCACGAATTGGAGCGCGAGTTCCAGCAAGCTTTGAAGCTGCGAGAAAAACTACGGGGAGCGGGTTGAGGCTTGCAGCCGCGCCCTGCGGGGCGGCATATAATCTTTCGAACAGAACCTCGGAGGTGCACATGCTCCGCGATGTTGTTGCCATTCTCGCTTCCACGCCGGAAAAGCTGAAGCGAGAAATCGCCTCAATGTCTTTGCAGGAAATGAAGACACGTCCTGCGGCAGACAAGTGGTCGGTCCAGGAAGTTCTTGCTCACCTGGATGACATCGAAGAGATCGGAATGCGGGCGCGCGTGGCGGCGATGATCGAGAGGGACAATCCCATCCTCCCTTCGATCGACCAAGAGAAGCGAGCGGGGGAGATGAAATACAACCGGAAAAACCCTTTGAAAAGCCTGGCCAGCTTTGCCCGGCAACGTCAAGCGAACGTGAAGTGGCTCAACGAACTCAGGCCCGCCCAACTGAAGCGCGGAGGAAGGCATCAAAAGGTGGGCGAGATCTCCGTCGAAGAATTGGTGACGGAGTGGGCGTTCCATGACCTGGGGCACATCAAACAGATCCTCGAAATCAAACGCTATACGCTTTATCCGCGCATGGGGAACATGAGGGCGTTTTACAGGCTGACCTAGAGGACAGGAGACAGAATTCAGGGGGCGGAGTCATCTGACGGAGTCTTCATCGCCGCGTCCGATTCGTCAATGGGTGTTTAGAGACTGCACCCCATCAAGGAGCAAAGCGTGATGACCTTTTCGAAGTTACTGATCCTGCCTCTTTTGGTCTCAAGCGTGCCTTCGAGTGAATCCTCCTATCAGGCTGAGATTGAACAATGGCGGCAGCATCGAGAGGCGGCTCTGAAGGCCGACGACGGATGGCTTACCGTCGCCGGTCTGTTCTGGCTCAAGGACGGCAAAAACACGGTAGGCGCCGACCTATCCAGCAACATTGTCTTACCCAAGGGTTCCGCCCCTGGCAAGGTGGGGGTTTTCGATTTTCAAAACGGCCATACGACTTTTCAGCCCGCGCCCGGCGTTCATGCAACGGTGAACGGCAAGCCGACGAGCTCGGCGATTCTGAAGCCTGACGCTTCGGGAGAGCCCGATGTGCTGCGAGTTAACGATTTGACGATGTTCGTTATCAAGCGAAGCAGTCGCTTCGGTATCCGCCTGAAGGATAGAAACCGCGAAGCCAGGAAGGCGTTTACGGGATTGAAGTATTTCCCAGTGAACGAGCGCTTTCGCATTACCGCCAAATTCGTGCCCTACAATCCGCCCAAGAGGCTCTCCGTACCTAACATTCTGGGCGACACCGAGGAGGAGGCCAGCCCCGGCTACGTGGAGTTCACGCTCGACGGCCACCCATGTCGGCTGGATCCCCTTGATGAAGGCGACGGCTTGTTCTTCATCTTCAAAGACCTGACTTCCGGCAAGGAAACTTATCCCCCCGGCCGATTCCTTTACGCGCCAAAGCCCAAGAACGGCGAGGTCATTCTTGACTTCAACAAGGCGGTGAACCCTCCCTGCGCGTTCACCCCCTTTGCCACATGCCCCCTGCCGCCCCAACAGAACTACCTTCCAGTGCGAGTCGAGGCGGGAGAGTTGCGGTACGGGCACTAGGTCTCAAATATGTCGGGCTGGCTTTATATATTGCAACGGCGTATTCTTCACCTTGGATTGACCGCGCTCTGTATGGGGGCTGGGTAAGACATCGCCACGGTCATCCCTCGAGCGCCTCGCAGGTGCGGTATGGAACTCAATAACATTGTGATCGTAAGCCTGGCTTCCCCCAAGGAAAAAATCTGGGGCCAACTGCTCCAACTCGACACCCAAGGCGTGACGGTGCGCGGGATCGAACTCAACTCCTTCGATGATTTCGTGCGCCAGATCGTCAGCCGCGAGGAATGCACCGTGGGAATGACCCAGGTCTTCTATCCCATGTACCGTGTGGAGCGGGTCGCTCTCGATGAATCCTGCGGCTCCATTCCTTCGCTTTCTGAACGATTCCATAGCTTGGTCGGATTGAGCCTTCAGGAATACCTCGGAATCGAGACACCACAGGTCTGATAAAGCAGTTGACAGCCGACCCGCCGTGGCGGGACAGTCAACAGTTAAGGCCGACGAAGATTCTTTGCCGGTCTTTGTAGTATTAGGGTGTCATTCTGATCCCGCCTTGCGGGAGAAGCATCCCAGCCTTTGAAGCAGATGACAGTCCACCCGCCACGGCGGGACAGTCGAGAGTTAGGGCCAGCGCCTGTCTAGGATTCTCACGCTGTTTCCGAAGCGCATGCGGCGGATAACAATTGTCTATGACCTTCAACCAAGTGCTGAAAAGGCTCAGGTCGAAATCTAACCCGGCGGCGGTTCGCGGCATGGCGAGGTTCGGTATAACTGCTGCCAAGGCCTACGGCTGGTCCGCTCCGGCATTGAAGAAGTTTGCCCGAGAGATCGGCAAAGACCATGATTTGGCTCTGCGGTTGTGGTCCACAGGGATTCTCGAAGCACGGGCTCTCGCCGGTTTGATTGACGAGAAGGAAAAGGTGACGGAACGGCAGATGGATGACTGGGCTAAGGACTTCGATTCCTGGGCAGTGTGCGATGGGACTTGCCTGAACCTTTTCCGGTACACCCCTTTTGCTTACAAGAAATGTTGGGAGTGGAGCGAGCGGCAAGAGGAGTTCGTGAAAAGGGCGGCGTTCGCGCTCATGGCGTGCTTGACCGTGAGTGATAAGGCGGCAAACGACCGAGTATTCCTTCGTTTCCTGCCGTTCATCAAGAGGCAAGCCGTCGACGAGCGGAATTACGTGAAAAAGGCCCTAAACTGGGCGCTCCGCCAAATCGGTAAACGCAACCGGAAGCTCAACCAAGCGGCTGTCAAGGCCGCGCAGGAGCTCCAGGGATTGAATTCACCCAGCGCCCGCTGGATTGCCTCGGATGCGCTGCGGGAGCTCGAGAGCCCTGCGGTGCAGCGAAGATTGAAAACCTGAAGAAGTCGGGCTCGTCTTAGGATTGAGAATTTCAAGTATGCTCGGCTAGGATTTGACATTGCCAAAACGGCCTAGCTATATTGTCTGGAAACCATGGCTTCTCGTATCCTGACACCCGCCAACCAAATCACCATCCTTCGACTGGCTTTTATTCCCTTCTTCGCCATACTGGTCGTGGCTCAAGAATACCGCGGCGCGCTGGCGGTGCTCACCGCCGCTGCACTCTCGGATATGGTCGACGGGATGGTGGCGCGCCTGCTGAAGCAGGAGACACCGCTAGGCGTGGCGCTCGACCCGATCGCCGATAAACTCCTGATGACCACAGCTTACCTGACGCTGGCCTTCCGGGACGCGCTGCCCTGGTGGCTGACGATTCTGGTGATCGGCCGCGACGTCGGCATCATCATTACGGCGCTGCTGATTAGCCTGGTGGCCGGGTATCGCCCTTTTCGGCCGACTATTTTGGGAAAGGCGTCCACGGCCGCCCAGGTGGCGACCGTGTTTGCCGCAGTGAGTTTCCAGGCGCATGTGCCCTTCGTGCGGGGGGGCTTGGTTCAAATCTGCGTCTACCTTGCGGCCGCCCTGACCGTCGTCTCCGGCATTCATTATGGGATTGTGGTCCGCAAACGCTATGAGCAGCATGCTTCAGAGCAGGCCGGGGAGATAAAGTGAACCGCCCGCGGCGTGAAACGCACTGAGACCTCTTTTCGCCGGTGGTTCAACGCACACGCCGGTACTGATGTCATTTGGGGGAGTTGATTTTTCGTGCGGGCCTGTAAAGGCAGTCATTCCCAGTCGACGCAACAACGGAAACACGACAGAGGATGCCGAAATGACTGGACTGGGTGTTGTAAAATTGACGGGACACCGAGGGCGGTGTAGACTGCCTTGCTTGCTGCTCTGGGCCGGTTTCCAGCCTTCCCAGGGGAGTTTCGTGTTCCTCGACCGATCCAAGATCTGAAGATGGGGGTATGAACCATGGCAACCACTGTATTTGAATACTATCACGAGAATCGCGAGCGGTTTCTGCAAGGCTTAACGAGCCTGTTGAAGATTCCAAGCATCAGCACTCTTCCTGAACACAAGCCGGATATCCGGCGCGCCGTCGAGTTTCTGGCGAACGAGCTTCGGGAAATGGGCATGAAGAACGTCGAAATCATCGAAGGCAAGGAGAGCCAGCATCCGCTTCTTTATGCGGAATGGTTGGAGGCGCCCGGCAAGCCGACATTGCTGCTTTACGGGCACTACGACGTGCAACCACCCGATCCCCTTGAGGAATGGGTGTCGCCGCCGTTCGAACCTGCCATTCGCAATGACAACCTCTATGCCCGTGGCGCCGTCGATGACAAAGGGCAGACCTATCTTTTGGTCAAAGCGGTGGAAGGATTCCTGAAGACCGAAGGCAAGCTGCCGATCAACATCAAGTTCCTGCTCGAGGGCGAAGAGGAAGTGGGCGGCGAGCACATCGAGGAATACGTGCCAGCCCACGCGGATCGGCTGAAAGCTGACGCGGCGCTGGTCTGCGACACGGAAATGTTCGCGCCGGAACTGCCCACGATCACCACCGGCCTGCGCGGCCTTGTTTACACCGAACTGGAAGCGCGCGGGGCCGCCCACGACCTGCATTCCGGGTCGTATGGCGGAGCTGCTCCCAACCCGTTCCAGGCCCTGGCGGAGATGGTCAACAAACTCAAGGGGCCGGATGGAAAGATCCGAATTCCGGGCTTTTACCAGCGTGTGAAAAAACCGAGCGCTAAGGAATTGGCTGCATGGGCGCGGTTACCCTTCAAAGAGAAGGAGTTCCTGCGAAAGGAAGTCGGCGCCAGCGCCTTGATCGGAGAGAAAGGCTACTCGGTGCTGGAACGTATTTGGGCCAGGCCGACACTGGAAGTCCACGGCTTCCGCGGTGGTTTCACGGGGGAAGGCGCCAAGACGGTTATTCCGGCTTATGGTGTGGCCAAGATCAGTATGCGGCTGGTTCCGGACATGGACCCCAAAGAGGTGATCCGGCAATACACTACCTACGTGAAGAAGATCACGCCCAAGGGCATCAAGACGTCGGTGCGGGTGATCAGTTCGGCTCCCGCTTCCGTGGTGAGCACGGAGAGCCGTTGGATCGCTGCCGCTGCCGAGGCCATGGAACAGGTCTTCAAGAACAAGACGGTTTACATCCGCTCGGGCGGATCCATCCCCATCGTGGGTGTTTTCCAGAAAAATCTGAAGATACCCAGCGTCATGATGGGGTTTGGTTTGCCGGACGACAACCTGCACGCCCCCAATGAGAAGTTCTACCTGCCCAATTTCTATCGCGGGATTGACGCAGTGGGGCGATACTTCCAGTTCCTGGGGCGGTAGGGCGGAAGGGCACGTCATCGAGGTCGTTGGGGCGGTCCCGTGTGATCGCCCCCTTTTTGTGTTCTTAGGTTCTGCCTTTCAAACGTTCGATGAGGAAGCACTCCTCACCTTCGCCGAAGATGCGGTAGAGCACCGCACTCCAAGGAGTTCCTGTGCCTGAATTCAAACCCTTCGTTCCCCACGATTCCAAAGAGCCTGAGTTCACAATTAAAGCCGTTGTGGCCGGTATCTTCATGGCTGCCATTTTCGGCGCGGCAAACGCCTACTTGGGCATGAAGGCCGGCCAGACGGTAGCCGCCACGATTCCAGCGGCGGTGATTGCCATCGCGCTATTTCGTTTGCCCTTCTTTCGCGGCGGCGTGCTGGAGCAGAACCTGACGCGCACTGCCGCCTCGGTAGGTGAAGCGCTGGTGGCCGGGGCAATTTTCACCATCCCTGCCTTCATGATGGTCAACGTGGGCGGGCAGCGGCTCTGGACTGACTTGCGAGGTCATTACTGGACCGGCACGTTCATTCTCTTTGCGGGCGGCTTGCTGGGAGTATTCTTCATCATCATCCTGCGACGCCCCCTGTGCGTGGATTCACCTGACCTACCTTTTCCTGAAAGCACGGCCAGCGCCGAGATTGTGAAAGCCGGCCAGAAGGGCGCCACCGATGCTCCGAAATACATTTTCGGCGCCATGGCATTGGGCGCTTTCCTCCAGTTGCTCAAGGACGACAAAGGCTTCCAGGTTTTTCGGGATTCGGTCAGTGGTTTCTGGAAGTTCCCCAAATCGGTTGTCAACTATTTCGGATATCAGAAAGAACTCCTGGGCCGCGTGCCTTACACGGGAGGCATTGCCTACTCCACACCTTCCGTTTCCCCGGCGCTCATCGGCATTGGATACATCATCGGACCACGCTTGTCGGCGATAAATTTCTCAGGGGGCGTCATCGCCTGGCTGGTGCTGATTCCGCTGGTCCTGTTCATCGATCCCGACCTGCCACACCGCATCGGGGCAACAACCGGAGGCACGGCGCCCTGGGACCTCGCGAGCTACACCGTCTGGTACAACGTGGTCCGTCCTATCGCCGTAGGAGCGATGCTGGTGGGGGCGGTTTACACGCTCTATAGCATGCGGGAGTCGATTCTTACCTCCATCCGCGGGGCTTTTCATGCTTCCGCAGTGACCGGCGAACAGGCGGCAGCACGCACGCGGCTGGATATCGACATCCCCATCAAGTGGATCCTCATTGCCATTGGCGGCCTCATCATCCCAATTACGATTATCTACAAATACTTCGCGCAGAGCTGGGCTGCGGCCATCACGGCGGCGATTGTGATGACCCTGACCGGCTTCTTTCTTTCCGCCGTGGGCGGTTACCTGGTGGGGTTGGTGGGCTCCTCGAATCAGCCTGTCAGCGGTCTGACCCTTGCCGCGCTGGTTGTCGCCGCGTTGATGATGGTAGCCATCGGTGTGAAAGGCCTGGGCGGAGTCGCCGCCGTGCTGGGTGTGGCCTCGGTGGTTTGCTGCGCGTGCTGTGTATCCGGCAGCCTGATTCAGGACCTGAAGGCTGGATATCTGCTCGGCGGGACGCCGTGGAAGATGGAAATCGTCGAGGTGCTGAGCGTCACCGCCGTTTCCTTTTTCCTGTTGCTGCCCATCATCGCGCTGCACGAAGCGAACCTCGCCACCGGCGGCATCGGCGGCAAGTTGCTGCCCGCGCCACAAGCCGGCCTCATGGCCCAACTCGCGCAGGGTATCGTGGGCGGACAAATGGCTTGGGGGTTGCTCCTGATGGGATGCTTCTTCGGCCTGGCGCTGGTGATGATTGGCGCGCCTTCTCCGATGCTCATCGCCGTGGGCATGTACCTACCCCTCGAAACCAGCGGGGCCATATTCGTGGGTGGCGCCTTGAAGTGGGCCGCCGACCAGTGGGCGGCGCGCAAGAAGCTCCCGACAGAAGAAAAGGCGAAATTCGATGAACGAGGAACGCTCCTGGCTTCCGGATTCATCGCCGGCGAGGCCATCACGGGTATTCTGCTCGCCGCCCTGTTCCTCACCGGCGTCTCCTCCATCACCAAGGTCATCACCGGCCTCGATGAGTTGCCGTTCCTGGCCAACTGGGGCGGTTGGATTTCCCTCATAGCCTTCGCAATCATCGCCTACATCTTGGTTCGGGTGCCCTTGCGGAAGCTGAACAAAGCCAATTGAAGACCACTCACTGTTGACGGCGCAAAAGCCGCGGGGACCGCAGTTACCCGGGAGCACGAGGTTTCGTAATTTCCTTGTAATATATAGTGAGGTAAACTCTTCTGTGCTGTGGCTGTACAGAAAGACCGGGAGAGGCGCGCAAGCCCGGCGGCCATCTATGCCACCCACGGAAACACGGTGCGAGTGCACAGACAGGCAGAGCGTGAAGAACCAAGGAGAGGAGGAATTATGACCAAGAACGAGTTTTACGAAGTTGTGATGGAAAACTACCGGCCGACGGAAAAGCTAATCGGCATGGTTCCAGGGGACAAACTGAACTGGAGGCCCGGGCCGACGTTCATGAGCGTTGGCCAGGTACTTTGCCACCTAGGCGATGGCTTGGGCGCCGGGTTGGAGTGGCTGCTCGGCGGCAAGTGGCCCTCCATGGAAGAAATGGGAGAGAGCATGAAGTTGGAGAACCTCCCTTCCTGTAGCCCCCAGGAGGCGCTGGACAAGCTCGAAAAGGACAAGAAAATTCTGCGCAAGGTCCTGGATGACATGAGCGAAGAGGACTTCACCAACAAAGTCCTCTCCGTGCCGTGGGGCTGGAAGGCAAAGATGGAGCGTATGGCCATCCACTTCCTCGAGCACTTCACGAATCACAAGATGCAACTATTCACCTACCTGAAGCTGCTCGGCCTGCCCGTGAATACGGAGACGCTTTACGGAATGTAGGAAGATCAGTGACGTCGGAAAATGGTCAGTCACTTGGGAAGGGTCACCACGGCGACGGCCAGCCCTCGCAACGTAATCTGGTCGGCATTCAGGTGAGCCGTTGCCGGCGGCTGGAAGCCTGTTGTCTGATCGACGTACACGACCTCTGCCCCGTTGCTCCCCGCAATCGACAAATCAAAATCCCGGTCTCGCTCGTTGACCAGCAACAGCTTGCGCTTGCCGTCGCGAGTCACAAAGCCCTGGGCGTAGACGTGGGGAATTGCAGAAGTCGTGTCCACCAGCTTGTCTCCAAGGCCGAAGTTGTCGTGGAGCAGCTTCAACACCCAGTAACGGGCGTTGGGTTGCCCTGTGTTCCAATCCACCATGGATACGCCGGGAAACTGGGAGGGGTAACCAACCATTTGAGATTCACCCGCCACGTCAATCCCGAAGCGTGCCAGCTCCCCATACAGGTAGCCATAAACTGCCCCGCAAAGGTTCCAGTAGGAATCGGGTATCGCTTTGCGAGGCACCGCATTATCGTCAGCCGGAATGCATCCCAGTTCGTCGAGGTCGGTCTGTGTCTTCGGGGACAGGCGCTGTCGAATTGACTCTAAATACCGGACGGAATTAAGAAAGCCGGTAGCCTGATCGAAAACAGTGTACTGCTGCACCTCCGGACTCTGGTCAGCCGTCGGATTAGCGTAGAAGTGATAGGAAATCATATCCACCGGGATCCCAGGCTTGTGGTTCTTCGGGTTAAGGAAATATTCGAAGTATCCCGGTACATTCTCTTCAAGGAATATGTTGGGAGAGGTCCCTGCCAGGGCCACGCCCACAAACTTCATTTGCGGTTCCACGTGTCGAATTGAACTCACTATAGCGTCGTAGACCCGGCTATACGTTTCTGGCGACATCTGGTGCTCAAAATCGACCTCGTTCAACACCTCCCAGTACTCGATTTTGTAATGATGACCGGACTTATGGCGCTTCCCGTATTCATCTGTGAATCCCCCCTGCGTGTACCAACTCACCAGTCTTGCGTAGTAGTCCCCCACTTCTTTTAAGCTCACATCCCGGAACTCTGTTCCTTTCTCGTAGTCCCAGGTCACTTGGTCCGGATCGGCAGGATAAGGCACCGGCTTCTCCGTCTTGAACATCCACTGGGGGATTGTGCTGAAGTTGATAATCACGGAGTGTCCGGCGGTAGCATTCATCAAATCTTCCATCATGGGGTCGATCAAAGAGAAGTCCCAGGAAGTCTTCCCGTCTTGGGGGGGTTCGAGTTCGGCGACGCCCAGCTTGGGGTAGGGCAGCCAGGGCACGTAGCGCACATAATCTTCACCAAGCTCGTGCAAAGCTTGAAAGACCCGATCGTGAATCTTGGTGCCCTGACGCAAGGGAGGGTTGACGACGACTTGAAGCGTGGGCGTCGTTTTGGAAATGGTCACGACCTTGTCCCAGTTGACGGTGACCTTGGCCTTTTCTGCTGGAGCGGGCTTTGACACGGCTTCTTTGGCAGTTAGGAAAATCATCAGACAAATAGAAAACAAAGCGAGTGGTCGAAGTGCTCTATCAATTCTCATGGCAGTCCCTCCAAAAGGGGAATCCGTTCTTGCAGATAGATTCGGGATAAGACGCGAGGCTGAGTTTATTATGCATTGAGCACAAAAGCCAACTCTTCGCTCGAGGGCCTTCTATCAGAAATGCGCCGAACCGAACTTTCCAGGCGGAATGATAGGTACCCGGACGCGGGCTAAAAGTTCTCCAGGACTTCTGTGACGAGGGTGCGGGCGACATCGCGGGAGAGGCGGTCGAGCGCAGCTTGGTCTTCTTGGAAGAGTCCGGAGGTAGTCTGGCTCACCTGATACTCTTCCCTGAAGACAAAGTTCGGATTTGCATAAACCACCTTCTTGCTGTGCAAGTCCTCGAGCTTTACGTCGGCTGTGACCTGAATCTGGAGCGACGAGGCGCGCCCTGTACTCAGGTCAAAGGTGATAACGCCTGAACGTACGTCCTTGACGGTTCCCTTCAAGACGGCATCGGCCCCGGTTGGATTGGGCGTAATTCGGAATTTCGTTCGCTCGATGAACTCGCGGCTGATGGCGGCAGCGAGCTTCTCTTCGATGCGAAAGGTGGAAGATTGGTTGACGAAGATGGGTACGGCGATGGTTTTAATGTCGGGGGGTAAGCGGTCTCCGCGTCCGGCAACCTGGTACCCGCAGGAAAGAAGGAAAGGCAAAACACCAAGGCCAAGAAGCAAAAGCCAATGACGCCGGAACAGTTCATGACCAGTGTTCATGGGCATTCTACAAGGCGATTCGTTGGCGAAGACTCTCCGCGACCTCGACCGCGTTCAGGGCCGCAAGACGAAGATTATCAGCGACCGCCCAAATCCAGAGGCCGGTCGGGTGGTCCGGATCAGCCGTTACACTATCCACCAGGATTTTGTCCGAACCAGCGACCTCGACTTGGGTGGGCGAGTCCTGTGAGCGACGCCGCACTTGGACTCGCTCTCCCTGCAAAGCCTCTCCGGCCTTTTCTGCTGCCACGGGCTGACCCGTCTCGATGAAAAGGGAAACCGCCAGCGAATAAAACACGGGAACCTGAAAGAGGCGCAAAGCGGGGAGCGGAACCCTCCCCTGCAAGTATTCCTTGAGCTGCTTCCGGAGACGATTTTCGAGAGCCAGCAGTTCACTTCCACCCATCCCGCCCGGACGCGACAACAAGTTAAAGGCCAACTGCGCGCCAAAAACCTTGCGCGGAATCTTCTGGAAGCTGAGCAGGCTTACGGTCTGCTTCTGAAGCTCTTCAATCCCGTGCGACCCGATCTCGGAGACCGAAGTGAAGATATTGGCAACGGCGCTCTTCAAAGGGAAGCGTGCTGCCAGGCGCAGCAGTAAACTGCTGATTACAATCGTGGCGGGGTGAGCAGAAACATAAACCCGGCTTTCGCCGCCTTCCTCTTTTTCCCCTAGCGGAAAACACCGGTCGAGGAATGGCACGCTCCCCACTTTCCGGGGGAGGGGGATCTGCGGTTCCGCCGCCTCTTCGCCGGGCGCTGCGGGGCTGAGGTCGATGATGAAACAAGCGGGCCGCCCTTGGCCCGAGGCTTGGGCAGGATCCAGGAAGGAAGGCATTTGGCGAGACCGCGCCGCAATAAAGGCAAAATCAAGCTCGGATGCGGTAACGTTCTCGTCAAGCTCCGAGGGTTTCGATCCCTCACGCAAATCCAGGATTGGCAATTCGAGTTCATTTTCTTCGTCCGAAAACGTAACCAGGCGGGAGAAAGGAAAGTGGTATTCCTCCAGCACATTCAGAAGCTCTTTGCCAAGAAGGGAAGATGCACCCACGACCGCGATCCGGTATCCCTGTTGGGAGGTTTTCATGCTGCGTGAACCTCTTGCGGCGCGGGAGGATGGGGGCGGAACTTCGAGGTGATCCGAAGAATGATGCCGGAAAGGGCGTAAGTAAGGGCGATGATCAGGAGGACGGGTTCAGAATATACCCAAATGGCCCAGATGATGAGCCCCAGGAATATGATGGCGATGTAAGAACGACGCCTGCGCAAGTCCAGCGTTTTAAAGCTGTAATAACGCATCCTACTCACCATCAAGAAGGCCAGAATGGCTACCACCCCCATCCAGACCAAGCTGTAAACCCAGTGGTTGAGTGGTGTCTTTTCCCAGTGGACGATGGCCGCAATCGTTCCCGCCGCGGCCGGGATCGGCATGCCCACGAAATACCGGCGGTCAGCCGTGGGTTTGACGCTCTCGATGTTGAATCGCCCCAGGCGCGCCGCGCCGCATATCACATAAGCGAAGGTCACGATCCAACCCGCTTGACGTAGGTGCTCGATCAACGGTGGTCCGAACATCTCGCTTATGGCGCGGATGCCCCAGGCATAGGCCAAGACGGCCGGGGCAACGCCGAAAGCAATGACATCGGCCAGAGAATCGAGCTCCCGGCCAAAAGCGGATGTGGCATTGGTCAGCCGCGCAATTCGACCGTCCAGCCCGTCGAATAGAATCGCCCACCCGATGGCCCTTGCGGCGTTATCGAACGCCACCGCGCTCAGTCCTTCACCCCCGCCTGCCGTCATTGCTACAGAGCCTCGCAACGCTGCCAGGATGGCGTAATAGCCGCAGACCAATGTGCCTACCGTGAACAGGCTGGGCAGAATATAGACGCCCCGCCTCATTCCACCCTTCTTATTGAATTTGAGATTTGGTGTGGCTGGTTCCAAGGATGCTGCTCCCTGCCCGGACGTGATCTCCGACCTTGATGCTCAATGCCACATCCGGTTCCATGAGAACATCAACACGCGATCCGAACTTGATCAGGCCAAAGCGCTCTCCGCGCTCCAGAGAGTCGCCGGCACGTTTCCAGAATACTATTCGGCGCGCGAGTATTCCAGCAATTTGCTTGACCACGATCTGACCTTGCTCACCCTCGAGGGTGAAAACGTTCTGCTCGTTTTCAACCGAAGCGACTTCCCGTGAGGCCACCCGAAACGCCCCTTTTCGATAGGAAACCTCTCTGACGACGCCTGCAATGGGGGCCCGATTGACGTGCACGTCCAGAGGGGACATGAAAATGCTGACGCGGCACACCGGGCGGCCTTCGTAGCTCTCCTGGACGACTTGCACGATGCGACCGTCGGCGGGAGAAATGATGGCTTGAGCTTGGGTAGGAATCGGGCGCTCAGGATCACGAAAGAAGTTGAGTAGCAGGAAGGCAAGGACCAGAAAGAAGATGGCGCAGACTAGCAGGAAAGGGCTTCGCTCCCGGAGCCAGAATCCGAGAAGACCGCCGGAGATGAGCACCGGCGGAAGACCGTACCAATATCCCTCCTGCAGCATGTATCTTTGCGCGTCAGCCCCGGAGCTTTTCGCTTCCTCATCGAGCCGCCTCCGCGCGTACTTCAAAGGGTGTTGGCTTTGCCAGCCCGGCGCAGAATCTCCCCCCGCGAACTCGCGGGCTGGCCGGGGGCGGCTAGTGCACTGTCTGGGCTTGCCGTACCAGCAATTCCATCTGGTCCTTCACCCGCAGTTTCAGCTTCTTCAGCCGCACTTCTTCGAGTTTTTCCTCTTCCGTAAGGAAGATCTTTGCCTTAAGTTGGTCAAGCTGGGAAGCGTAGCGGGTGTGCTCTTCACGAAGGTGTCGATATTCTGGGTTGTTGGCCATCAATTCCTCCCGGATGGCCTCGGCAGGAGTGCTCACGGGCGTGCCACCTCCCCATTTGATTTGATACCGTAGTCAGGCTAGCACACCAAACAGGTCCATTCAAGCCGAAAAACGCTCAAATCAGGGGCGCGTCAAAGTCGCGGAAAAAGCGGCTCTGCCGCCTGCTGTGCGGAAAGCCTCTGGCTTTCCGGCGCAGACAGCCTCCCTTCTTCCCCTCGGAAGGGCGAAGCCTTTCCGCACAGCAGGCGGCAGAGCCGCTTTGGGATGTTACCTTTCGGGGACTTTGACGCGACCCTGACGCTCAAATGAGAAAGCCGTGTGATAACTTCCTGTCTAAGGTACGGACTTTGGTTGTGTCCGTCGCGCCCCGACTGTCGGGGCACTCTTTGGTACTGGCAAGACCCATCCCGCCTCGGGGGACGGGGGCAGGTGGCGGCGCTACAGCAGGCAAGTTTCCCATAATTCGTGTCGCCTATTCGGTAGCCGAAACCTCGACAGGCGGGGAGAGCTTCAGAGATAGGACCAACCCATCTTCCCGTGGATCGTTGTAGTAATCCCTTCGCCGGGAGCACAGGCCGAACCCTGCGGAATAATAGAGCCGTTGTGCCGGCATGTTTGAGGCGCGTACTTCCAGGTAAATCTGCTTTGCACCCTGCTCCAACAGTCGTCTGCGCCCTTCGGCGAGAAGTTCCCATCCCGCGCCTTGCCGCTGATGAGCCGGATCGACGGCCACGTTCCTGAGCTCTGCCTCGTCGATGACGCGGTGGAAAGCCACGAATCCCACAATCTTGGGTGGAGTCACCGTATCGAGCTCGGCGACCAGGATTAATCCCAAAGGGTCGCCTGCCAGGTTTGCGTAATCTGCTTGAGTCCATCGGGAGGCTTGAGGGGTCTTGTTCTGGATGCCGATGATTGCTGCAAGATCCTCTTTGCAGAGCTTACGAATTCGCATCATGGGCTCCTTTCAGGGCTTCTGTCCTCCATAAGAATCTAGCTGTGAATTAAGCAGCGCGGCAGTCAGGGATCGACAACTGACGAAAGACTGCGAACGGCTGGCGTCCGAGTGCTCAAAAAGGAATTCCTGACTCCTGAATCCCGAATCCTGAATCCTATTTTCACCCCTTCCAATTCAATTCTGCATCGGGCCGCCGAATATAAAGGGCATCAAGGTCGCCGGCCGCCTGCTGTTTTCCTGTCCGGTAGTCCCGGAAACCAAGGCGCGCGACAGAGTCGACCAGCGTCCCCGTAACCGCCTGCCACTGGAACGAGCTGGAAAGGTTTTCACGAAGGGCGAGAGCTGCCCGATCGTGCCCCCTGACCACGCCCGTTGCCCTCACCCCTTCGGGCAGGCGACGGGTGAGGAAGGGGTTCAGCTCTTCGGGTTTCAGCAACCTGCCTTCATCAGCGGGCAAGTAACAGGGTTGGTAGCCTGTGTCCCCCTCGGGTTGGCGATAGAAGAGCCCCACAAAAAACTCTCCCCGGCGCGCATCCAGGATGGACGCGGCCCAGTCCGTCCGTATTTGAGCTGCTTCGACGAGTGCTTCCAATACCGAAACCCCGCGAACTGGCAACCCGCATGCCTTCGCCCAACCCTGTGCTGCGGCCAGACCCACGCGGATTCCTGTGAAGGATCCCGGCCCGGTAGCGACCGCGATCAGTCCCATGTCGGCCAGACCTCGGATGGGCACGCCACGGCGCACCTTAGCTTCTTCGATTGCCTGGTCCACCATGTAGAACAGGCTGACGGAGTAGCGGTTCGCCGGACCGTCATTCGCGACACGCGCCAGACATTCATGGTCACGAAAGATGCCCACTCCTCCGACTTCGCTTGTGGTATCAAACGCCAGAATCAACATCGCGAGCTATTATACGTTGGCCGAGCGGCCGGCGTGGGTAAAAGCTGTGTCCGCTCGAGTGGCCGCGAAGCTCCTTCCTCCCAAGTCTCCTATGGCCGGGTTTTTCGGTCATAACCGCACCAACTGCCGTTTCCCTCCCAGAAAACGAGGCCTGTAAGGCTGATGGTAGGGCCGAGTGCGGCTGGAAACGAACGGCGGGGCGAAAGCGTATGCTACAATTGCCTTCCGGTCTTGAATTGCAAGGCAACGCTGGGAATTTCAAATACTTTTGGCTAAGGGGTCGGCAACATGTTGTAGGCGGGCACGGGTGTTTTTCCCCACCTGTCATCTACCACCGACTGCTTTTCCCCTCAATGGCTGATGCAACCAAATCCGCTTCCCGTCCTCTCGAGCTGACAGAACTCCTTACCCTGATGGTGGAGGTCAGCGAGCGGATTAACTCCACGCTTGACCTCGACGAGTTGATGCAGCGCATCGCAGAGATCGTCAAACGCGCCATCGACTATGAGGTCTTCGCCATCCTTCTACTTAACGAAAAAACCCAGGAGTTGCACATTCGCTTCAGCATCGGCCACCCAGATGAGTTGGTGCGGAACCTGCGAATCAAGGTCGGTGAAGGGATCGTGGGGCGCGTGGCGCGGACCCGCCGCTCAATCCTGGTCAATGACGTGCTCAAGGACCCCAGCTATATTCAGTCCGTGTCCCCCATCCGGTCGGAGTTGGCAGTCCCGCTGATTACAAAGAACCGCCTTATTGGCGTGATCGATCTAGAAGCGCCCTGGCCGGATTTCTTCAACGATTCGCACCTCAACCTTCTGGAACTACTCGCCAGCCGTATGGCCATGGCGCTGGACAATGCCCGCCTCTATCGCCGCAGCGTGCGGCAGGCACGGGCTCTCCAGTTGCTCAATGAGATCAGCCGGGAAATGAGCTCCGTCCTGGTCTTGAACGAGCTGTTGCGAAAGATCGGGACGCTGACCAAAAGGCTGATTGATTATCACCGGTTCAGCATCCTGCTTGCCGACGAGCAAGCCCAGGCTTTCAATGCCGTGATCTCTCTGAAACAGGATGAGCACGAACCTGAGAGGGGCATGGTCCGTTTTGGTCAGGGAATTGTGGGTGCGGCCGCCGACCTCCGTCAGACTGTGGTAGTCCCCGATGTCTCCAAAGACCCCCGGTATGTCCTCCTCAACCCTGAAACACGCTCGGAAATGGCGATCCCTCTCATCTACCGTGGCCGCGTCATCGGCGTCGTGGACCTCGAGAGCCCGCAATTGAGCTACTTTACGGAAGAGCACGTTCGCATCTTCTCCACGCTCGCTCCGCAAATTGCCATTGCCATTGAAAACGCCCGGCTTTACGAACGAGTGGCACGAAGCGAGGCACGCCTCGAACGCGACCTGCAGCGCGCCCAGGAAATCCAGATGCATCTCATGCCGGGGACTGCGCCGTCCATCCCTGGCATGGAAGTGGCGTTGCGCTTCCAGCCCGCGCGGGAATTGGGGGGCGACCTTTACGATTTTCTGACTTATGGAAAAGACCGCCATGTGCTGGCGGTCGGCGATGTGAGCGGCAAAGGCGCTCCTGCTGCCTTGTACGGAGCTATGGCCAGCGGTATCCTGCGCAGCCTGGCCCCCCAAAAGCTCTCCCCTCCTGATTTATTGAGGAGGCTCAGCCTGGTTCTTCTCGAACGCAAGATCGAAGGTCACTTCATTACGCTGACCTACGCCATCTGGGAACCGCGCACGAAGACGCTACGCCTCGCGAATGCGGGAATGCCTTTACCCCTCCTGGTGAGAAAGGGTCAATGCCGGCCCATTCGCGCCGAGGGAATCCCCTTGGGCCTGCTGGAACACGCCCAGTACCAGGAAGTATCGGTGGGGCTGGAGTCAGGGGACCTGTTCGCGATGTTTTCGGATGGCATCGTCGAGGCGGCGAACACCAAGTACGAGGAATTCGGGCCGCGACGCCTGGAGAACGTGCTGCGCCAGAATTTCCATCGCTCCCCTCAGGAAATCATCGATACTCTTTTTGAAGAAGTGCGGGAGTTTGAGCAAGGTCGCCCGCCGCGCGACGACCAGACGATTGTCCTTCTCAGGGTCCGCTGAAAGACGGAGAGCAGAAGGCAGTTGAGTCTGGGCACGATGTCATTCCGAGCGAAGCGAGGAATCTCGCTTTGCTTTTTGGAGGGTGGACTCAGAGCGAGATTCCTCGCTTCGCTCGGAATGACATGCCTCGTGTTGATGAGCGACTGACCACTGACGACTGACAACGGTGAAGCAACCCATGGAGGCCTTTCGCTACGAATCCGGGCAATTACTGTGTGAAAACGTTCCCGTCGAGTCGCTTGCCGAGCGCTTTGGGACGCCGGCCTATGTTTACAGCCAAGCCGCCATCTTGGGCAATTTCTCACGTCTGAAGCAAAGCCTGGCGTCGGTACCGAACCTCATCTGTTATTCCGTAAAGGCTAATTCCAATCTCAGGATTCTGAACCTGCTCCGCCAGGCGGGAGCTGGTTTTGACGTTGTTTCGGGTGGGGAACTGGCGCGTGCTTTACGTGCCGGGGCACTCGCCGACCACATCGTTTTTTCCGGCGTGGGCAAGACCAAGGAGGAAATTGACGCCGGGCTTTCGGCGGGCATCGGGATGTTCAACGTCGAGTCGGCGGGCGAACTCGAACTGATCGACAGCCGTGCCCGCTCTCTTGGGAGGCCCGCCCGCATCGCCATCCGTGTTAACCCGGAGGTCGAGGCGCGAACGCACCCTTACATTTCCACCGGCCAGATCATTCACAAGTTTGGCGTCCCGAAGGACGAAGCCCTGGATCTTTACCGCCGTGCCGCCCGATCGAGCCACTTGGAGATTTACGGCGTGGCTTGCCACATCGGATCGCAAATCCTCGAAGTAGAGCCCTTCCTTAAGGCCTTGGACGAAATCCTGGGTGTGGCGGCGCAGCTTCAGACCGAGGGCAGGTGCGTCGAATACCTCGACCTGGGCGGCGGATATGGAATCCGGTACGCGGATGAGCAACCCCTCGACTTCGACGCGATGGGGCGCGGGCTCGCGGACCGCCTGCGAGCCACCAAGTACCGGCTGATCCTCGAGCCGGGCCGCGCCTTGGTGGGCAACGCGGGCATCCTGCTGACCCGCGTGCTTTACGTGAAGCGAAACCGCCAGAAGAACTTCATCGTGGTGGACGCCGGAATGAACGACTTCATGCGTCCCGCGCTCTACGGTTCCTATCACGAAATTATTCCTGTTCGCGACCATCAGGGGGATAGGCTTCAAGCCGATGTGGTGGGCCCGCTTTGCGAGACGGGCGATTTTCTCGCCCAGGATCGGGAAATGCCGGACGTCGAACCGGGTGAGTTGCTTGCCATCCTCGCCACGGGCGCTTACGGCTTCGTGCTCTCTTCCAATTACAACACCCGCCCGCGGCCTTCCGAAGTCCTCGTCCACGGCCGCAAGGCAGAATTGATCCGGCCGCGTGAGAGATTGGAAGATTTGATGGCAGGCGAAGCCCTCTAGCAGGATGCTGAGAAACGTTTGCGAACGCTGTCATTCCGAGCCCTTCACTGTCATTCCGAGCAAAGCGAGGAATCTCGCCCTGCCCGTTCAGGGTAAACTGCGCGAGGAATCTCGCTCTGGAAACCCCGATCTGATCGGGGCGAGATTCCTCGTCGCCCGCCAATAAGAATGGCGGACTCCTCGGAATGACAGGCTTGACGAGTTTTTCAGCGCCCTGCTATGTTTGTTGTCCCACACCCCCGGCGGATTTTGGGTATTGTCGCCACCGGCTTGTCTCGCTTATGATGACCCCTGCCGCTCGCTGAGCGGACTTGGCTATGAGTGAGCGATTCTCCGTACGAGTGCCGGCAACTTGCGCGAACCTGGGCTGCCTTTTCGATTGTGCCGCGCTGGCATTAAGCCTTTACCTCGATCTGCACATCACACCGCGCCGCGACGGGAACGTTTCCCTCCACTATGCAGGGGTAAATCCCGAGCGGATTCCTGGCGACTCCAACAACCTCGTTGCCCGCGTCATCGAGGAGACTCTCGAAAGCTGGGGCAAAAGGCGCGGCTTTGACCTGGAGATTCACAACCAGATTCCGGTGGGTGTGGGTCTCGGTTCGAGCGCCGCGGCAATCGTGGGCGCCCTGGTGGCCTGCCACTGGCTCGTGGGCCGGCCGCTCTTTGATGAAGAGCTGGTGACCCTAGCAAGCCTGCGCGAAGGGCATCCCGACAACGTCGCAGCGGCTTGGCACGGTGGGTTCACGCTGGCGGTCAACGAAGGCGAGCGGGTGCTCGCCTATTCGTGCCCGGTCCCCGAAGACCTTCAGCTTGTCCTGGTCGTACCGAACTACGCGCTTGCGACGAAAGAGGCTCGAGCGGTCTTGCCCAGCCAATACTCGCGCGCCGATGCGGTTTATAACTTGCAGCGCGCCACCGTCCTGGCCGCACAGTTCTTTTCCGGCAAGACGGATTTCCACGCGGGGTTCTTTGAAGATCGCTGGCATCAACCCTACCGGGCGGCCTTAGTGCCCGGCTTGACGGAGGTGCTCAGCACCAAGCACCCTGACGTTCTGGGGATATGCCTCAGTGGCGCGGGACCTTCCATCCTGGCTTTTGCGCGCGCCAATGCTGCCACCGTCGGCGAACTTATCCGGCAAACCCTGGCGCAACGCGGCGTCGAGGCCCAACCGTACGTTCTCGCCACCGATAACCGGGGAGCCAAGGGCTGGAGCCTTCCTGGCTAGAAGGCGAGGGGCAAATCAAAAGCCAGAAGTACAAATTCAGGCGAAGACCCGCATTCCACTCTCAAGGCTCGCATCTAATCCGTCGACTTCATACCTGAAACCTGCTCTTGTAGTTCCTGAATCCTGAATCCTGGTCTGGCACCTGACACCCCGAACCTGCCCTTCTTCTTCCCGAATCCCGAATCCTGAATCCTGCTCTTCCCCACCTACCACCTACCACATACCACCTACCGTCTACCACTTACCTCCTGCCAGTCACTAACTACCTGTCTTTTCAACAACATTCCCGCTTTCAACGCATAACTACCTTTGTTTTCTATAACATTCCCGCTTTGCCGCCGCTTATGAAAGACCGACCCTTTGTTTTCATAGACATTCCCGCGTTGCTCGTTCACTTTTTAAAGTTACTACTCCTTTCTTTCCCTGTCGTAGGTGACATCTTGTCCAGGGCTGCCATCCCTGCGAAGAGCCCTCTCCACCCCGCCTCCCTCAAACGCAGTAGGCAGTCGGCGGTAGCCAGAAGGAAGAAAACAATTCACAATCCACCACTCCCTATCAGAATTCATAACTGCTCCTGTCTGTGCCCTTCTACTTGCAGGCTCCTGACTCCTAATTCTTGCACAACCTCACATACAACTCTAGCCTATTTGTTTCGATTTGTCAAGGGACATGAAGTCCGCTTCGGTCCTGCAAGGCCAAGCCTAAAGCGGATTGTCCTATTTGCGGCGCGGCAAGAATCCGCGCCGCTGGAAGAGCCGCCCGCCATTAAGATCGGCGGGCCGGACCGCGGGCCCTGCGCCACCTATCTCCTTCCCCCTCTCCCCAGCCGGGGAGAGGGGGCCACGCTCTGGCAGTTCAGGGGTGAGGGGGAACGCGCACCTCGCTTCGGGGTGCACTAACCTTTTTGAGGAAGAGCCGCAGAGTCTCTGATGAGGACGAGACAGTGCGCTTGTATCTACCCGCTACCTGCTACCCATTTATCCGGCCAGACCCGCGACGTACTGGCTACGCTGGGACCATACAGCTGGCGTCACGCGATAGGCCTTCAATGCTTCAATTATGTCCCCACCAACTGCTTGCTCTTGATCGTTGAGAAAAGCATAAGCTTCCGCTTCTTGGTCGGAACCCCCGGTGCGCGCCGCGCGCGTGTCGCTTAGAGTCCAGAGGTACGCGAAAGTATTTTCCTTCTTGGGAGCCGAGATCGCCTGCAGGATTCGCTCCGGACGGCTTTTCGACTTCGGAATCAGGAAATCCACACCATGGTCGTAGCCGCTCTTGCCCGCAAGCTTCACCCTGGCGGTGTAACGAATGTCATGGCTATCGAGGAAAGCACGCACGTCCTCAAAGAAGAAACTTGCAACTCGAGGCTGGGCCATCACGAACATGTCGTTAACAGCCAACATTGCTTGGACCAGTGAATGCAGCCGCTGCCCGAGATTTTTCGCGGAGGCCTCGACGATCAACTGATTGTTTTCGACCCGCACACCGAGACCGTTGAGTACGCTATCCAGAACCATCTTTCGCTTAGGGGTGTCTACTTCCAGCCCGCTCGTTCTGAGGTCAGAGAGGATGTACCCATCGTCGGAAAGGACGATATTCCCGTTGTGCCGAACCGCGTACACCTGGAGATGATCGTTGTGGCGGTCGAGAAAGGGAGTGGTCAGTTCGCAGGCTTCCCCCACTTCTTCCACACATAGTCCCTGGCGGAGCCAATCCACGTAAGAATCAATCAGCTTTTGGCACTCGTCCCGTTTCACGTTATTGAAAGCATAGCACCTGGTTGACCATCACGTCTGGACTTTTTCCCCTTCAACTCAAGCGTATTAGTGGTAGCCACGGTCAATTCGTAATTGGAATTGACCGGGGGGTCGAAAACCCACGGGGAAGACCCGCAGTCAGAAAAGCGCTGACCGTGGGTACCCGCTATGTATGGGTGGCAAAGCAGTATGAGCCTTGGTAGAGGCAGGATCAAGACGAACTCCGGCGGAGACGAGTTTGTACTTAAAACAGGCCGGGTGATGTTAGATAATAATGGAGTGATGGAGTTCAGGGAGAAAATAGAGACCGTCATCGAGCCGCTGGTCATTCAACTGAAGGCGAAGCTCGCTTCGCTTCCAACCTTTGCGGTGCTCGATCACTACCAAACGCGGATCCATACCGCACAACCTGACAAGAGCAACGTTCCAGACGGGTTCCTTATCAAATGGCGCTATGTGTGGGCGTTGCACCTTTCCAATCCCTTTTCAGAGGCGGAGGTGAAGGACGATTCGAAAAACCTGTTCGACTCGATCGACAAGCTCATTGAAGACATATTTGACGTGTACATGTTTGGAGCGGTGCAGGAACCCGGCCGATTTAGAGGGTCCGAAGAGGAGTTTCTCACCCGGCTCGGACTCGCGCTGAAGGTCAGAGAGCCCCACATTCTCGGATTTCCAGAGCAGATGCGAAGCTGGGCATTAACCCGGCTGCAGCCTTTCAACGACAGCTACTTCCTGCCGATTTTCGGATTGCGCGTCGAAGAAGTAATGACGTGGCTTGATGGTCTGATAAATGCGTTCCGTTCCAAGTTGAAAGCGTGGGTGGCGGATTTAGCCTGCATTATGTCAGATGTTAAACCTCTCCAGGCCGAGTTTGCCTCGGGCAAGTTGGGCGTCCAGGCAGCCCGGAGCAGGAGCGCCGAGTTGAAGATTAGCGAGCGGCTGGATAGAAACGGTCGCCAAGGCGAGCGGATCGATATCTTTTCCATCGACGAGGTTCGGATGGGCCTCGCCCTACCGATCGCCGAAAAGCTCACGAAGCACTTCGGCATTCGACCCGGAGAGATTACTCCCAAATACATGTTCCCTCACGACGATAATCCCTTAGAATACAAGACCTTCGTTATTCTTCCTGGTGACACCGTCTATTTCCTTGATCCGGCAAACGCGTACCGCGTTGCAGCAAAGACTTTCGAAAAGGACATACTTGCGAACGACCTGCTGCGAGACCGTTACCTGAGGAATAGGGATCGCGAAACCGAAAGATTTGTTACAGAAAACATGAGGAAGGTTTTCCCAAGTGCCGCGATCTACCCCAATTACTATCTCGAAAAGGGCAGCCATGAGAAGGATCTTTTCGTTCAGGAAGGCAACACGGTCACCCTAGTGGAGTGTAAGAACAGCCGTCTAAGAGCGTTTAAGGGCACCGCAGTCGACCTCCTGAACTTCCAGAGCGATTTTAAGCACTCGGTACAATTCGGATACGAACAGGCAAGTGAAGTAAAGCGCCGAATTTTGGAGTCCGAGGAGACCACATTCTTTGACGAGAAGGGCAATCCTTATTTTTCTATAAAGAGAAGCGAGGTTGAAAAGATCTACATATTGTGCGTGACCATGACTCCACGCGGCCCCTTCGGCACCGATCTGTCATACGAGTTAAAAAAATCCGAGAGTGAACCATTTCCTTTGGCAGTGAACCTCTTCGATCTTGATACTATTTGCAAGTACCTCAACAAACCGGGGCAATTTGTTGGATACCTCCAGGCGCGCGAACGCATGCATGGCCGCGTTCAAACCGGAGATGAACTCAATTATGCTGGTTATTTCCTTGAATACGGCAATCTAGAGCTGGCGGAGGGTACATACATAGACGATGACTTTTCAGGAATCTTCGATAGAAGCTGGTACAAGGAAAGGGGGGTCGAAGTCGAGGAACCGAACAATCCTCCCGTCGCGACCAGCGTGATACGGAAGGGAAATCGAGTCGTCATCGAACACAGCACGGGCGGAAAGGAAGTGCTTAAGGTTCCCCCGTGGATGATCGAAAGCGCGACGGGGAAACCGCCGATTAAAATGAAAGGTTCGGAGAGAAACAAACCATGCCCTTGCGGAAGTGGCCTCAAACTTAAAAACTGTTGCGGGATAATTTGAGCGTACCAAATCTGTGGGCTCAGCCCGACTCGCGGACCCGCTTTCCCACGGATCCAAGTCCAGTAGTCCCGATGCTCTTCACTGCGGCATTTCCAGAAACGTAAGGCCTGCTGTTCGTGGTCTTGACCATGCAGTTCCCCTCCTTGTCGTTGTTGCGGTTAAAGTTGACATCTAAACGCAAATTTAAAACCAGCGAAAGGACGAGGATGACATGGGACACAAGTCGTAAAGTCGGAACCCGGCGAACCGGGCTCAACCCACTTGATCAGTATATCACTGAACGGTGTAGCTCAGACCAGCCGATACCCCAGACATCCGTCTTTGGGGTCTGCGGTTCTTCCTCATACTCGCGCTTTCGAATCCAAGGGCAAACTGGCAAATCGTTAACCCGCAGCAGGGGGGGTCCGTAATGCATGAGGGGTGCGAAGAAAAAGATGTAGCGCAAGGCTCGCTGTCCAGCCTTGTGGCTTTTCCATTGCGCCGTGGTTTTGACGGCGCGGCCAAGTGAATTCAAATTACATGTTTGCCACGCGCCGCGTGAGGATTCGGATTACCTTGTGTGCGGCGCGGCAAGAACCCGCGCCGGTGGAAAAGCCGCAGGGCCGGACCGCAAGCCCTGTGCTACATGGGCCGCCACGGCAAATCTGTCGCCCAGGTTTTACGTGGGTTCGCAGGGGCGGGGAATGCAAAAGCCCACGGCGAAGAGAAGGCTCGTGGCACGTTTAAGGAGATGGCACTTCGTACCCGAGCAAGTCCGCCCGGGTATCCGGCTTAACCCAATCAACCGGCTCCGCTGCTGTAAGTGTTATTGTCGATGGTTGGTAAGGCCCTTCGTAGTTGAGCATTTTGAGGATCAACCGGAGGAGGATGTCATGAAGATGCCGTAAGACCTGGAATGCCATGTGGAGGTCCTTCTTGTCTTGCAGATCAAAGTAACCCTCATGGACGCACTCCGCGCGATACCGTGACAGCGTTTGAACCCAAGTGCCTTGGTATACGGTCGAGTTGGCGGCATAGTGCCTTTCTGCAATTTCAACGTCGGGTAGACCAAAATGTGCGAGTAAATCGATAACAGCGAGGCCGAATGCTCTGTCTATCCCAGCCGGCGTTTCCCGAGTTCTCTTCGCAATTTGGTCTAAACTTGCTGCCTGCCGGAGATCTGCGGCTCTTACCGAACCAGCAACTAACCGGATTTCCTCTGACGCTCTCTTCAGAACGTCCCTAACCTTCTCGCTATTGGATAGGTCGAGATCCGCAAGGAGATCCTGCCTCTTGAACCCATAGGCGTTGCAGATGGTTTCGAATGCCCGACACAATAAGATGCAATTCTCCTCTAGGGTAAGTCCATCCAGCCCAGCCTTTACTAAGTAATCCATTGAGGTCAATAAATGTGGCCTGCCACGCTCGGGACAAGACAGGTACTTGTTGAGCAGATTCCCGGTCGTGCAATGGATGTCCTCACGGATTGCGCCGCGGCCCGATGAGAACGACGGCCGCCTCAGCGTCACGTGAAGCCGGCGTACGAGCGCTCCACTTGCGTCCCTGAGCTCCACCCAAGGTGCGCCGGTCTCAATCCCTGTGGCAACTCCCAACACACGCAGGAAACCAAGCACGGGCCAGTCCTTCAAGTTCGTGAGGTCGACAACATCCGCGCCAGTGCTACCGACCATTACTGCAGTGATTAATGTGTGCTCTCGCCGCGCGAGAAGCTTGTTCTTGCGCTCCTCAAAATCGTGAACTCCCTCAATGAATCCTAGCTCGCCACCGAACTCAAAAATGATGAGTTTGTTTTTTTCATTTGCCTTAAACCATGCGATGGCCAATTCATCTTTGGCAAGCCCGTCCGGAATGTTTGGGGTCTGGTAGATTCTAAGAGGGTGTCGATCGAGACTTGTGTGGCGAAGAACAGCTTCGGAAACCAGGTTGAACAGAGGCACAACCCAGTATCTCGGAACCCCCGCACCATCTGCATCGAACTGCGACTGGATAGAATAGAGGCGTAATCTGCCCTTATCGCTGAATACAGGATGTTCGCGGAGGTCGTATAAGATTTTGCCCCTCGCCGTGAAAACCCCGCTAGGCGAAGCAATGGTAAGCTTTGTACACAGGTTGTCCATGCCGCCAAAACCCATTGTGACAGATTTCTCCCCCACAACGGGGTTGCTCCCGCTAAGCAATTCCATTAGGCCAAAATGCAGTTCACGTTCTGATTCGAAACTCTCGACCATCAATTCGATGGTGCAGGAGCCATATTCATCGAATCTCACCTTGGCTGAACCCTCGACGCTTCCCCTTGGGTCACTGAACTCGGCTGTTCCATGACCCTCATACTCAACACATGGTGAGAACCAGCCTGCGGGCGTAGGAGTAAGAGAGTTAGAGTCGGCGCTCATTGTTCCTCCAGGTCTCGGACGGGGGGCATACATCCCGTCTCTGGCAACGCTTGCGGTTCGGTGATCGCAGAGTCGATTGTCGGGCACACGGTCTTGACCTAGACGTTAGCTGCTGACATTCATACATCCGATTCACTAGCGAATCAAGGGGCAGGAAACCAGTGACGAGTAGCGAGTGACAGGGAACCGTAAGGGCAGGTCCGAAGTCCGGAGTCCGGGTTCGGAAGGACAGGTTTCAGGTGGCCGGGGTTAGCTTTCGACCTTCAACTTTCGACTCTTCGACCGCTCTTCAGGGTTGGCGAGCTTCAGGCGAACTCATAAAGAGGCACGTTGCGGCTGGGTGGGGGAGTGGCTTTGAGCAAGGCTTCGATGCGGCGCACGGTTTCGGGTGTGAATAGGACATCGCCGCAAACGTTGCAGACCTCTGCGGGAACGTGGTCGATCACCATCACCTCGCCCCGGTGTTTGACGGTGTGGACGACCGTGCGGGGCTCATAGGCTCCGAGGCATCCCGCAATGGTGCATTTCATGGCTGGCTTCTCCTCTCCGGGGTTCAGACGAACCCACAGTCAATTGTCACCGCCGCGCAAGAAGCCTCTGGGCGCGAGCGGGGCCGAACGGTTCGACCCCTCCAGGGTCGAGAAACTTGGATGGCATACGAACCGTGGGCGGCGGGCGCAAAACCCCGCGCCCTTGCCCACGGCTACTCATCTTTAACCCCCTCGGGGTTCAGACGAAAAAGCGGGGGATATTGACCTCAGCCCGGCGAGGGTTAGCCTGGTCGAGGCGTCAGTGAACGTACGCTGCGCGAAGCGCCCCTATTGTGCTGGCATCGCCACCGCCCGGTTGGTTCGGATCGACTCCTTCGCGGCGTCAATGATTTCGTTGACGCCCACGTTGATTCCAGGCGAGACAGGGCCTTCAATGGGTCTGTCGTTCCGGATGCAGTACACGAAGTAAGCCACGCCATTGCGTTTTTCAGGGGGAGCCGGTTGGGTTTCCATCTTCCCCTCCGGGTCTTGCAGGCCGGTTGCACGCGGGGCCGGCTGAAACAGCAGCCCATCTCCCCTCACCAGGAAGCTGCCTTTGGAGCCGAAGGTCTCCGCTTGCCCCTTTCCGTAGGGCCAATCCCAGGAGGGCATCAGAATGGCCGTGGCGTCGGGGTACTCGAGGATTACAGTGGCGTCATCCTCCACAGCGTTGTGCTGGTCTGTTTTGAGTTTCAGGGACACCGCGTAAACGCGCTGGGGGCGCCCTTTGAGCGTCATCGCCCAATCCGCTCCGTAGCAGCCGAAATCCATGAGTGCTCCAGCACCGTTCTTGGCGGGATCGTAAAGCCAGTCCGCGAAGTACTTGGAAGTTCCTATCTCCCTCGGCCCTTGGTGGCCGAATTGGACAATGATCTTTTGGATCTTCCCGATCACTCCCTCTTCGATCTGCCGCAGGGCTTCTTGCGTCGGCTCCGTCCAGGCGTTGCCGTAGTTCACCATGAGCTTGATGCCCGCTTCGCGAGCCAGGCGCTCCATTTCGCGGGCGTCGGCGCCGCTGGCAGCCATGGGCTTCTCGGTGAAGAAGTGGATCTTGCGTTTCGCGCAGGCGCTCAGGATTTCAAGATGGCGGTTGTTGGCGGTGGTCACGATTACCGCATCGGGCTTTACCTCATCGAGCATTTGGATGTAGTCCGAAAAGAATTTCACGCCGGCAGGCACCGTTGCCTTGGCTTTCTCTACGAGCTCGGTGTGCAGATCGGCAATAGCCACCAGTTCGGCGTCTGGCTCATTGGCGATGATCTTGAGCAGTCCCCAAACGTGATCGTGATCGAGTCCCACAATGGCCAGGCGCGTCCTGGCTTGGGCGGCGATGTGTGACGGGGTTGAAAGAGCCGCCATGCAAATCAACAATACTGAAACCACTCCAAGTCGATCAGACATTATGGTACCGTCCCCTCTCAAAAGGATTAAATGGCGCATGGATTGTACTGCAATCTGGTTTCAGTTGACCATCGCGAGCAGATGGCGTTGGGGCCGCATAAATTTTCTTTGGGACTGGCAAAAATTTCTCTTGCATTTCATTTTTGCGCGGAGTATCATGAGTGATTGTCGGAACGAAGGTGAAGCTAGTGTTAAGGTGACCTCATGGCTGTGATTCGAGGTTGCCAGCGAGGCTTCGCATCGTCTCGGTAGGATGAACCAGGAGGTCGGTACGGTAAAGGCTTCTGAATAGGGGCGCGAAGCAAGTGGGCCCTCCGCAAGGAATCCTCCCGCCTGTTTTCAACCCCCTGACCTGAGAGTATTGGAACTGGCCAACGCAAAGATGCGCGAGGCGCTTTGCGGCGTGACGCGTATCGTTATGGTTGTTGAGGTTGGTGTTTTCTGCGAAGCGGGAAAGGACCAACCCCAGCAACCTAAGGCTGCCAGTCGAGTCGGCAGCCAAGCTGGAATGAGATCCAGAGAGACGAGAGTCGCCTGTGGATACTCAACGATCTTTGAAAACTGAATGGTGTGGCGTCTACTTAGTAGAAGCTGTCAGCACTCAGCACTCAGCTTTCAGCCAAGACTTAAGAACCGCTTGGTTGGCAGTGGAGTGACGGGGCTGACGGCTGCGCTCCGCTCGGGATTGGATCCGGGCGGAGATTGAAAGGTGAATCTGCGGTGCATGCGCACAGCAATTAGCCATCAGCAATCAGCGGCAAGCGTGGACCTCGACAGAGGCGCCTAGCTGAAAGCTGAACGCTGAGAGCTGAAAGCTAGCGATGTGTTGAGCAGATTTTATGGTCAAGCTACTAAGGGCGTACGGTGGATGCCTTGGCGCTAGACGGCGATGAAGGACGTGGTTACCTGCGATAAGCCTCGGGGAGGGGGAAACACCCTTTGATCCGGGGATCTCCGAATGGGGAAACCCTTCCCGGTAAAGCCGGGAAACGGCCCGCTGAATTCATAGGTGGGTACGAGCGAACCCAGGGAAGTGAACCATCTCAGTACCTGGAGGAAGAGAAAGCAACCGCGATTCCGTCAGTAGCGGCGAGCGAAAGCGGAACAGCCCAAACCCAGCTTTCCTTTGAGATCTCAAATTTGAGATTTGAAATTTGAGATTTGGGATTTCAGAGGAGGGCTGGGGGTTGTAGGGCGCGCGTCGGTGTAGAGCCAGAGAGTTACCAATCCGGCGGCTAGTTGAACGGCTTGGAAAAGCCGGCCATAGGGTGTGATAGCCACTTAGGCTAAAGCTGACTGGACTCTCATGCGCGTTCCTGAGTACCGCGGGGCACGTGGAACCCTGCGGGAATCCACGGGGACCATCCCGTAAGGCTAAATACGTTCTAGCGACCGATAGTGAACCAGTACCGTGAGGGAAAGGTGAAAAGCACCCCGGCGAGGGGAGTGAAAAGTACCTGAAACCGTATGCCTACAAGCAGTCGAAGGGCTACGCTTGGGTGGCAACACCCAGGCAGGCCTGACGTCGTGCCTATTGCATAATGAGCCGGCTAGTTATTGTCCGTCGCAAGGTTAAGCGATGATTCCCGACTTGTCGGGAGGAGCGAGCCGTAGCGAAAGCGAGTCTGAACAGGGCGACCAGTGGCGGGCAATAGACGCGAAGCGGGATGATCTACCCTTGGTCAGGGTGAAAGCCGTGTAACAGCGGCCGGAGGCCCGAACCGGTGTTGGTTGAAAACAGCTCGGATGAACTGAGGGTAGGAGTGAAAGGCCAATCAAATTCCGTGATAGCTCGTTCTCCTCGAAATAGCTTTAGGGCTAGCCTCGGATATTAGCCTCGCGGCGGTAGAGAACTAGATGGACTAGGATCCGTTAACGGATACCAAATCCAACTAAACTACGAATGCCGCGAAGTGCAGTCCGGGAGTCAGACAGCGGGGGCTAAGCTTCGTTGTCGAGAGGGAAATAGCCCAGACCGTCAGCTAAGGTCCCGAAGCAATGGCTAAGTGGGAAAGGAAGTGAAGTCGCTCAGACAGCCAGGAGGTTGGCTTAGAAGCAGCCATCCTTTAAAGAAAGCGTAACAGCTCACTGGTCGAGCGTCTTTGCGCCGATAATTCAACGGGGCTCAAGCCATTTACCGAAGCTGCGGATTCCAGGACCATTGATTCATTGAATCATTTGTTCATTGACCCATTGAAGCAGACATTCAGGTTGGGTGGAAGGACAGGCAGCAATGATTCAATGATCCGATGACTCAATGAGTCAATGGTTCTGGTCTGGTAGAGGAGCGTTGAGTACAGTTTGAAGCGGGACCGCGAGGGCTCGTGGACGGTACTCAAGTGACCCTGCCGGCATAAGTAGCGATAACGGAGGTGGGAACCCTCCGCGCCGAAAGTCTAAGGTTTCCTGAGAAAGGTTAATCCGCTCAGGGTCAGTCGGTCCCTAAGGCGAGGCCGAAAGGCGTAGCTGATGGACAGCCGGTTAATATTCCGGCACTGCGGCGGGGGCGTTATTACGAAGCGGGGACGCAGGAGGATAGCGGAGTCGTCTGATGGATGGCGATGCGCGCCTCGAGGAGGATCCGGCAGGCAAATCCACCGGGTCGGTTCAAAGCCAACTCTGAGGGGTGAGCCGATCCCGCTTGGCGGGAGTAAAGTCCGTGATTTCACGCTGCCAAGAAAAGCCGCTAAGGAGTCTCTGTCGCAACCGTACCTCAAACCGACACAGGTAGACGAGGTGAATATCCAAAGGCGCTTGAGAGAACACTCGCTCAGGAACTAGGCACATTAGCTCCGTAACTTCGGGAGAAGGAGTGCCCCCTAGGGTTCACAGCCCAAGGGGGCCGCAGCGAATCGCGCTCTGCGACTGTTTAACAAAAACACAGGTCTCTGCAAAGTCGAATACGACGTATAGGGGCTGACGCCTGCCCGGTGCCGGAAGGTTAAAGGGAGAGGTCATGTGGGAGCAATCCCGCGGCAGCTTTGAACTGAAGCCCCGGTGAACGGCGGCCGTAACTATAACGGTCCTAAGGTAGCGAAATTCCTTGTCGGGTAAGTTCCGACCTGCACGAATGGCGTAACGACAGAGCGACTGTCGTGGCGAGTGACTCAGCGAACTTGTAGTACCGGTGAAGATGCCGGTTTCCCGCACCTAGACGGAAAGACCCCGTGCACCTTTACTACACCCTAGCCCTGAACTATGGGGCTGTCTGCGCAGGATAGGTGGGAGGCTTTGAACCAGGGTTTTCGGGCTCTGGGGAGCCAATAGTGAGATACCACCCTGATGGTTCTGTGGTTCTAACCTCGACCCGTAATCCGGGCCAGGGACATGGCTAGGCGGGTAGTTTGACTGGGGCGGTCGCCTCCTAAATTGTAACGGAGGCGCTCGAAGCTTGGCTCAGGCTGTTTGGAAATCAGCCGTCGAGTGCAAGGGCATAAGCCAGGCTAACTGCGAGACCAACAAGTCAAGCAGGCACGAAAGTGGGACCTAGTGATCCGGTGGTTCTGTATGGAAGGGCCATCGCTCAACGGATAAAAGGTACGCCGGGGATAACAGGCTGATCGGAGCCAAGAGTTCACATCGACGCTCCGGTTTGGCACCTCGATGTCGGCTCATCGCATCCTGGAGCTGTAGAAGGTTCCAAGGGTTGGGCTGTTCGCCCATTAAAGCGGTACGTGAGCTGGGTTCAGAACGTCGCGAGACAGTTCGGTCCCTATCTGGTGTGGGCATAGGAGATTTGAGGGGGGTTGTCTCTAGTACGAGAGGACCGAGATGAACAGACCTCTTGTGTACCAGTTGTCACGCCCGTGGCACGGCTGGGTAGCGAAGTCTGGAAGTGATAAACGCTGAAAGCATCTAAGCGTGAAGCACGCCCCAAGATTAGATCTCCCAAGGGTGAAGTCCTGTTCGCTACAGGAATGATCCCTTTGAAGGGCCGTCGAAGACTACGACGTTTATAGGCCAGGCGTGTAAGCGGGGTAACTCGCTTAGCTTACTGGTCCTAATCGCCCGTTCGGCTTGACCATAATTTCTGCTCAGCACATTGTCCAGCTTTCAGCCTTCAGCTCTCAGCTTTCAGCAAACGCATTTCCTTGCTGACGGCTGACCGCTGATTGCTGATAGCCTGTCAGATTCTGACGCCACACTATTCAGAAAAGCAGCCGTCAGCATTCAGCCGTCAGTTGTCAGCACGCGAAGAGGCGTCTCACCTCTTCTTGCTGACTGCTGATAGCTGACCGCTGACGGCTTCTTCAACAATTTTCCGGCGACCATACCGGAGGGGACACACCCGTTCCCATCCCGAACACGGTAGTTAAGCCCTCCAGGGCCCATGGTACTGCAAGGGGAACCTTGTGGGAGAGTCGGTCGTTGCCGGGATTAAATGAAAACAGTCGACCGTCCACAGTTGACAGTCGGCCAGCAAGACACAAACGGGCTCGCGCTTCGCGGGCCCGTTCTTCGTTTGGATCGGAAAAATCCGATGAAATACAAACTGTCGGGCCACGCAGGGCAGGAGATCGAACGCCGCAGAATTCCCCTCACCTTGCTCGAGGCGGTCCTCGAAAAACCCGATCAGGTTATCCATGAGCGAGGAGCTGCGAAGGTCTATCAATCCAAATGTGGGATCGGTGGTAAGATGTTCCTGCTGCGAGCTATCGTGGACGACTCGGTGGATCCCGCAGTGGTTGTGACGGCCTACCGAACGACGAAGATTGAGAAGTACTGGGGGAAGCTGTGAAAGTGACCTACGATCCCGAGGTGGACGTGCTCCGAATCCTACTAAGCGACGCGCCCATTGAAGAAAGCGACGAGGATAAGCCCGGAGTGATCCTTGACTACGACAAGGATGGCAACATCGTGGGCCTCGAGATCCTGGAGGCCTCGAAGCGAATCGCCAATCCCCGATCAGTGGAGTACGCGGTGACGGGTTAAGCCCTCCAGGGCCCATGGTACTGTCCCGCAGAGCGGGGTGGGAGAGTCGGTCGTTGCCGGGATTAAAATGAAAGGGACCAGGGGCTGGGGATTAGGGGTAGGGAAAACAAAAGCCCTCACCCGAGGTCCGTCCTTGGAAATCAAAGGCTCGGTTGCTTCGGCAGCCGAGCCTTTCTCGCTTTGTGAGGCTTTGATCTGAAATCTTAAATCTGCAATCTTAGATCCCGCGCCAGCGTCCGGGAGAGTCGGTCGTTGCCGGGATTAAGTAAAGCAGTCGACAGTCTACAGTCGACAGTAAGGACCAAAGGGCGCGCGTCGCGTGCGCCCCTTTGCTTTTCTGCCCCCGGGGAGTCTAAGATGATTGGGGCTGGCAGAGCGGAACTCTGCGGTCCGCGGAGACTACTGTGGCGCGAATCGCAGGATCTCGCTCTGCGCCGCCCGCGGCAACGCGAGGAAGTAAGTAGCCGCGTTCAGCGTTTTCCTGACCGTGCGCTCCTTCGGCGCAAATGCAACCATGTATCAGGATCACCCCGTATTCGAAAAACCCGAAAACCAAGATGCCAAAATCTGGCGCTACATGGACCTTACGAAATTCTTATCGTTGCTGCACAAAAAGGCGCTGTTCTTCGTTAGAGCCGACAAACTGGCGGACCCGCTTGAGGGGTCGTACTCAAGGGCGAACGTGACCCTTCGAGCGGCGGTTTATCCAAAAGAGGTGCTATCTCTTGTGCCGCAAATGCAGGAGTTCCACAGGCGCCTTCTGAAGTGCACTGTCATTAATTCGTGGCACATGAACGAATTCGAATCCGCAGCGATGTGGAAACTGTACCTTAAGAGCGACGAGGGTGTGGCGGCCCAGTCCACGTTCAAGAGGCTGAAGGAGTGTCTTTCGGAGGGTCCTGAGACCGCTGTCTACGTCGGCAAAGTGAAATACATCGACTACAACACGGAATGGTTACCGGAGGGCAATACCATGTACCCCTTCGTGCACAAGAGGAAAAGCTTCGAGCACGAGCGGGAAGTTCGGGCAGTCGTCCAGATGCTCCCAATGAGGGAAGGGCCGGCGATCGACTGGAGCAGGGAAGCGTTCGGCGACGGGCTGTACGTCCCTGTCAATCTAAACACGCTAATAGAGAAGGTCTACGTTTCTCCGTCCTCCGCCGACTGGTTCCTCGACCTCGTAAAATCTGTAGTCGAGAGGTACGGACTGAACAAAGAGGTAGTAAGGTCAAGCTTGGCTGAGGGGCCAGTGTATTGAGCAGACGGCTGGCTGGTGATTACGGTTCTGGCAAAACTCTTTTGAGGAGCAATGGCTCATGAAACTCGTCTACGATCCCCGGCACAACATCGCCTATCTTCGTTTGCACGAGAAGACGGCGCAGGTGCAGACTCTGCACTTGAGCGACGAAATTAACGTGGACATCGCCTCAGACGGAACAGTCTACGGCATCGAGTTGCTCAATGCCAATCAGCAACTGCGGTCCGAGGATCAGGGAAATCTGGTCATCGTCAACGAGGCCGCCGGCGAGAGACGCGAAATCCCCCTCGGCTAATTGATGCAGGGCTTATGCTACTCCGCAGCCGGCCACTGTTCACTGAAATCGGATTCGATCACGTTGACCGGCGACGAAGAAGAACAGAATTGTAATGATTGTAGGAAGAATCCTAAGGTAGAATTCCATCCTTTCGTAAACTCATAAGAGACGGGATTTTCAACCAATGATTCTGGCAGTCGTTGGAATGACGGGTTCAGGCAAGAGTGAGCTGTCTCACTACCTTGCGTCCCTGGGTTTTCCGGCTATCCGTTTTGGCCAAGTTGTCGTGGACGAGATTGCTAGCCGAGGTTTGGACCTCAATCCGGCGAACGAAAGGACTGTCAGAGAGGAACTTCGCTCCACCTATGGTATGGACATCTGCGCTCGCCGGTGCTTGCCGGCGATACGCAAAGCACTCGAGGAGAGCCCGCTGGTTGTTATCGACGGCCTGTACAGTTGGAGCGAGTACCGGACGTTGCGGGCTGCGCTTGGTGAAAATCTCGTTCTGCTTCTGGTCTTTACTTCCAAAGAAACGCGGTACCATCGGCTGAAGGTGCGGCCGGAGCGTCCCCTGACCTTCCAGGAGGCTCAAGAGAGGGACATCACGGAAATCGAAAACGTTGAAAAGGGCGGGCCCATCGCCTTTGCCGACTATGCACTGCTGAACGATGGCACGAAGGCGGAGCTGTTCGCCGGAGTTGACGATTTACTCGCGCGCTGGCGAATTCGTTCTCCCGACGGAGAAAAGCGCGTTTGACGAGGTGACGCAGGAGCACCTTATCTGACTCCTTGTTAAAACGTCGGGACGGCGCTCGATGTTCGAATCCCGGCAGAAACTCGTGCCGGGCCGGGCTGCAGTGCAAGATGGGCCTCGTGCCCACCACGTTTTGCTTTTTCCGAACAAGCTGGATATCATGAGCCCCGACCTCCTCCGCCGATCGTGCGGAGGGCTCGCTAAAAGCGGTGCGGAGGGAATATGATCACAAAAGATGATTACTACATGGGTATCGCCATGGCCGTGCGCAGGAAGGCGAATTGCATGGGCCGACGAGTCGGCGCCGTGATCGTCAAACGCAATCGCATCATCTCCACTGGCTACAATGGGACGCCCGAAGGAATGGCCAATTGCCTTGATGGCGGCTGCGTACGTTGTAAGAATCGAGAAGCATATAAGGAAAGCGTTGGATATGACGTCTGCATATGCGTCCACGCCGAGCAGAACGCGCTGATCACCGCAGCTAGATTTGGAAATTCCATTGAGGATGCCATTGTGTATTCGACGCTTCGGCCGTGTTTCGATTGCACAAAGGTATTGCTTCAAGCCAAGGTTCACACGATTTATTACATTCATGATTGGGCCCATCCGATCGATTCCCTGCAGGAGCAGTATCTGCTTGCTCAAAGCAAGCTTCCGGGCGGGGTCAGGAAAGTGGAGATTCAGGACCCTGAGGCGGAGTGGGCGAACGGCAATGCTGCGCCGATAAGTGGCTGAGGCTGGCGCCCCTCTGGTAGCGGGGAGCGCGTAGCCACCGCGCGATTGTTGCGCCGTGGGCTTTTCTCATTCGGACACCCACGGCATTGAGAACCTGTTGTGGCTAGCAGCTAAGCAGAAGGAAGCTCAAAGAATCGGCTCGGTCGCTCTCGCGGCCGGGCCTTTTTGTTTTTCGAGGCAAGCCAGACATAAACTCATATTACGGTGATTCCCGTTTCAATAGGCTATAATCGAAGCATGAAAAAAGCCGCAGCCAAGCGCAAGGTCAGGCAGTTCACTGTGATCATCGAACAGGATGAAGACGGCTACTACGTGGCAAGTGTCCCTTCGCTGCCGAGCTGTTACACCCAAGCGCGCACGCTGGCAGAACTCGCGCCGAGAATTCGCGAAGTGATTGCTCTTTGCCTCGCCGAACAGGACGCGCCCCAGATGAAGTTCGTCGCGCTCGAACAGGTCGAGGTCAGCGCTTGAGCCGCCTCCATCCAGTGCAGGCCCGCGAGGTCGTTCGTTTTCTCGAGTCCCTCGGCTTTGTCCAGGTGCGACAGAAGGGCAGCCACAGGTTCTTTCGGCATCAGGACGGTCGAACCGCGACCGTTCCCGACCACAAGGGTGAAGATCTCGGTCGCGGCATCTTGGCTAAGATCCTGCGTGACGCGGGAGTGAGACCTGCGGAGTTTCTGGCATGGCTGTCCTGAGATGTCAAGTTGGCGTTTTCCTTTGAAAGCCCCTGTGCTTATGTCATACACTTGGGATAGGAGCGCAGACATGATGGTGGACTGGAAAGACCACATCGCAAGTGACCCCGAAATCCTGCGCGGAAGGCCGCGCATCAAGGGAACCCGCATCCCAGTGAGCTTGGTTCTAGGATACTTGGCTGCAGGCCAGACTGCCGAGGAGATCATCGCTGAATTCCCTGATTTGACCCGTGACCAGATCGCTGCGTGCCTGGATTACGCCCGTGACCTCGCTGAATTCGCGGTGGAGGCCTAATGGCGCTGCGATTCTTCGCAGACCATTGCGTTTCCAATCAGATCATCGATGCGCTGCGAGAGGCCGGGCATAAAGTTGTCTGCCTGAAAGGCTACCTGCCAACCGAGTCCCCGGATGCCCTTGTTATCGCCAAGGCCCAAGAACTGGACGCAATTCTACTTTCTTTGAACGGCGACTTCGCGGATATTGTCGCTTATCCGCCGGCACGTTTCAAAGGTATCGTTGCGCCACCCGCGGAACTCTCTACGAACCAACCGGCATCCTCCCTTTTGGCCTTCGGATGATGAATACCAGCGGGATGATGAGCAGAAACAAGATGCCCATGACCCGGAATACACTCAGGAAGCTCAACAACGCCGCCTGCTGTTGCACCGCGCCATAGAGCATCGCCAGGGCGCGGCGACTCGCGGTGGCGGGGTCGGAACCGCCCCGCAAGAACAACCCCCGAGCCTGTTCCAGTGCTTGCCGGGTGAAGGGGCTGGTGTCCGTCACATGCGCGGCCAGCAGGGATTGATTGAACTGGGAGCGCCGCGCAATCCAGGTGGTGACGAAGGAAATGCCCATGCTCGAGCCGATGTTTCGCATGACGCTGTAAAGGCTCGTGGCATAGCCGGTCTCATGCTTTGGAATCGGATCCATGGTCAGAACCGTGAGGGGGACGAAGACGAAGGCCAAACCGGCGCCTTGGTTGAACAGGTGCACGAGGATGTCCCAGGTGCCGGAATCAAGGTCCATGTGGGAGTAGCCGAAGAAAGCGAGGCTGGCGACGGCGAAACCGAACACCAGCATCCAACGCCCATCCCAGCCTCTGCCGAGCAGGTATCCCACCAGCGGCATGCAGAGGGCTGTGGCAATGCCGCGCGGGCTGGTCCAAAGCCCGGCGAGCGTGGCCGTCCAACCGAGCAGGGTCTGCATGAATAAAGGCAAAGTCACCAGGCTGCCGTAAAGCACGAACCCGAGCAGCGTGACTAACACGATACCCGCCCCAAAGCTTCGATATTTCAACAGCCGGAAATGAACGAGGGGCTGTTCAGTGGTCAGCTCCCGGATGACGAAAGCCGCCAGGAAGCCGACGGCCAGCACGGCCAGGGTGATGATGAAACGGGAGCCGAACCAGTCTTCTTCCTGGCCTTTGTCCAGCATGATTTGCAGCGACCCCATGCCCACGGCCAGCATGCCGAGACCCCAAAAGTCGGCGCGCAACTTACCACGGCTAAGGTAGGGCGGATCGGAAATAAAGAGGCCGATCATGATCAGGCTGGTGATGCCGATGGGAAGGTTGATATAGAAGACCCAGCGCCAGGAATAGGTGTCGGTAATCCACCCGCCGAGGGTGGGGCCAAGTATGGGGGCGGCAATAATGCCCAGGCTCCAAAACGCCATGGCCTTGCCGCGTTCGTGACCAGGGAATTCCTCGAGCAGCACAGCCTGGGAGATCGGCTGGAGCCCTCCACCGGTAGTGCCTTGGAGCACGCGAAAGAAAATCAGCGCTGGCAGATTGGGGGCAATCCCACACAAAAGGCTCGAGACCGTGAAGCCCGTCACCACCGTCAGTAGCAATCGCTTGCGGCCAAAGTAGTTCGCAAGCCAGCCGGTGATGGGCAGGATGATGGCGTTGGCTACCAAGTAGGAGGTCAGAACCCAGGTGGCTTCATCGACGGTGGCCGAAAGGCTGCCCGCAATGTGCGGCAGGCTGACGTTGACGACCGAAGTGTCCAGCACCTCCATCACCGCGCTGGACATCACGGCAATCGCCACCAACCAACGTTTCCCCGAGGAGTGGGTGACCCCTACACTGCTCATATGGCCGATGAGATTTTAGCACTTACAGAGTGCCAGACCACATGCCTTGCGAACGAAAGCTGAAGGTGGTGGTTGCGGAAGGCCCGCCGCGGCGGACTCAGGATGACATGTCATTCTGAGCGGAGCGCAGCGTAGCGAAGAATCTGCTTTTGGTTGCCGCCAACGGCCGCGCTGTTCTACTGACACCTGAATTCTGGCTCCTGCCTTGATTACCGAACCGCGCCAGCTTCGTCCAATAGAAGTACAGTTCACGCTTGAGTCATTGGAGGAAAAGATGAGCCGCAAAATTGGTCTGGGTTTGTGCTGTTTAGTATTCTTGCTCGCCGCAGGGTCTCGCGCCTATTCCCAATCACGCATTGCGAAGGATCTGAAGCTTGATCCCGGCGGCAGATTGGTTGTCGAGGCCAGCGCGAGCGACGTTATTGTGACGGGGAGGCCGGAATCAGGCGCCCACGTGGTTATTACTTCCAATCGAGCTGATTTGGAGGATCTGTTTACCTTCCATTTCGACGAAGAACCCGGGGCAGTCCGCATCGAGGTGCGAAAACGAAGCGTGCAGCCATGGCCCAAGTCGCTGCAAGTGCGCATGGAGGTGCAAGTTCCTACGAAGACGAGTGTCGCCATCCGTACCGGTGGCGGAGACGTCAAGGTCAGCCACCTCGAGGGCGACACAAACCTCGAGACTTCGGGCGGAGATGTGGCGGTCTCAGGCCTCGCAGGTAATTTAACGGCAACCACCTCTGGCGGAGACATCATATTGCACGACCTCGCCGGAGAGGTTAAGGTGAAGACCTCCGGAGGAGATATTACCCTTGAAAACGCGAGTGGCCGTGTTGAGGCCCACACCTCGGGTGGAGATGTGGATGTGGCGTTTGCGCGTGGCAATGCTAAAGGGGGAGAAATCGAAACCTCCGGCGGCGACATCAAGGTTCGCGTCGATCCGGCAGTTAGCCTTAACCTGGATGCCTCGGCCTCCAGCGGCGAAGTGACCTCAGATCTTCCCCTGAAGGTGATGGGAGAGATTTCCCAATCCAGGCTCCACGCCACACTTGGGTCCGGGGGGGAGACCCTGCGAGTCCATACGAGCGGTGGAAGCGTTCATATCAGCGCCTTGTGAAGCGCGTAGGCGTGGCACGGAGTTTGTGGCGTGGGCGTCGAGAACCGGTTCCCGGCGCAGTCTTCTGGCGAGCTCCACGCTGCTGAGCCGAGAAGGCTCATTCATCTATCTGGTCGGTTAGACCAGGATGTCGATCCGCAGCCGGGAGCAGGAGTAGCGCGGACCTGTTTTGTAGGTCCGCGGTTTTTTGTTGTCAATTGGGGACGAACCGCAGACCTACAAAACAGGTCTGCGCTACTCAATGCGTACGCGGGCGTGGACGCCGCCGAACAGCAGAGCCGGTGCGGGCTGACCATTGACCGCGTGTCCCGCAGGCGCGGGACCCGCCGATGAGAACGCGAGAATTTGAAGCTGAAGAGCCGCGGACCTACAAAACAGGTCCGCGCTACACTTCTGACTAAGCCCTCACGAAGGGTCACCCCGGAGAGCGAGTCGTGCCCTCCAGGACTCGGCAATCTCTTGCAGAATGGTGGGGAGGGACTTGGTGATTCTCCAGTTTGGAAAATGCGCGCTTAACTTCCTAAGGTCGCTATAGTAACAGATGTGGTCGCCCACCCGGTTTTGGTCGATGTAAGAGTATTTCTGCCTCTTGCCGGTGATCTGCTCGATCATCTGAAAGCTCTCCAGGATCGAGCAGGAATTATCCTTTCCGCCACCGATATTGTAGACCTCGCCGCAGCGCGGATGGCGGTAAAACTCGTGCATCATGCTGGCTACATCTTGCGAGTGAATGTTGTCGCGGACCTGTTTCCCTTTATAGCCGAAGACCTTGTACTCTTTCTGCTCGACGTTACAGCGCACCAGGTAACTGAGAAAACCGTGCAGCTCAACCCCGGAATGATTGGGACCCGTCAGGCAGCCCCCCCGCAGGCAGCAGGTGGGCATGCCGAAATACCTTCCGTACTCCTGCGTGATGACGTCGGAGGCCACCTTCGATGCCCCGAAAAGCGAGTGCTTGGATTGGTCGATCGGAAACGTCTCCGGGATGCCGTTGGCGTAGGCCGGGTCATCGTATTCCCAGCGTGTCTCCAACTCGCGCAGGGCAATGGTGTTGGGACGATCGCCGTACACCTTGTTGGTGGACATGTGGACGAAGGGTGATTCCGGGCAGGCACGCCGCGCGGCCTCCAGCATGTTCAACGTGCCCACCGCATTGACATCAAAATCGTCGAAAGGGATGGCCGCCGCCCGGTCGTGGGATGGCTGAGCCGCCGTATGGATGATGATGGCTGGTTTCAGTTCCGCCATCAGGCGCAGAATCGCGTCGCGGTCGCGGATGTCGAGGGAGTGGTGCGCATACCCGGGAATCGAAGCCTGAAGCCGCTCCAGGGTCCAGCTTGTATCTCCCGCCGGACCGAAAAAGACGGCCCGCTGGTTGTTGTCCAGCCCAGCAATGCGGAAGCCCAAGCGGCTGAAGTACAGGCTCACCTCCGATCCGATGAGTCCGCAAGAACCGGTGATGAAAGCCAGGGGAGCTGCCATGCAGAGTCTCCACGTAAGCTGTAGCGGCGCTCGATGAGTGCCGACCGGCGGTCACAGACCACCGCTACAGACCCATGCGAAATCACTTAAGTTGCTCTGTATAGAATAACAAATCCGACCCGCGGGGAATCACTAATTTCCCGTCATGCCCAATTGCTGACAAGATCAGACAGCCAGCTTTGTAGGCCCTCGTCTCAAGGCCTGGCGCTGAACGCTCACGCAGCCTCCGAGCGCTAACCCGCTTTTCTCACCACGGGTCTGGAAGGGCGGGGCTTCAGCCCCGCCGTTACAAGGCCTTCCCGGTTATTCCTGTGTCCCGTGCCCCGCGCAGTCCCGCGCCTGCGGGACTGCGCGGGGCGCGGGACCAACAGAGGGCGGGAGGCGTGATTTCGGCGGGGCTGAAGCCCCGCCCTTCGGGCAGCCCCCCTAAGAGCTTCCAAACGTGGTGAGAAACCGGGGCTAATAGTCCATGTTGAGTTTTCGAAATCCGTGGAAACACATCCGCAGCATAATCAGGCCATTCTTGAACACCCTGGTCATCTTCGTGACGCCGTATATTCTCTCTTGGTAGTGGACCGGTTGGTCCAGGATGCGCAGATTCAACTTGGCGGCGCCGAAGAGGAGTTCGTAATCGCCCCAGCGGTCCGTAGTGCCCCACGTGTCGATCATGGGGCGAATTCTCTCCCAATCGGATCGCCAGAGCACTTTCGTGCCGCAAAGCGTGTCCTTGATTTTCTGCCCGAGCAAGTACGAGAGCACGGCGCTGAATAACTTGTTCCCGACCACATTGGCGCCCTTCATCGCCGCTTTCGGAATCGGATACACCAGTCGCGACCCATTTACGAATTCAGCGCCGCCACGGGTGATGGCAGCGATAAAGTACGGCAATTCCTCGGGCATGACGGTCAGGTCAGCATCGAGGATCACAAGTATGTCGCCCGTTGCGGCCTCAAACCCTTTCCAGACATTCTTCGATTTGCAGATGCCGGGTCCGTCTACCGCCCGGATGTTGCGCTGCGCATATAATCTTTGCAGGCGACGAACCTCGTCCGCTGTGCCATCTGTAGATTTGTCGTCGCAGAAAATAATCTCGGTTGAGCGGGCCAGTTCCGGCATACGTGTTACGATGCTTTCAATGTTTCCGCGCTCGTCCTTGCACGGCACGATCACAGAAACAGTAACATCAGAAACATCGACCGGCTTCGGTACTGGCCTGGCAACAAGCACCTCAACCATGCACAGGCGTCTGATCAAGGGTAGTTTCGCCACGATCCGGTTCATGAAGGCAGAAAGCAAAGGAACGTATTTCGGAATCAGTGCTGTACGATAAGTCTCGAGCCACTCGAATCCGCTCAAAGCGAGCAGGCCGATCAGGTCCTGTTCGGAAAGCCAGTTCTGTTCGGTTTGGGGGATTTTCAGGTGTAGCCACTGGGCCAGACGGATCAGTGGCTCCCAGAGAACGTTGTAGCTGTAGATGATCAGGCGCGTGTGCCGTTCGCAGGCGGTTTGAAGTCGCAGCAGCGTCTTCTGAACATCGGCTATATCTCCCACGTCACATAACAAAATGTAGTCGAACTTTTCCGGAGGTACGAAGTCTTCGGGAAACGCTTCATAGTACTTAAACTGCGGGTGCGCCGCCCGCGCTACTTCGACCATCTCCGGGCTGATTTCCACGCCGGCGCCATAACTTGCTCGGAGAGCGTCAAGGAGAAACCCGGTCTGGCAGCGGATGTTCAGCACGCGCTTGCCCGGCTCGACCAAGTGCCGAAGCAAACGCTTGAGAGACTCGTAGTAATACTTGTTCCGTCGAATCCAGTTGGCCCTTGTCGCCGCCAAACCAGACTGGTGTTGCCGGTTGCGCTCATTTCGTAGTCTGAGGGCCCGGGGCCCCCAAGCAAGGTCAGCTTCCGAGTTTAACCGGGCGGTTTTCGCTTCTGTCGACATGGTGTGCTTTCGATCGGCCGGAGTCTTTCGGCGCAAATGGAACCAACGTGCGAACAGGTGAGTGGATTACGGCTTCGGCGACGGCGGAAGGTCCTTCTTTTCCAACTTCCAAAACACTGTACACTCGCTAATCTCGTCGCTCTGGGAGTAAACGTGCCAATCCTTCACGTTGCTGACAAAGTCGTCGTCGTCGCAGACCACGGTGGTGGCAAAGTTGCCCGACTTGATCCGCTGATCCAATTCTGCCTTCGGCAGGATGTGAAGCCTGGCGTTCTCGGCTGGAGACAACTTGAGCTTATGCGCATCGTCGTGTTCCATGCCAGGGGGTACGGGCCAGTTCGTCAAAAAGTAGATTTGCTCGGGCGCAGCGAGCGCTGCGCCCTGCGGAGTCACCTGCTTCACTTTGTTCGCAACCTGCTCGAGTTGACGCCAAGTGGTCGAGTCGCGATCATCGTAGAAAGTGTTGCCCAAGCACAGGGCTGCTATGCCCATCAGCAGGATCACCGGAGCCCGCAGGCGGTGCGGATTATCCAAACGTGCAACCACGGCATAGAACCCAACGACCGCCAGCACGGTGAGGAACGGGATCATAAAAACGAAATACTGCGGGAAGGTCGGATGGGCAAAGATGTTTTGTACGCCGATGGTCACAACAAGCCAAAGGCATAAGCGAAACTCCGCCCGCCGCGCGGGGTCGAATTCGCTCTTCTTAATGAAAAAGAGACCGGCCAACGCTAACAGAACGAGCAGGAGGCTGGGCGAGCTGTTGACCCAATCGGTGACGATGCCGATGTCGTGGGTGGTGGATCCTTCCCAATTTACTCGGCGGTAAAGCGTGTGATACTTGAGGAGGTCAAAGGCTACTTGGCGCGGCGCCCGTGCAAACAGGAACAGCACGGGGGTCCAGGCAACCACCGCGCCGCCCAGGAAAGCCGCGGCTTTGATCCAGCGACTTCCGGCCCGATTGTAGAGCCACATCCAGATCAGTAGAACCGGGGTAATAAGCGCTGTGAGCAAAGAGGATGCTGCTGCCGCGCCGGCAAACAGACCCGCCAGCGCGCTCATCCTAAACCGGGTCCGGGCAACCCCGGCAATCCCGGCACGAAACGCCGCCACCACCAGCAACATGCAAAGCGGGTATGCCTGCGTGATCGTCCCCGCCATCCACACCCACGAGTGCAATCCGAAGAGTGCCAGCCCGGCGAACGCGGCGGGCAATCGCCAGCGGCGATCGGGAAATAGCCCGGCGAGATACTGCGCGATCAACAAAACTGAGCTCGCGGTGACCAGGGCCGCTACGGCGTGGACCACGCGCCATTGGGCGCCGAAAATTGCCATCCAGGCCGCATTCCAGTAAGCATTCAGAGGAGTCTGTGGAAAAAAGAAGTCAAGGTAGGGCCGCTTGCCGGCATCGATAAGGCGCGCGGCTAGAATGTGGAAGCCCTCGTCCCAGAAGAGTGAATAGGTTTGGGAATAAGCCACCATCCCCGCAGCCAGGAGCACGAGCGCGAAGTACAGCGGGCGCATCCTCTGTTCCTGGTCGCGCTCATCGCGTGGGTCAATGCGGCCCCGAGGGAATTTGGAGAGAAGCTTCATCTTTCGATGCAAGTTCCGGCATCAACTTCGCGAGCATATTGAAATCCAAAAACATTTTCAACCAGAAAATCTGCCCCACCGGGGATTCGCAGGCTGGTGCAGAGCGCAGCTCTGCGGCCCAGAGACAAGAGCGAAATCAGGCGAGCCGATCCATACTCAGAACCGACGAATCATTGAGGTAGTACGATGCTGCTGGTGAGGAATTGCGGCTGGTCGGGCGCAAAATGGCGTTTGGAGGTCGGCATGACTAGCCCTACTATGGGATACTGAAGCGCGGAGCTGCGCTCTGCGCCAGCCAGCGAATTAAAAACCCGAAGCCGGAATCGGGCGGGCTGGCGCAGACTGCTGCTTTGTGCAGTCTGCGGTGTCGTGCAGCGACACGCCCGTTCCCATTCAAAAACAGTATTCAGTCGTCAGTTCTCAGTTTTCAGTTGAAGGCCACTGCCGCCCCGTCTTTGCCGACGACCGACAACTGATTACTGAGGACTCTCCTGCCAGTCATCAGTTCTCAGCTTTCAGTTGCCCGCCTGCCGGGGGTTCTTACTGATTACTGACAACTGACCACTGAGGACTTTCCTGCGCGACAGGCCGTCTCTTCAGGGCTGGTTCAGGTTGGGCTCCGCAAGGGGCGGAGGAATCTCGGGGGCCGCCGGCGCTCGGTTCTGAGCCCGCTCCAGCCGCCGAATCGCGCGTTTATCGGCCTTCATTTTCTGCTTCTCCAGACGCTTGACCTCTTTCTGTCGCTTCTGAAAAGTCGTTCGCTGTCGACCTGCCATGCAGGCTCCTTTCATCATTAGACGTGAAACAGAATCCGGGCGGAAACTCCGCGCCGGGAGTTCGTCTTACCAGCGGGGTTCGCGCTGCGAGCGGGGCCCGCGGGAGTTGTCGTGGCCGCCTCGGCGCTTCCCACCGAAGCCCCCGCCGCCCGGGCGGAATCCACCGCTGCGCTCCGGTCTCGGGCGCGCTTCATTGATGGTGAGCGCGCGTCCCTCGAATTCCTTGCCGTTCAGCGCGCCGATCGCTTTCGCGGCGTCTTCGTCCTGAGCCATCTCGACGAAGGCGAAGCCGCGCGACTTTCCGGTGTCGCGGTCGGTCATGATCCGGACTTGCTGCACTTCTCCGAACGGGCTAAAGAGCCCACGCAGCGCGTCTTCGGTTGTGTCAAAGGTCAGGTTTCCAACAAAAAGGTTCTTCATTCATTCACCTCAAGAGTCGAGTGTCCCGCGCGTCGCGGAGTTGATGTCGTCGGGGGTACATCCAACCCCCCAAGAGAAGTGCCCGTGCGATCAATCTGTGGCCTGGAGAAGAAAAGCCCCGCAGCCTCAAATGAAGAAACGCTGGAGCCGACGACCCATAGTATCCAATTCTATTATCCCACATTTTCAGCACTTGCGCGAAATGCGGGTAGCCACATTCGCGTGGCGCCCCCTTCATGACATCATACATCGCGGCCCCTGCGATGTGTGCGAAGGAAAACAGTTCTCAGTTGTCAGTTCACAGTTTTCAGTTGAAGGCTACTGCCCGCCCGTCTTTGCTGACGACTGACGCCCCCTCTGGGTCTCTCGACTCACCTGCGTGTTTCCAGTCCGCAGTTCCCCGTCTCTGTTTTTTGCTCCCGACTACCTACCGCGTACTGCCGTCTGTTCTTCAGCTAATCCACCAAGCCGAGTCACCACGCGTTTTTCACGTCCCTTGTCAGCGGTTTGCCAGTGGATTATATTTAGGAGCGTACTATGCTAGCCAAGAGGGGGGTAGGTTCGTTCATGGGTGGAATCCCTAAACTCGCTAATAAGCCTGGCCAACGCCACGACCTCCTCAGTCGCTTCTCAAACCCATGGATCGGCCTGCTGACCGCGATATTCAGCGTGGTGGCCGTGCCCTTGGCAATATATTTGTATTTTGCAGGCGCTAGGACTCGTAGGCTCAGCTACTCTGTGAACCCGGTGAAGACTATCGTCGTAAAAGGTGGGGAGGCCTCGACCTTGCGGGTATTGCATGGGGACCAAGATATAAAAGGGGATGTCACGGCGGCTCAGGTTGCTATCTGGAACGACGGTACAGAGTCCATTCGGCCTGAGAACGTTCTAAGTCCCGTTTGCATACTCCTGCACCCAGCCGTACCCATTTTGGAGGCCAGGATCCGCAAAGTGAGCAGGGGAGTAATCGGCACCGCGATTGACGCCTCGCGCCTCGCGGACGGTGTTGTTCCGGTTAGCTGGAAGATTCTTGAGCATAATGATGGTGCTGTCATTCAGTTGATCTTCGCGGGCTCGACTGAAACTGACATAGAGGTTGGTGGCATCGTGGAGGGTCAGCCTGCGCTGTTCCATGTCAAGCCGTCGCGTGGGAGCGCGTCACCCGCCGTGGTGTTGGCCCGTGAGCGCAAGGCAAGGCTAGTGGTAATCGCACTACTGCTCGCATCATCGACCCTTGCTTTGTTGGTTCAGATTTCGGCGCGGCTCGTGCGGCGCACCCGTAAACGGAGCCTCGCAGGGCACGAACCGGGCGAGAACAGCAAGACCACGTTCTGGCCCTTCGTGTTAATTGTGTGCATGGCTCTTTTCATGTTGTGGCAGGAGCTGCGTCAGCCCGGGCCGCCGTTTGGATTTTGATCGTCCGCAGCGAAGACCTTGTGCTGTGAGCTTCGCTCGCCTGAACAAACGGACGTAGTCGAGCTGAGTGAGGGCTTGGACGTTGGCACCGCACCTGGCAAGCGGAAGCAAGTGCCAAGCGCCGCTGCGAGCAGTCGCCCGTCCCTGTTTCTTGCTGCCGACTACCTACCGCGTACTGCCTTCCGTCCTTCCCCAGGCCCTAGCATGCACCCGCTAGTCAAATCTTATTTCTTTGATGCTGGGGAGGGGCAGGGAGAAATCGAACACTTGTTGGCTGGCCGGATTGTACTGGTCGGTGATGCCCAGAAATCGAACCTCCGCGGGCAGGTTTGTAGGCATAAGGAACTTGCCCTCCTCAACCTGGCCATTGCGCAGGGTCATCTTCAAGTGGTCGCCCTGGATCTGGACGCGGTCGATCTTGGAGATTTCGACCTCATCTGCGGTCCCGTTATCCATGAGTACGGTGAAGCTGGTGGTGGGAGGAAGCGACTCCAACAACGAGCCGCGCCCGCCGGGCGGGTAGAAATCCAGGTAGACGTCGAAGACGCGGGTGGCTTTCCCTGCCAAGTCCGTCACCATGGCCTTGAAGCCGAAGCGCTTCCAGACGTCCACGATCTGCCGCCGGTGGTCAGGGCTGGCCGTTTCAACGCTGTAGGGCAGGCTTCCCTTGTTCAGGCGAACAATTTCCACCCGCCGGTCTTTCAAATCGAAGTGCTTGTAAACCACGAAGGAGGAGTCCTCACTTACCACGATGGCGTCAAGCTGCACCACCACCTGCTTGCCCTGGGCATTCATCTGGTAGATGGTATCCGCCCCCGAGGGCGAGGCGAGGCTGGCCAGCAAAGCGAGCAAGAGCAGGGTGATTTTCATTCAGGCACTCCTGCAAACGAACAAGCCCCGCCGCGACAGGACAATAATCGCTCTGCGGGGCCCGAGCATCTCGCACCAAAGACTAGCTCTTCTTCTTTTTCTGAGCCTTAAACTCCGTTGGCACTGCGGCTTTGAGTGAGTCTATGCTGGCTTGCGCGGCCTGCGCCCACTGGCCATTAGGTTGCAGCTTCAAGTAATTCTGGAACGCTTCAACGGTCCCGGGAACCACATCAACCGTGCCATCCGGCTTTGTCCCCGCCTTGCCGAGCAAAGCCATGCCATACCAGTAAAAAGCGTTGGCGTTGGTGGGATCGAGGTCCGTGGCCTTCTTGAGTGACACAGCGGCATCGTCCATCTTGCCCTGATTGACCATGACGACGCCCAGATTGTAGTAATAGCCGGACGCTCCGGTGGGGTTGAGATCAGCCGCCTTCTGGAACTCCGCCTGGGCCTCAGCCACCTTGCCCATGTCGGCGTAAACGCTGCCGAGGTTGCCGTGAAGCGCGGCATCATTGGGGGCTAACTGCATAGCCTTTTGAAAATAGTCGAGGGCCTTTTGCTGGTCCTTTATCCTGCCATCCTTGTCCGGCTCCTTATTTGCGGCCTTCTGGTAAGCATCTCCCAATCGGCCCAGCACAATAGGCAGGTTCTTGTCCTTTGCCATCGGCAGGGCCTGCTCATACATCGCCGCTGCCTCGGCGAAACGCTGCTGGTTATAAAGGAGCGTTGCTTGATCGAATGTCGCCTTGAGACCAGTAAACTGCTTCTGTTGCTTTTGCTCCTCTTCGATTTTCTTCGCCGTTTCAGGGTTGGCCATCTGTTGTTTGTAGGCAGCGGACTTTTCCTTGGCCATGTCAAAGTTGATTTCCGTGGGGTCTCCCAATCCAACATGCTGGGTGACGTTAAAGACGTGCCCGCCGGCGGGATTGAGGAGTGTGAGCTTGTAGTTCCCGGTCTGGAGGCCGATGTATGTGTACTCACCTTTCTTATTGGTCTTTACGTGTCCACTCCACTTCATTTCCTGCCGTTCGAGCTGGATTGTATAGCCTGCCAGTGGGCTTCCATCCTCACCTGTGCACTTGCCGGTCACTCCGCCGGTTTGTGCAAATGCGGAAACCGTGAAGGCAAAAGCCGCCAAGAGAACCATCACCCCGGTCAGTCTCCGCGTCAATGAACTAGACATAAGTCCCTCCTTCATTCATGTTTAAGCATCACATTCTAGCGCCATTTGGGAATCCGCTCAACCCCATTGAGAAAAACAGGCAACACTCAACCGTGGAGGGAATGATCGCCCTCCCGGTCGCGCCTTGGCCTCGCTCCCGAAAACCCCAGCGACGTTCCCGCTTTCCCTGAAAATGGGACAGCCTCCATGCGGCCCAGGACCCAGGGCAAAGCAACCACGCAAGAAACTGCCTCATGATAGCGCCCGAAACTGGAAAATCAAGTGGAAGGCGCAAGGCCGTCAGGGCATGGAAACGGTCCGTCGGCCGTAGTGTGGGCGCTGGGCATAGGGTATGGGATCTTCAATCCCCGCCTCTTCGAACGCCCTCAGGCGCAAAGCGCAACTGTCGCACAGGCCGCAGGCCGCATCCTCCGCTTGGTAACACGACCAAGTGTGTGCGAACGGCGCGCCAAGCTCCATTCCGCGCCGGACGATTTCGCTCTTCCGCATCCGGATGACCGGGGCAACGATTTCAAGTTGTGTTTCCGGCTTCGTGCCGGCGGCAATCACACGGTTGAAGGCCTCGTAGTAAGCAGGGCGGCAATCGGGATATCCGGAACTGTCCTCCTCCACCGCGCCAACAAAGATTTTGCGGGCGCCCAGAACCTCGCCCCAGGAAACGGCAATGGACAGGAAGTGCGCGTTGCGAAAAGGCACGTAGCTGGAAGGAATCTCCTTGCGGTCTAGATTGGCCCGCTCGACAGCCAAAGCGGGGTCCGTCAAGCTCGAACCGCCAATTTGCCTAAGGTGGCCCAGATGACAAACCAAGCGATGTTCCGCATGGTAGAAATCCGCCAGCGCGTTGAAGGAGCGAAGCTCGCGTGCTTCAGTTCGCTGGCCGTAGGCGACGTGCAACATCGCCAGGCGGTATTCAAGGCTAGCAATTGCCGTAGTGACGCAGCTATCCATGCCGCCGCTGGCAAGAATGACGGCGAGTGGTTGGTCCGTTGTCCGTGGTCCGTGGTCCGTTGTCATCCCCTACTGCCTACTTTGGACTACACTCCCCGGGCGTCCGGTCCCCAGATGAACTTGTGAAGCTGCAGTCCCATCCGCACCTCCAGGCCGTCGCGGAGGATCCAGGCGGCGAGGTTGCGGGGCGCCAACTGGGCGAAGACCGGCGAAAAAATCACTTCCTCGACATGCCGATGCAGGTTGTGCTCGGCGAGGAAAGCCCGGGCGTACCGGTAGTCATCCTCATTCAAAATGACGAACTTGATCTGGTCTTTCCGTTCCAACAATGCCAGGTTATCAAAACAGAACTTGCCTTCCTCGCCGCTTCCGGGGCATTTCACGTCAACCACTTTAACGACCTCGCGCGGCAATTGAGCGAGGTTGCGCTCACCGCTGGTTTCAACCAACACGCGGTAACCCTCGGCAAGAAGGTGGTCCGTCAAGGGATAAACTTCCTGCTGCAAAAGGGGCTCGCCTCCCGTCAACTCCACTAATTTCCCGCCCAATTGGCGGATCCTGGCAAGTACATCCGCAACCGCCATCTTCTGCCCCCCGTTGAAGGCATAAGCAGTGTCGCACCAGTGGCAGCGCAAATTGCAGCCCGTAAGCCGCACGAAAAGGCAAGGCAGGCCGGCGTAAGTGGACTCGCCCTGGATAGATTTGAAAATTTCGGTGATTACCATCCTCGCCCCGCCGGTACCCTTGGAAAAAACTTCTCCGATCTGGTCCATTTTACCTGATTTCTTGCCGCCCCGTGGGCACAGCGTCAGAGTACGAATCCTCCCAAACCAGCCCCGTGTCTGCGCAAGTCCAACTTCCGAGTTCGGGTTGAGGCCGCTGAAACATGCAGGGGGTAGTGGGTCAATTTGATGTAGAGGCGGCTTTACGCCGCCATTTGGCGAGGTAAACTCGCCGCTACAGCATCAAATTGACCCACTACAATGCACGGTGATAATTTTCGACAAACATGGCATAATGAGTTGACGGGAAAGTATTCTTCTAATCAATTGACGTGGCTTCGTTTGAGTCTGCGGAAATCATTTTTATCGGATGAGTGTACATCCTGGCATGATGTTTGCATCTAAATCCACAGGCGGACAAGGAGCGGGTTATGATGACCCACGACGACCTGGGAAGGATCCGCGAAGAAAACGAAGCTGAAGACATTTGGCGGAAATACTCGCGCCATTTTGTTGCGGACATGTTGGAGGCTTGCGCGATTTGCGGTACCATCCGTGAAAAGGAGCGCTTAGCCCGCTGCCGCTGGTGCGAAGACGTCTACTTTTGCAAGCAGGGCGTCTGCTCCCAGCAGCACCAAGCTGAGATGCACCCCGCTGTGGCCTTCTGGACTTGGTAGGCTTCGTTGGCTCGGGGAAGTCCGCCGGGAGGATCAACCCGGGGGACGGTAGGTGGCAGAAGTCGTATCTGTTTCCCAGACCGTAACACCGTACACTTGCAATCCCTGATTCCGCGCCTGAGGCTCAATTCCGTCGCAAATATACTTGGCGAGATTCTCCGCCGAAGGGTTCAATTGGTCGAAAGGCGGAATGTCGTTTAGGAAGCGGTGGTCGAGTTTTTCGACCAGCCCCTTAATTTCGGCCCGCAATTCTACAAAATCCATCAGCAGCCCCGCAGAGTTGAGCTTATCCCCGGCAAGCGTCACCCGAACCTTGTAGTTGTGTCCGTGGACGTTCTCGCACTTTCCTTTGTACTCGCGCAGGGCGTGGCCCGCTGCGAAGCTATACTCAACTGATATTTCGAACATCATGAGGTTCCTTCGTCCGTTCTCCCTATTCCCTGTTCCCTATTCCCTGTTCCCTACAGCGATTCTCGCATGAAAACCTTCACGTCATCCAGCCGATTCGTCATGCGGTAACGCGGCAGGCTCTCCAAGAAAGTCTTCCCGTAATGTTTGCGCATCATGCGGTGGTCCAGAATGGCAAGGACTCCACGGTCTGTCACGCTGCGGATCAGCCTCCCAAACCCCTGCTTCAAGGCGAGGACGGCCTGCGGCACCTGGTAATCCATGAATGCATTACCCCCCTCTTCATTGATCTGCCGGATCCTTGCGGCGATGACTGGGTCCGAGGGGACGGCGAAGGGGAGCCGGTCAATCACCACGGCGCTCAATTGCTCACCTTGGACGTCCACACCTTGCCAGAAGGAACTTGTCCCAAAAAGCACGGCGTGTGGCGTATTACGGAAGCGCTCAAGCATCTCAGTCCGGGGCATGGAGCCCTGAATCAGCATGGGATAGCGCAGCCGGTGGCGCACGCGCTCGAAGACCTCGCGCATCTGCTGGTGGGACGTAAAGAGGACGAAGGCCCGCCCCTGGGTGGCCTTCAAGAGTTGGACAACCTCTTCGGCCGCCAGGCGCGTGAAGTTCGGCTCGCGGGGGTCGGGCAAATGCAGGGGGGTATAAAGCAACACCTGCCGCGGGAAATCGAAATGCGAATCCAGGATTCGCTCCCTGGCATTCTCAATCCCCAACCGCCTCTTCAGGAAATCGAAGTTGCCGCCCACGGCCAGGGTGGCGGAGGTCAGGATCACCGTGTCCACGCTCCCGAATAACCGCTCCCGAAGGATGGGGGCAACATCGATGGGCGTGGCCTCCAGGAAAACGCCCCGTCCGCGCCGCTCCCACCAATAGACCATGGTCCTTTCTTTGCCTTCCATGACTGCCTGTAACGCCTGCCGAAGCTCGACGGCGCGCCTCACCAGGTTGTTGACTTCCTCCGGCCGGTCCTTCAAGCCGCCCATTTCGGTCTCCAGGCGCACCAGCGCATTGAGCAGGCTGCTATAAGCACCCCCATGCACTTTCAGGAAGCTTTCCCGGTTATCAAAATTGGAGCGGGTTTCAGCGCTCGGGAACAGTTCAAAGAAGAGGTCCGAGCGACGCCGCAGTTCGGCGACGGCATGCAACACCTCAGCGCTCTTCAGTCCCTTCGCCTTCAGGGTTGATTCCGTGTCGCGCGCCAACTCTTCCACGCGATAATTGCTCACCTGCAATCCGAAATACTGTGTCGCCACGTCTTCGATGTCGTGCGCTTCATCGAACACCAGGGCTTCATAATCGGGGAGCAGGCTCGCGACTTCCGATCCCCTTAGGGCCAGGTCGGCGAAGAAGAGGTGGTGGTTCACGATAATCAAGTCGGATGCGGCGGCGCGCTGGTGCATCAAGGTGATGAAGCAGCGTTCGAATTGGGGGCACTTCTGCCCCGTGCAGGTCTCGCGCCGGGCGTCAACCTTCATCCAGAGTTCGCTCGAATCCGGCAGCCAGGAGAGCTCTGCGCGGTCTCCCACCTCGGTCTTCGCTTCCCATTCCCGCAGCCGGGGATACTGCGCGACTTCGTCCAGCCCGTTCAGTACAGGCTGTTTTTCAATGTCGTAGAGCTTCTGCCGGCAGAGGTAATTCTGCCGGCCTTTCATCAGGGCCACGCGGATGTCAGGGAACAGCTTTCGCAAGAAAGGGATGTCCTTGAAGAAGAGTTGCTCCTGGAGGTTCTTGGTGCCGGTGGAGATGACCACGCGCCGCCCGCTTCGCATGATGGGAACGAGATAAGCCAGCGTCTTGCCGGTGCCGGTCCCCGCCTCTACGATCAGGTGTCGGCGGTTTTCGCTCGCGGCCTCGACGCTCTCGGCCATTTCGAGCTGGCCGGGCCGGTGCTCGTAGTTCGGGTGACGGCGCGCCAGCCATCCACCCGGACCAAAGACCGCCTCGAGGGGAGCTTTCTTATTTTTGTCCGTGACAGCCATCCGGTTTGCTTATGGAAAGTTGAAAGTCAAAGGTCGAAGGTCAAGAGTAAAGGATAACACACGGACGGCGCGAGCGGGCGCAAACACGAACTCTTGTGCTTGTACAGCCATCGCGCGTCTTGGATAGCCTCACAGATCTTTGCGCCTTGCATGACGTTGCGCCTTTGCCGTCAGCCGACGGATTTGCGAGAAAAGCTATTGTTCTTGCAGGTAGAAATCTTGAAGTGCAAAGCTTGATGCAAATGAGTCAATTTTTCCATCTCTGGTTTTGCTCCCCGTAAGGGGAGCACTTTGAGTAGCCGTGGGTGGAACCCACGGCTAGGAACGTATCAACCGACATGCGGCCGTGGAAGGGCCGGACTGCCATGGACAACCCGTTGGCTGATGGGTTGGGCGGCATCAGGGGAACACCGACCGTGGGCTTGCGCCCACGGCTACTCACGTTCCACCCGTCAGCCGACGGGGCCGGGTGAGGGGGTCCGGCAAGATCGGGTTGTCAACGATTAAGCGTGACAGGAGACTGGACTCACGAATTCAGGTGGCGTGCAAGGCAGTTGGAGCGAGCGGGACAACCCAACCGGTGGGGTTCTCGATAATGCAAGGTGGCCTGGACAAATTGTAGTTGACCATCATCTCCGTCTTGCTGAGTCAAGCCCTAACCAATTTTATTTTCAATAACATTCCCGCTTTAAGCGGCTAAGTTCCTTTGTTTTCATATACATTCCAGCTTCAGGCCCGAGTTTTCCACAGCGGCCCTTTGTTTTCATAGACATTCACGCGTCGGTCGTTCATTTTTAAAGTTACTAACTTCGTTCCTTGTCTGTCCCAAGCGACATCTTGTCTCGGTCTGCTGTGCCTGCCAAACGTCCTGCCAACGCCGGCTGCCCTCACATGGACTACGCGGTAAGCGGTGCCCAAAAGGGACCCGACCAATTCACCATTCCCTACTCCCTATTCCCTATTCCCTGTTCCCTATTCCCTGTCCCCTATTCTCTGCCCCTGCCCTTCCGCCCCCAGTCCCCAGCCCCTGGCACCTGGCACCTGCTCTTCCACGTACTATCCTAGCCTATCTTGTTCCGCTTGTCAAGAGACATGAATCGTTGGATACGTTCTCATGCCGGAAGATATTCACGCGCTCATCGGGCCGAGGCCGGAGCCCCGTACCAGATGGTACTGGGCGGAGGCGAACCCGTCGCAGATCGTGCAGAAGCTTGAGCGTCGCACCGCTTTGTTTTTCCTGTTCTGGAATGACGCTTCGGTCTTGGCCATGGACGCAGTGCCGTGACGCATCACCGAGGGGCGCATACATCCCGACAAAGGCCGTCGGGACGTATGCGCCACCCGCCCCAGACGCTGTCGCATCAATTGGGATAATTGACATTCCGGCTTAGAAAAAAGAACGCCTTCCTCGCGTACGCGATGGAGATCGGTGGCCGTGTACTATTGGGTTGACAGGGAGAGGCGGCAAATTTAGAGTGAGAACAGGAACCTAAGGAGAGCACTGGCTATGACCGGAATCCAGTTCGTGACCGATGAGAGGGGCCGCAAGGTGGCCGTTCAAATTGACTTGAAAAGATACGGCGCGGTGTTGGAGGATTTTTGGGACGGGCTGATTTCGCAATCGCGCCGCCACGAAAAGGGGATACCGCTTGAAAAGATCAAAGCGGACCTCATAAGACGCGGGCGGCTGCGTGAATAACTATTCCGTTGAGGTCAAGCCTTCGGCGCGGAAGGAACTCGAATCGCTGCCGGATAACGTGCTGGCCCGAGTCCTCCAAAAAATGAACTCTCTGCGCACTGCACCACGACCGGCGGGATGCAAAAAGCTGAAAGGCTACAGAGATCAGTGGCGCGTCCGGGTTGGTGACTGGCGTGTGGTCTACATCATCGACGACGCAGCAAAGCTTATCAGCATCACGCGCATTGCGCACCGGCGCGAGGTATACGAATGATGGCTAATGAGACTCTCGCTCGCCTCCCTGCCTAGGGCCCCAGTGTAATCGCGCGCGCCAGACTGCTCCGGGTCAGAGCGAGATTCCTCTCCCGCGACTGCGGGATTGGAATGATCCGTCAGCCGACGGATTCACAAAGGTTGGAGGAGGCCCGCCGTCACGAAAGTGCCTCAGAGCCAGAGGACCTTGAGAAGAGTGGCAACACACTCAAAGTCTTTGTCGCTCGTGACCAAGGTTGCCTTGCGCGTTTTGGCCAGCGCGGCGGCGAAGCAGTCGGCGTAGGGAAGATTATGCTGAGCTTTAAGGCTGGCGGCCAGCCGGGCAAGTTCCGCGTCGACGCCCACCAACTCAACCGGAAGCTGGGCAGTCTCTTGGAGCTTGGTGTTGGCCGCTTTCTCCCCGTGCGCCCGCCAAATCGCGTAATAAACCTCGCCCCAGTTGACTACGGACATCAGCAGGGGGCGCTTGGCTTCGGCAGCCTTGGATAGAAGCTCTTCCACCTTTTCCCCGCCCGCGCGATCCTCGAAGAAGGCCATCAGAGCGCTGGCGTCAAGGACGTAGTTCATCACAGTGCGCGTTCTTGCTTGCGCTCCTTGAGCAGAAGGTCGAGCGCAGAAGGCTCCCCCTTGAGGGATCCGCGCAGTCCACGGATGAATTGCCGGGTCACGGGTTGCACAACTATACGCCCGCCCTCCTCGAGGAAGGAAATGGTCGTTCCCTTCTTAATCCCGAACCGCCGACGCAGCCGCGCCGGAATCACGAGTTGTCCCTTGGTGGTGACGACACTGGTCTCAGCCTTCACGGCTCACCTACTCTATCAGGTTAATCATACTGACACGCTTTTGGTAAGTCAAGCTAAAAATATCCTACTATACGTCAGAAGTAACTGATCAGCCTCCGGCTCTCAGTGCCGAGCGCTCACAGCCACGGTCGGCTCCTGGTGTCCTGTCCCATGTTATTGTTGACAATGAGCAGCCTGCCAGGAACCCCCTCACCCGGCCCGCCCCGGCTGATGGAAACGCCGGCGGCTGTCCACCCTCTCCCCCAAAGGGGAGAGGGGCAGGGGAGTGAGGGGGTACTGTCAGTAATTAGGTGGGACAGGACACTAGCACCTAGCGCAGAGCTGTTTTTAGCTCTGCGGCTTTTGGCCTGCCGGCGTCGGGTCCTGTCCACGCGCGCTGGGCCAAAGAAATTGCCGGCAGGTCGCGGTTATGGCGGCTGTTCCTGTACGGTCCGAAGAGCCGCAGACCTAAAAAACAGGTCTGCGCCACCCACTCCAATGTCGCCCGCCGACTCTGCTTGACGCTGCCATGTGGCTCAATTAGACTTCCATCATTGCCATTGTGCGGGTATGGGAACGGAATGAAGAAGGAAACGATACTTACGGCGGTGGTATTCTTCGTGGTGGGATTTCTTGCGGGGTATATCACGGACGCGCAGATGAACTGGAGCGGGCGGCAGAAAGCTGTGATGCCGGCAACCCCGGCTATGCCCTCTGAGATGCCTGGCGGGGGCGCTCCTGGTGCAGCCCAGGATGCAGGCATGCCGCCAGGATTGCCTGAGGGGCATCCTCCCATCGACACCGCGTTGGTTATCAAGCAACTCCAGGAGGAAGCGGAACAAAACCCCAAGGATTCGGACATTCCTTTGAAACTCGCCAACTTCCTGTACGACCAGCGGCAGTACCAACAGGCAATCGAGTGGTACCAGAAATCCCTGGCCATCAATCCGAAGAACGTCAACGCCCGCACTGACATGGGAACTGCATACTTTTACCTCGGCCAGACCGGACAGGCGCTCGAAGAATACAGCCAATCGCTGGCCATTGATCCCGACCACAAGCCCACATTGTTGAACGTGATTGTGGTGAACCTGGAAGGGACTCACGACACCGCAGCCGCCCAGCGGGCGTGGGACCGCCTGCACAATCTGGATCCCTCGAATCCAGCTCTTCAAAGCTTGAAGCAGAAGTTGGACGCGGCGCGGGGCTCCGGCGGTGGCGCTCTGCCCAGGCAATAAACTCAGGGCATCCCCCAGGCCCTTCATGCCGTCTGACAAATGAGGGACGCGGGAGGCTGACGTGGAACTGACCCCTCACCCGGCCCGCGTCCCGATGAAGCGCATCGGGATCGCGGGCCACCCTCTCCCCTCGGGAGAGGGCAAAACACGTTTGCGTGGGTGGCGCATATATGAAGAACAATGTACGGGCCACCCCTGCGCCGTCTGACAAACTATGGGACGCTTGCTCTCCTATTTCGTGGAATTAGTCTTCCTCATCCTGATCGCGAAGATGCTGGGCCGGGCCCTGCAAGGTCTCTTCGGTCCCTCTTCTCCGCGCCGGGAGAATCGTGCCGTGGACGGGGGAACTCGAGACTCTTCCCGGATGCGCATTGGCAAGACCGAGCGCGACCCTGTTTGCGGCATGTTTGTTTCCACAGAACTTTCCCACCGCCTCGTGCACGGCTCGGAGACCCTTCACTTCTGCTCCCATGAATGCCTGGAGCGATACCAAAAGGAAATGGCGAATGTATCGTCTTGAGCGGCAAAACCTCGCGCCAGCGCTGCATCGATTCCGGAGCGTCCGGCTGCTCTCCGCGCTGGCACTGCTAACCTTGTGGGCACCCACATCTGCCCTGGCATGGGGCGGCCAAGTGAGGCTCATCCGCCGATACCAAAGCGGCCAGAAAATGGTCTACGCCACCAAAATGCACACGAAGGCGGTGATTCACTCCGAGCCCCCCGAACTTCAGAATTTTCTGCCTCCCCTGCCCACCAACTTCTCCGTGCAGCAGCAGAACACCGTGACGGTAAAGGCAGTCCATAGCGACGGCAGCGCTGACATTGAGAATCATTTCGACAAGTTCGAATTCCAGTCGGACCTCGCCGACCGCGTGCCCGCCAATTTCCGTGACCCCGCCGTAAGCGCACAGCGGGAAATCAGCGAACACGTGGCTGGCCAGGATATCGTCGCCCACTTTGACCGCAACGGACAGCTCCTGGGGTTTGAAGGCGGGGAGGGCTTGTTCGAGCAGTTGGACCTGGCCTATCGAGAGCCGCTTCGCCAGGCATTGAGGTTTTTCCTTCAGCAAGTAGGAGGCGATAGCCTCTATCCCGAGCACCCGGTGAAACCGGGAGAGACTTGGAAGCGCAAATTCGACTCGCCGGCGAGCGCGGCGTATCCCTATAACGTCGAAGGGGAGAACACCCTGCGTTACGTCGGCAAGACCAAGGTCGGAGGCGTAAAAGCCGCGGTGGTGGAATTCAGCTTCGTGGACGTGCTGAGGCCCTCGCCAGACGCCCTTGGGAAGGCGCATCCGCTGGCCCAGCTTGAATCCCACGGTCTGGGAGTGGACATGCGCATCGACGGCCAGGGCAAAGGCCGCGTGCTGCTGGCGCTGGACGACGGGAGGGTGCTCCAGAACCATGGCACCGTCCACCAGACCTTGAGCGCCCGTCTCAAAAGCCCGGCCCCGCTGCCCTTTACGAACTCACAAACCTTAAAGCTCGAAGTGCAATCCGACACAGAAATGGACGTGGAAGGTTCCGACAGGTGAGCCTGAGAAAAAATCTTCGTGCGGAGGCTTCCAGCCCGGAATTCTTTGTTGACAAGCAGGCAAGCCACTTTATAATTATTTAAAGTCTCGCGTCAGGAAAAGAGGCTCAGCGAAAAAAAGATGAATCACCAGCTCAGCGCCTCGTGGCCGGTGGTCCTCAGCATAGCGGGCTTCGATCCCTCCTCCGGAGCAGGAATCGCTGCGGACCTGAAAACATTCGGCGCCCATGGCTGCTATGGAGTGGCGGCCATCACGGCGCTCACCATCCAAAACACTCAGGGCGTCACGGCCCTCTACCCGACTGAACCCGCAGTTCTGAAAGACACCATTGCTGCCCTCCTCGCGGATGGCCGTGTGAAAGCCATCAAGGTTGGCATGCTGGCAAATCGAGCCAATGCGGAAGTTGTAAGCGAGATCCTCGAATCCAATCCGCCGCTCCCTTCCGTGCTCGATCCTGTTTTTCACTCCTCGAGCGGGAGAGACCTGGCGGATCCGGCGTGCCAGGAGTTTGTCCGCGAGCAATTAATCAAGCGCGCCTCCGTGATTACCCCCAACCTTGTCGAAGCCTCGGCATTGACCGGCCTCCGGGTCGAAAACCTGGAAGCCATGAAGTCGGCAGCGCGCAAGCTGGTCGAGATGGGCGCGCGCGCCGTAGTGGTGACCGGCGGCCACCTTGATAAAGCCATCGACGTTTTCTTTGACGGCTCGGCGCTCGAAGTCTTCATGGGTGACCGCGTAAAGCCCGATAACACCCACGGCACCGGCTGCACGTTTTCTTCCGCGATCGCGGCCAACCTGGCGCTGGGCCGCCAGCTTCGCGATGCCGTCGTGCTGGCCAAAGCCTACGTTACCGAGGCCATCCGCAAGGCTTACGTCGTGGGCCCCGGCCGTGTACCCCTCAACCATCTCTACCGCATGACGCAACCTTCCCGCCTCGCCGACCACTCAGCCGCGGTAAGCGAACCGGTGCTCTGAAATGGAAATTTCGGTTCAATGGCTTGGGTGGGAGGAATCCCTTTGCCTCGTCAATAGGAGACAGGTGTGAAACGCGCTACTCCATCTGTGCTCGTTCTGCTCGTAGCTATCCTCAGTGTTGCGACCCTCGCGCAGGAACCAACGGCTTCCCCGCTTGCGCAGGAGACGTATTGGCCGACGCACGGATGGCGATCCTCCACTCCGGAAGCCCAAGGCATGGACTCAGAGGTCCTTGCGCAGGCCCTCGATTACGTCCGGCAAAACCAGATTCCGATCCATAGTTTACTGATCGTGCGCAACGGTTACGTTGTGCTGGACGCATATTTCTATCCCTTCCAGGAAGGCCTGGTACACGACGGGGCGTCGATGACGAAGAGCATTACGTCCACGCTCATCGGAATTGCCATCGGCGAGCACAAGCTCAGCAGCGTGCGCCAGCCTGTGCTTTCGCTCTTTCCCCAACGGAACATCGCCAACCGCGACGAGCGGAAAAACCGGATGACCGTTGAGGACCTCCTGACCATGACCTCCGGCCTGGATTGCCATGTTGACCACGGCGAAATCACCCTGCGGGAAATGATGCAAAGCAAGGACTGGGTACAGTTCATGCTCGATCTCCCCATGCTGGCGGAGCCCGGCAGCAAATTTGAATATTGCAGCGGGGGCATGCACCTGCTTTCAGGAATCATTTCTCAGACCACGGGCCGCAGTGAGCTGGAATTTGCGCGCCGCGAGCTCTTCCAGCCTCTGGGCATTGAGGACGTCATCTGGCCTTCCGATCCTCAGGGAGTCAGCAACGGCTGGGGCGATCTCCACCTGCGGCCGCGCGACATGGCCAAGATTGGATACCTATGGCTCCACCAGGGGCGCTGGGAAGGCCGGCAAATTGTCCCGGCGGACTGGATGCAGGCGGCAACCCAGGCACACTCGCATCCCGGCCGGGGCAATGTGGAATATGGGTATGGATTCTGGGTCTACGCGCAAAGGGGCGAATACGAAGCGCTGGGGCGCGGAGGCCAGCGTATCACCGTGACGCCCGCCGAGAATCGCATTGTCGTGTTTACTGGTGGAGAATTCGAACCGGGAGACATCGGAAAGTTCATCGGAGAATCAATCAAATCTGACCAGCGTCTGCCGGAGAATCCGGCCGGCCAAGCTCGCTTGGCGGCAGCGGTCAGCGCCGCTGCTCGGCCCCCGGAAACGTCGGCAACTCCCATGTCCAAGGTTATCTCCGGCAGGAAGTACGCGGTTGAAGCCAATCCTCGGGGACTGAAATCGTTCTCGCTCACTTTTTCAGGACCGAGCGTAGCGGTCGCGCATTTGGAATCAACCGACGGCCGGGTTGAACAGCGGCCGGTCGGTCTTGATGGGATCCCCCGTCTTTCCCCCGGCGGTCGATTTGGGCTACCCGTAGCATTGCAAGGCCGGTGGGAGAGCAACAGCACGTTTGTTTTTGACTATAATGAAGTTGCCAACATTAACTGCTACCGCTTCCGGCTCACGTTTGTCTACGACGACGTCAGCATCGAGCTGAGCGAAAAAACCGGTTTGGTGGAAGCCAAGTTTCAGGGGAAATCAGCCGGTAACTGACGCCTGTCTGATACGGATTGTTCGTCATTCGTAGAGGAAGACACCACGGACTGTCATTCTGATCCCTTCGCTGTCATCCTGAGCGCAGCGAAGGATCTCGCTCTGCCCGCTCAGGGTAAACTGCGCGAAGGATCTCGCTCTGCCCGCTTAGGGTAAACTGCGCGAATAATCCCCGCATTTGAAAGCTCAATCAGTGCGGAGAAATGCCGGGATGCTTCGTCCGCCGCGGTGGACTCAGCATGACAGACCCGAAAGTAGTATGAGGTGATCGGAAAGGAGCACCACCCTCGTGAATGCTATGACTGTCGCCGACACGCCTGCTGCTGAGTTTCCCTTTCGCAAACTCCGGGTACGAATTTGGACCCTGGTAGGTTTTCTCTTCTTGGCTGCTGGCCATGGGATCGCGCAAGCGGCGCCGGAGGGCGCGGATGGCATCAGCAGACTGACAAGGCCGCTCATCCTGGACGGCAAGATGGGGGACCCGGGGTGGAAGTCGGCCGCCAGGTACGCAGATTTCAAGACCCGCCACCCCGAGGCCGGCCAATCGCCCTCGGAGCGGACCGAGGTGTATCTGGCCTACGATGCGGCAACTCTCTACGTGGCCATTCGAAGTTTCGACGATGAGCCCAAGAAGATACGGGCGTTAGCCGCCACCGGGGACGATGCGTGGAAAGATGATTGGGCCGTCCTCTGCCTCAATACCTACGACGACGCTCTCAATAGCTTGTTCTTCCTGGTGACGCCCGGAAATGTTCGGTCGAGCGGCGCACTCGATAACGACAACAAGCCCCAGCTCACGGTGAACATGAATTGGGAAAGCCGGGCCAGCATCGTCAACGACGGTTGGATCGCGGAGATGGCGATTCCTTTGCGAAGCCTGTCCTTTCAGGGCAGCGATCGCGTCACCATGAGCTTCAAGGTGGCCCGCTTTATAAGCAGGAAGGCAGAGGAAGAGAACCTCCCGGAGATGAACCCGGAACGGCGCGAGTACGACCACTATCGCGAGATCGTCCTGCGCGACGTTGTCCCATCGTCGGTCTCCGCCTCCGAAGTTTACGAGCAGGGGCTGGAAAACTTAAGGCGCAACCGGCTACAACTGCATCGCTTGGGGTACGACGAACAGTTGCACAAGTGGGGCGACGCCTCGGTGCTTGACTACCTGATCTTTCGTTCGCGCGAACTCAAGGCCAGCCCGCATCCGTTCCACTTCCAGCGAGCTCCGGAAGACGAGAGGGTCGAGGCGCTGCTCGCGGCCATGGAGTATGCCCCCGGAAAGCGAGTTGGCAACGTGGAAAGGTTCTTGACCCGAAGCGCCACGACTTCGTTCCTGGTGATTAAGGACGACGCCTTGATCTATGAGCACTACTTCAACGGTTACCGGAAGGACTCGATTGTGACCTCGTTTTCTATGGCCAAGTCGTTCGATTCAACCCTGGTTGGCATTGCGATTGATGAAGGGAAGATGGGCAGCGTGCACGATCCGATCACCAAGTATCTGCCCCACCTGGCAAGGCGAGAGCCGAGGTTTGCGCAAATCACCATCCGAGACTTGCTGCTGATGTCATCCGGCATCCGCTACAACGAAGGCCCGCCGTATCATGACAACGACGTGACCTATCACGCCGCCGACCTGCGCCAAGCGGCCATGGAAAAGACCGCCATCGTGGATGCTCCCGGGAAACATTGGCTCTATAACAACTACCATCCGCTTCTGCTGGGCATGATCCTGGAACGGGTGACCGGCATGTCTGTGACCGCGTACTTGCAGGAAAAGCTGTGGGAGCCCCTGGGAATGGAGTACCCCGGCTCGTGGAGCATTAACGGCGACCAAGACGGTCTGGAAAAAATGGAAAGTGGCATCAATGCTCGGACGATTGATTTCGCCAAATTCGGACGCCTGATGCTGAACCATGGACAGTGGGAGGGAAAGCAAATCGTTTCGCAGGCCTGGGTGGAGCAAGCCACCCAGCCCGAAGAGAGGCCCTCCAGCTACTATGGAGACGATCCTTTCTTCGTTTCCCAAGGCCATTACTACAAGTACTTCTGGTGGGGAGACAAACGTCCCGGGGGCAAGAGCGACTTCCACGCCGTGGGTAACAAGGGACAATACATTTACGTCTCGCCCCAGAAGCGGGTGATCATCGTCCGCAACGGCTTCGATTTCGGAATCCCGTCGTCACGATGGGCGCGCCTGTTCTACCAACTGGCGGACGGCTTGTAAGAAACTCGGGTGGGCACGCACGCTGGATTGGGAAGCTGGTGCAGCGGCGCGAAGATGGGTGGACTTTCAGCCGCGGCGACACCGCGGCTGCCCGCATTGCACGCGCGCACAGGCTGTAACGGAGGTTGGCCAACACCCGGACAGAAGATTGAGTCGCGAATCATGCAGCGGCTTCGACGGTGAGTCTGAGCCCAATGGCCTTGGTGACGGCAACTAACGTGGACAGACGAGGGTTGCCGCGGACGGACAACGCCCGGTAGAGACTCTCTCGCTCGATGCCGGCGGCCTTGGCAACTTTGGCGATGCCCTGGGCTTGGGCGAGGTGGCGCAAGGCAATGAGCAGAACGCGGGGTTCGTCCTCATCTTCCAATGCCGCTTTGAGGTACTCGGCGGCAAAGTCCGAGTCCTTACGGAGCCGCCGAACTATGGCCTCGTCGTGGGAGACGCTGGCTTTACGTTTCATGAGCTTTCGCTCCTTTCTTCATAATCTTTGAAGTACTTCGGATAGGTGTTACGGGTTAAGGGAATATCAAACCTTGGACCCTGACACCTGGTACCCGGCACCTGTTTTCCCGCGCGGCTGACGTAGTGGCGAATCTCGATCACGTTTCTATTGTAACTTATAAATCACACGCTGACAAGTCAACATCGTCATATTTGGCCTTCCTCTTTTCCGGAGGAAGGAGCGAAGGGGAATGGGCGTGCTTTGGGCGAGGCGACGGTGGCAGCGTGCCACGCACCGTACAGTGCGTGGCGTGCCACGTATCGTATGGTGCGTGGCGCGCCCCATCCAGATTGGCGACGTGCGGTTGCCGCTGAGAGATCGGGCACGAGAAAGGGCCACGGACATAAAGGCGCTGTCCGTGGCTAGCGGCTACTTACTCGGCAACACGACGGGCGGCAGACCCCACAAGTGGGCAAAATCATTGTAGATATAGTAGAGCACCCCGCCGTTCAGCCAAGCGCACCGGTTAACGCCCGACTCACTCTCTTGCCGACCAAACCGGAAATGCGCGACCCTTTCGTTGGCCTCGAATGCCACATCACGAATCGTACCCATGACCCCGTGGGCTTCCCATGATAAATACTGGTAGACAAACGCGCTATCCCCGAGAGTCCGCTCCATTTCGGAGCGGCTCATTCCGGACCAGTGGTACCTGCGCTTCCGCCGTTGAGCCCGCACTTCAACCGAGGCGTGGGGGTACCGTGCCTCAAATTCCTGCAACCTGAGCTTAGACTCCGCAAGCTCTGAGGGCTCAAGCGTGTCCGGCCGTTTTTCGAAAGAGTCGAGCGCCTCCAGCATCGCGTTCATTCTCACCTTGGCTGCATTAAAAGCTCGGTCGCCGTGCCTCAAGAGGAAACGCCAATCAATCCACAATTCATACAGTGCCCGCTGGGCAGGCCCAACAGCCTCCGGCAGCCCCTTCGTGATCAGCAATAAGATAGCCTTGGCCTGCGTGAGAGCAGCGTTCAACCACGCACTGGTAACGACGAAAACCTCAATGAGATCAGGGGCTACCTGTGGGCCGTCGCAGCCCCTGACTTGTTCCTCGATGTGTTGGATCAGCCAATCGAGCCGCTGAGTTTCAGAATCAAATATGGCAGCCTCGTCCTCCTCAAGAAGTTCCTGAGAGTCGCGGGACCTGGTGTCTCCCTCATTGCGCTCGCGCTCCTCAGAAGGAGCGGATTCGGATGTCTCATGTTTCTGGCATTCGATCTCACCGAGCATTTGGTCAGCACTACCCCACCATCGGAGGATGTCCTCGTCCAAACTTGAGAGGTACGCGTCGCCTGGAGAAACCTCCGAGAACTCGGCTCTTGTAAAGATGATTTTTTGAAGGAACTCAATAAAACGGCCGATTGATGGGCCCATCGCGAGTATCAAAACAGCCCGACCCCGTCTCAGATCATCCGCAAGCGAGGACAAACTGCGGGCATCCGGTGTCGCTAGTCCGTATCGGCCAGCGGCCCAACTGAGGGAGTGTTCGACGCTCTGCCAAGTGGCGTGGACGATTTCTGCCCTCCCGGCGTGGAACCTATCTTTAAAACTCCAGTCTGGATTTCGCTTGAAAAAGTTCGTGATCTTTGCATCTACTGCCGTCAAAATCTTGTGGTCTCTTTCGGAAAGAACCATTCTGGGATTCTTGAACCACTTCGACAGCATCTCCCCATTATCGCAAAGGGCGAAGTAGAACATGAGCGCGAAGTGCTCCTCGAAACGCGAAACCATCACCCCGTTGCTTGATAGGTCAAAACGGTATAAGGCCAGGATCGCTGCGCTCAAGCTGTCGATCGCAGAGACTGCCAGACCTGTCAGTGCTGTAGTGAGGTCCTCTCGGCGGAGGCCGTGCTTAGAGAGGACGCGCAGGAATTCCGTGCGAAGGAAGGCAAGCACTTCCAACAGTCTTTCACAACATTCTTCAATTTCACCTTCTGGCACGATTCTAGCTTTCAAAACAACCCGTCCTGTTCGCTCTTGGTCTTACGCTCGGCTTTGGCGAAGGTTTCGACGCGGTGGGTCGGACACTCCAGTTTCTTCCCCGCCAACAATTCGGCAATGGTGAGGATTTGCAGGCGGGGATAGCGGCCCGGAAAGTCTTTTGACTCATAGAAGCCCGTGGCCGCAGCTTCCGTGAGCATGGGCTTTGTGGGCTCACGCAAGGTAATAAGCGCGCCGATGGCGGCTTTCTCGCGGTCGAGTACGCCTTTCAGGTCGCGCACGTGGTTCACGCCGATGTACCCACTCTTCACCTGCACGATCACCTGCTTGGCCTGGCCGCTCTTGTCGTCGAAGAAGTTGATGTACCCATCGATGCCGGTGTCCGCGCCCTTCTTGTGCTCCTTTGCTGGCCGCGCATTCACCAGGTCCACCGCCCACCACTCGAACTGGTGCGGGCTGATCTCTTTCAACGCCTCGGCGCCCCGCACGTCCGTGGGCGCACCGATGATTTCGTAGGGGCTGAGCTGTTCGCCGAAGCTGTCGCGCAAGCGGCGCTGGACAAGGTTGATGGCGAGATAAGTGATATCAATCCCGATCCAACTCCGCTTCAGCCGTTCGGCAACGGCGACAGCCGTGCCGCACCCGCAGAAGGGATCGAGAACAACGTCGCCTTCATTGCTGCTGGCCCTGACGATTCGTTCGAGCAATGCCTCAGGCTTCTGCGTGTCATAGCCGAGACGCTCTTTGGCTGATTGGTTTATCCGGTCGATGTCGGTCCAAACATCTCCGACCGTGATTGTCCTAGCTTCTGGCACAAACGGCTCGGCGTCGCGCCGCCGAGGAAACCCTCTATCGCGGGGCCAATGGATCAGCCCGGCGGCGTCCCACTCGTCCATTACTGAGTGCGCATTCGCCCAGTGGCGGCCCATCTTTGAGGGGTTAAATCCCCGCCACGGCTTGCCGCTCTCGCCATGCCTAGTCCTGCCTGCACCAGTGAGTTCGTAGGTTTGGTATTTCTTCCCGTCGGCGCCGGTGATGAGGGTGTGCGGGATCTTCGCCATGTCCCCAGGAACAAGAGTGGGGCGGAACAAGAAGCGTGGTCCCCTCGAATACAGAAGCATTATGTCATGCACTCTCGGCCAGCGCCGATCGGTGCTTCGCGCATTGTGTCTCTTCCACGCGACTTCATTTCTGAAATGCTCAGGCCCAAAAGCTGAATCCATCAGCAATTTGAGGTAGTGACTTGCCGTCGGGTCGCAATGCAGATAAATGCTCCCCGTGGGCTTGAGGACCCGGTGAAGCTCGACCAAACGAATGGCCATCATGACGAGATACGCCATCATGTCATTGCGACCGAGGAAGGCAAGCAACGCCTGCATCAGGTCCGCGAGCTTCCGGGGGCCGCTGGTTACGATTTCCTTGTACACCGCCTCGGTCTCCACGCTCCATTGCCACGTATCCTCAAACGCCATGATCTGCGCGGCGGATTCTTCGCCGCTCTTTTCCTTGAAAAGCACGTTGTAGGTGGCGTTGGAGTTGAAGGGCGGGTCAAGGTAAATCAGGTCAACGCTGGCGTCCGCGACGTGGTCGCGAAGAATTTTCAGGTTATCACCAAAATAGAGCTTATTCTTTTCATCCATTTGGGCACAGCATACCACAAGCCTGGCGGGTGGTGCATCCCGATACGGAGCGAGGGACGTAGCAAGAATAGCGCGGACCTCTGCTGTGTGAGGCCCGCGGCTTTGCGCGCCCGCAAGCGCTCCTCCGCCCGGTTGACTGTTGCGTCCGCACGGCACCGCGCCTAGATTGATCGTAGGCCCAGGTTGCGGCGTCGATTCCTCTATGAGCGCGACATCTTTGTGACCGTGGCTTGCCTTTCGGTTATCCTGGCGATACCGCGCCGGGCGCTCGCCTGGGGTCGTGAAGGCCATCAAATCATAGTCATTCTGGCAGAGCATTACATGCGCCCGGAGACCTGCGGCCATGGGCCGAGGGAAAACGCATGACAAACCGTCACAAATGCGGTAATTTTGAGGCATGGAAACCGTACCCGTTGAGTTGCCCTCAGCACTTCTGAAGGCAGCAAATTTGGAGGAGAGGAACCTCTCCCAGGAAGCCGCTCGATTGCTGGCGCTCGAACTCTATCGAGAAGATAAGGTCTCACTCGGACGCGCCGCTGAGCTGTGCCAGACGCCGTTGGCGGCTTTTATGGATTTCGCCGCGAAGCACGGTGTCCCACCGCTGCGATACAGCTCCGAGGATCTGGAAGAGGAACGCCGGTCCACCGACCGTCTCCAAGCGTGACCGTCGTAGCTGATTCATCCCCGCTGGTTATTCTGGCGAAGCTTGGCTGCTTCGACCTTCTCAAGAGGCTCTTTCCACGCCTTTACATCTCCAGCGAAGTTCACAACGAGGTGGTCGTCTCCGGCGCCGGCCTGCCCGGGGCATCGGAAGTTGCGAAGGCGGAATGGATCGAAGTAAAGCAACTTAAGAATCAAGCCGACTTGTTGGTGGCGCAAGAAAAGTATGCTTTGGGTGTCGGAGAACTCAGCACAATTCTCCTTGGGAAAGAAATGCAGGCGGCTGCCCTGCTGCTCGATGATTACAATGCCCGCAAACTGGCAAGGGCGGAAGGCTTCCAAGTTCGCGGCAGTCTGGGTCTCCTCGAAACGTTTTACCTGAGAGGCGACTTAACCGATCTTCGCGCCGCCTTTCGGCAGCTCCTGGCGCACAGTTATATCGACCAGCGGCTGTTAGACCTCCGGCTACGAGCCTTGGGGCTTCCTCCACTCTAGCAAGAGTAGCGCGGACCTCTGCTGTGTGAGGTCCGCGGCTTTTCACACCTACCAGCGCTCGCCCGCTCGGTTCACTATTGCCCCCGCAGACGGCACCTCACAATCCGGCATCCACAATTCATAATTGCCCTTCCCCTTCAGCCGCTCTTCAATGATTCGATGACCCAATGACTCAATGAGTCAATCGAAGAAGCCCTGGGCTAGGTCCGTCAGCTGACGGATGAACATATTGTCTCTTGACAACGCCCCGCCGCCGTGGTAGCCTACTCATGTGAAAAGCCCAACCCGCGGGGAAGTCCTTTCCTCGCTATCCTAACAACCCGTCTCAGGAGGAACCATGTCCTTACGCAAATCACCGCAACTTACGCCCGCTTTGCTCGCTGCCGCGCGCCACAACGCCCAGCATTCCACCGGACCGCGCAGCCCCGCCGCCAAGCAGAACATCAAGCTCAATGCCTTGAAGCACGGCGCACGCGTCAGCGAGGAAAATCGCTGCCTAGCCATGCTGGCGCTGGGCGAAGACCCGCAAGAATTCGAAAACTTGAAGCAGGAACTCATGAGCGCCCTGACTCCCGGCGACGCGCTCTGGGAGAAGCAAATCGACGACTTGACTTGGCTCTATTGGCGCCGCGAGAGGCTCGAGCGGGCGCAAGCAGGCCTGAAGCGGCGCGCCTTGCAGGCGATCGACGACTGGCAACACCGCCGCCGGCAGGAGATGGCCCGCGTCACCTTCGACGCCTCCCAGCACGACATGCTTGATGTCCACTTATCGGATTCTACAGATCGAGGCGTGACGCTGAGAAGGACGCTTTCCTTTCTTGAACTCATACGTGAGGAGGTGAAGCAGCGCACCTTCCAGGTCCGCCAGTACGCCGTACTGGAATCTCTTTACGAAGGTACGACGGGGTGGCGGCAGGCGCTGATTTTCAGCCTGCTGCACCGTTTCGGTGACCCCATGTGCCTCGAGGCGCAACAAGCCGACGAGGAAGAGCAGCAATATCGACGCAAAATGGGCATCGCCTACGAGCCGGTGGGCGAGCCAGAATACCAGGAACTTCTCCGTCTGCTGGAGGAGGAAATCGCCAGCGTCCGCGAAGAATTCGAATACGCGGAAAAGGCGAATGAGGAGAGAGCGGCGATAGAACGGGACGCCTGCCTTGCTCCGGCTGGGGAGATGTGGAGCATGATGCTGCGCCAAGAAGGCGCCCTGGACCGCTCCATTGACCGCAAAGTGAGGATACTGCTGAGGCTGCGGAAGGAATCTGCCGACCTCCCGGTCGCTCCTACTGGTCGGGACGACAATGGCAGGACGGAGAACGTCGAGGAGGCCCTCGACAGCGACATTGTGTCCGAGACATCGGAGAGTGTGGAAGCGATGGAAAACTCAAAAATCAACGAACTATGCGGGAATGTCATTGAAAACAAAGGACCGCTGTGGAAAACTGGGGGAGAAACGGGAATGTGTATGAAAACAAGTGTACTTAGCCCATCGAGGCCGGAATGTTATTGAAAAGAAAGGGTGTTATTGCAAACGCAGAGTTGCACGCGACGCTAGCTGCCCTTGACCTTGAGCCCACGCGGGGTTCGGCAGAGGGCTTGGCCCTCTCCCGAGGCGGGCTGCGGCGCGGTGAAGGTTCTGGGGGCGGGAGCATCCGAGGGATTATCGGCGATTGGGTTCTCCGTCACCGCCGGGCCCTGGCTCCTTAGGCTGAGTGACCAGGCTCAGAACAACGACCACACCCCAGCCCAAGACCGCCAGCATGAGGAAGAAGCAAATTGCCGAGATCTGTTGCTGGTTCTTACCGATCAGATAAGACCGGTCAGCGATAATCGACTGATAGCTCTCGTGACAACTATGGTAGCTCACCGAGAGGAATCCTGCCAGCGCCGGCAGCACCAGGCCGGCGGGGAAAAGCTTTTTGAGGACGGAGGCGAGATTCCTGTTGGGGAAAGCGCCCGCGAGCCCGGCGAGCGGGCGGCGCAGAAAGGCATAAGCCGCCATGCCGATCACGATCGACAGCACGCCAACAAAGAAGTACGAGGCGATCAGGTACTGTTCATTGCTCATGCTTCGCTCGCAGAACGGCCACGAGGACGGTGATCAGAATGAGATAGCCCAGCAGGAATCCGAAGAAGTACTGGCAGACTCCTTGCACGCCCGCCGCGACTCTCCAAACGTACTCCATGAAGGGATCGCTCGGCTTGAAGTTGAAGGCCGTTCCGAAGCCGCCCGCGAAGACGGCCAGCAATAGGCCGATAAGAAAGCTTCGTAGGTAGAACGTGGTGCCGTCGGGTGACTTCAGGGCTTGGTTCAGCAGGCTTTCGAGGCTCTTCGATACGAGAGCCCAGATTGCAAACGTCAGGGCGAGCGATAACGCGAGCAGAATGACGAATCCAGCGAGGTTCTGAGGGCTCATACCAGTGCTCCATCCTTGTCTCTACGCAGATGATACGGTCGTTTCAGTAGTGGCTCGAGTCTTTGCGAGTGTACACCCGCCCGCCTGATGGAGCAAGAGGCACTGGGGGGAATGGACAGAAAGCAAAGCTTTCATGATATGGTGGAGTTCACGTTCCGTTTTTCCTGTGAGCAAGAGAGTTTGCTGCCGAACCCGATGATTCATAAGAAACAAGACGACGCCACATTTGGCCGGCCGCGTATTACCTCCGAAATTCAAAAAAAGATGGGCCAGATTAACTGGGAAGTGACAAGCTCGAAGCTCCTCGGCGTGGCTTGCGGATTGGTCTTAGGGGGCCTTTTGGTGGCAGGGCTCTGGCCCTTTCACTCTCCCAGGAATCAGGTGACATGGGTCGCTGGGGGCAACGGCCTGCACCTTGGTCGTCATGGGACGATACTGAGTTCCGGCAAATTCAAGGCGGCGAATGCTCCAGCGGACGCCCCATGCAGCCTGGAGATCTGGTTCGAGCCTGATCTTACTGCGGCCTCGGCCACTCTCTTCGCCTTCTACGCTCCAGGGAACCCTCGGCAGTTCTCGCTGAACCAATCCATTACTGACCTTGCCCTGGGAAGTGACATTCGCGAGGGGCGCTATCGAACCCTGACCACCAGACTCTTCTATGTTGAAGACATTTTCCGTCGGGGAAAGCCGTTGTTCGTAACGGTTACGTCAAAGGCAGGGCAGACGTCAGTCTATATTGATGGTGCGCTGGCCCGAACAGCCCCCAAGTTTCCGCTCTCCAGCCAGGATTTTGACGGCGAGCTCGTCATCGCCAACACGCCCAGAGTAGGTAATAGCTGGTCAGGTGTTTTGCGAGGGCTTGCCTTTTATGACCAAGAGGTCTCTCCGGCGCAGGTCTTTCACCACTATGAGACATGGATAGAAAAGGGACGACCAGACGTTTCCGAAAATGAGCGTGCCGTGGCGCTTTATCTGTTTGATGAACGCGCGGGTCGTGTCATTCATAACCAAGTGCCCTCGGGAACCGACTTGTATATTCCGGACCGTTATCTGGTTTTGGATCAGGCCCTCCTAAGCCCCTTCTGGGAGGAATTCCGTCCAACCTGGAGCTATTGGGGTGACGTGCTGGTCAACATTGCGGGTTTTGTTCCTTTCGGGTTCCTTTTCTGCGCCTACTTTTCGCTGGCCGGACGGATCAAAAGGCCGGCACTGGTCACAATCCTTCTAGGGTTCACAGTCAGCCTTACGATCGAATCTCTTCAGGCATTCCTGCCAACGCGGGATTCCGGCACCACAGATGTCATCACAAATACCTTGGGCGCTTGTTTCGGGGTTTGGTTGTATCGATTGAACCTTGGGCGAGTCCTATTCGCGAGAATCTGGACACAACTTGTGGGAACTACAGCCAAGGATTCAACCAGGACACACATGAACTGACCAACGCCCCGGGTGCAGCCTAACCCTCTGGAACCCCCAGGTGTAGATGTACCCTGCTTAACGCTTACGACAAGACATCATAAGTTCGATTCCCCTTGGACTCTGCCCATTTCTTGCTCTGCGAGCAAGACCTGCCGACAATCAAAAACCCTGATTGAATCAGGGTTTTTCATGTCTAGGTGTGTGATCTTGTCGTTTGTGAAAGTCCGTAGCCCGTATAAGGGCGCTATTCGAACTTGGGATAAAATTCTGAAGCAGCTCTTGAAGCATTTCACTGACGAGATAGCGCCCGCGAATTAAGGGATTTTCCTCCGTTTTAGAGCCCGAACTGAGCTTGAAAAGGTGGGGGATTTTGCGTTACACACGACCTACCATTCTTCTTCCAAGCTGCTGGCCTACTTTTAGCCCGCCTACAGTGGTATACTTTTACTTCGCCTCTGACAAGAGCGCGAGGGGGCATGTGCGACAAAGCTTCGACGAGCGCTGATCATATTCGAATCGGTATAATTCGTTCTGAGTTGTGTTAGCCCAGCGACGGCCACCTCAATTTACTCAGTTCGCGGGCAAATGACTATTACCGGGAACAGCGTGTGCACGCTGTCTTCGTGGTTTATAGGGCCAGCCATAGAGTGCATGCGAGGAGAGTTGTGGATTGTTTCCGGAAGGAGGATCTTATGGCTGAGTATTACGTCGTTACGGATCTAGGTACGCTGCCCGGCGGCGCTTCCAGCAATGCCTACGACATCAACGATAGAGGTCAGGTGGTGGGCTCCTCGCAAGTCGCAGGGGGGATGGGTCACGCTTTCCTTTGGACTCCAACGACGCACCTGCAAGACCTAGGGACGCTTCCCGGTGGCAGCGGCAGCGAAGCTTCGGGAATCAGTGTCTGCGGCCTGGTCTCAGGCCAGTCGGATTTGGCAGGCAGCGGCGGCCGCACCCATGCGTTTGTATGGAGTACTGCGGGTGGATTGCAAGATCTCGCCACGCTGGCGGGCGACAACGGAAGCGTCGCAGAGGCAATCAATGCCTGTGGTCAGGTGATCGGGGATTCTTTCCTCAGTGCGGGGGGCAATCTGCATGCGTTTATCTGGAGCAAAGCGGCGGGAATGATTGGTCTCGGAGTGTTGCCGCGTTTCACCGACTCTGAGGCGCGCGATATCAACAACCTCGGGCAGGTGGTCGGCTACTGTGCCTTGGCAGGTGTACCAAGTCGAGGCTTCTTATGGACCAGCGCTGCGGGCATGCAGGCGGTCGGTACGCTGCCGGGCGGCCTCGGCAGTACTGCCCTTGGGATTAACGATCTGGGCGAAATTGTCGGTACTTCCGACTGCGGCAATGCCAACCAGCCTCACGCTGTCTCGTGGAACAGGATGGGAGTTGCGCAGGATCTTGGCATTCTTGCCGGTGGAAGCAGGAGTGCCGCATATGCGATCAATGTTCTTGGAACGGTCGTTGGGGACGGCGATTGTGCCGGCTCTGGGTCGCACGCATTTGTCTGGAGCGCAAAAAAGGGAATGCGGGATCTGAACGCTCTTATTCCTGCCAATTCGGGTTGGGAGTTGCAAGGCGCCGTTGCGATCAACGTCGCCGGACAGATTGTTGGAGTGGGTACCGTGAACGGAACGCAACATGCGTTCCTCCTGACGCCGCAGTGTGCGCCGTGACGCAGAACCGGCCTCCTTCCGGCTCCTCTGATCGCGGCAGTAGAAATCATGCCTGCAAGGATTCATCGTGCGTAGAAGACAAAAAGACACAAGTCGGGCTCGCTCCCTGGGCTAGATTCTTGCGGCCCTCCGGGCCTGAATACCCTGGAACCTTGTTACGCGGACTTCGGTCACCGTGCACTAGCGTGTATATCCTGGCAACTTATCGGGAATTCGGGTGAGGCGAGTCAGGAGACCACTGTCATAGTCCAATCCTTGTCACAAGCGCACGCGGTTTCGGCCTGACTGCTTGCCGCTATACAGGTGCTGATCTGCCCTCTTCAAGAGGGATTCCACCGAATCCCCAGGAGCGGCCATGGCAGCCCCCACCGAGATGGTCACCTGGACCTGCGAGCCTTCCACCGGTACTGTAGACCGAGCGACCAGTGCCCTGCATCTCTCGGACGTGTCCGCCAGGATGTCTTTCGTAATGCCAGGGAGAATCACCATGAATTCGTCGCCCCCCCAACGTCCCAGCACGTCGGACGCACGCAAACAACCGGAGACAGTCTTTGCAACAGTGATCAGCGCAGCATCTCCGGCGACATGCCCGTAGGTGTCGTTGATGTTCTTGAGCTCGTCCAAGTCGGCCAGCATGATTCCGAACGGGGTGCCGAACTTGGAACGTTGATCGAGTTGCTGAAAGAGCTGTTGCTCCAAATAGTGACGGTTTGCCACCTGGGATGTTGGATCCAGAAATGCCAACTTCGCGAGCTCCCTGGCTCTCTCTCGCACGGCCCTCTCCCGGGAGTTGTCATTGAAGATCTCGACCACACCGACAACTTCACCGTCTCTGCCCGTAACTGGGCAGACACGAACCTCCACGGGAACCCTGTGGCCACGTTTATGGTGAAGATAGATTTCCGCCCGATGCGGGCGCCCATCCGCGATGACACGGCTGAGAGGGCACTCTCCCTGACAGAGCAGGCGCCCGGAGTCGTCGACGTGCATCAGGATGTTGTCGCCACAGCGTTTCCCTACAACTTCTTCGGCGCTGTAGCCGGTAAGCTGTTCCGCTGCTTGGTTCCAGTACGTAATCCTGCGTTCCAGATCAGTGAAGTAGACAGCGTCAAAAAGGTTGTCCAAAATCCGTTTGAAGAGACCGTTCGTTTCATCTGACGACGAAGCCGGAGAAGAAGGAACTGGAGACTCCATATGTTTTCTCCCTCAGCAGGCGCCTCGATCTGCGCAACACCTAAGGGATCATCGCCGACGCTCTTGCGGCGCTGGTACAGGTGGAAGCAATACTCACTCCCTTAGGCGTTAGCATTTCAACGCTGGTACCTGCCGTCTGCAATCTGTTCCAATCTTCCGGCCAGAGTATCCTTGAAGCAGACCGTGCCGGAAAGATGGACCGCCATGGCTGATTGAAGCGACAATCCAGACCTAGACCTTGCCCTGTGTCACATACCTACAACAATATACAAATCCAGAAAGAAAGTTCAATAAATTGTTCATGGGTCGCCCCAGGCTATGGAACAGGTCCCGAGGAGTGTGCGACACAAAAGTGGGAGTCCTGCCGCTGGGGCATGACATATTTGTGAAAGCTCGCGTCGGCGGCAGCACGGTGGTCCGGGGAGCCCGCCTAGTGCGGATTTCTCACCACGTTTCGACGCTCTTAGTGGGCTGCCGGAAGGGCGGGGCTTCAGCCCCGCCGAAATCGCGGCTCCCGCCCTCTGTTGGTCCCGTGCCCCGCGCAGTCCCGATATATCGGGACTGCGCGGGGCACGGGGCACAGGAATAATCAGGAAGGCCTTCTAACGGCGGGGCTGAAGCCCCGCCCTTCCACACCCGTGGTGAGAAATCTGGGCAAGGCGGGATAGCTCAGGGCGCAAGGACGGAGGTGATTGGCTCGAAGGTAGGCACTGCGCGGCCAAGCAGGACCGATCTTGCGGGTCCGATGTAACTCACCTGCCGATCGTCACCACGCCGGCATCGCCGTCCGCGGTGATGTGTTGCCCGCTGCGGACGCGCTCAGTCGCCACGCCCGTCCCCAGCACCGCGGGGATGTGATATTCGCGCGCCACGATGGAACTGTGACTGAGCAGGCCGCCCACGTCCGTGACGACGCCCGAGGCCAGCGCAAACAGCGGCGTCCAGGCCGGCGTGGTGATCTTGGCAACGAGGATGTCGCCCGGTTGCATCAGGTCGAACTCTTCAGGACCGTGGATCACGCGCGCCACGCCCACCACGCGGCCTGGACTCGCGCCCACCCCTTTGATGACGTCCCCCGCCGCTTGGCCAGTGCGCGCGGGCATCCAGCGGCTGACGTCAATGCCCAGCATGCGGACGCCGCCCTTGCTCGGCAGCGACACGGGCGGCGTCACCTTGCGCTCACGCTCCCACGTCGCCCGCCGCGCCGCCACCACGCCACCATAATGTTCAGAGGGCTGGCCGGCATCGAGTGCGCGTGCCGCCGCCTCCACCTCATCCGACTTCACCCAATATACGTCATCGCGCTCCGCGATTGCGCCTGCCGCCACCATCCGCCGTCCCACTTCACCCAACATGCGGCGCAGCAGCGGCCAACCCAGTCCGACATCGGCGAGCGCGTCTTCTCGCAGCGGCGCATAGCGCTGGGCGGTCCGAACCAGAAACCGGAAGAGCCGCAATCGGACGCCTTTCAGCCGGGCGAGAACCGCTTGAGTGGCTTGCTCCCGCGCCAACGCAGCCGCCGCCTGCCGCTCATGAGGACTGCGCGCGGGCTCGTGCAGAAAGAACTTCAGCGTCTCGAGGAGCGGCGCGGGGTCGTCAGCCGGGACGCTCTTGGCGAAATCCAGATCGTAGATGGCGTGACCGAAGCGATTCAGATGCTCCGCGAATCGCCGGGTGAACCCGCGCCAGCTTTCCGCATCGGCGATGGGCGCAGATTGTGATTCGCAGGCCACCACAATGTCCTTGCTCCTTGTGCGCGCCAGATACGCGGAAAGCTCCGCTTGTGTGCGTGCCCAGCTCGCCAGATCATAGAGCGATTTCTCCGCCTGGATGGGTTCGCTATCGAAACCGAGCACGAAGGTTAACGCGGGCGGCTCGCTCTGGCGCCTGATGAAGTGGTTATAGACGTAGTTGAACGCAGCCTCGCCCAAATTTGCCGCCGGCAGAATGCCGGTCTGGATGCTCACGTAATGGCCGGCTGCTGCCTTTACGATCTCGCGCGCGCCGGCGAGCAATTCCGTCGCGGGCGTCGTGGCCAGATCGCGCGCCGCCCACGCGCCCACGACGTTGGCATAGTGCGGGCGTGCTTGCTCGGCCCAGCGCTCCCGCGCCGAACGCAGCAGCGGGACCATCCTGAAGACCAGCCCGGGCAAGGCGAGGAGCACCCGCACCGATTGCCACGCACTTAACCCGAATTCGGTGTAGGCGTACTCATTGATGGTCACCAGAAAGAAATTAACACCGGCTAGCAGGCGCCCGAATCCCAGCGATTGCACCTTAGCCCGAAGCGTTTCGTTCCACAGGGGCAGCGCGAGCGTCGCAAAGAGCGGCGAGAGCGGATCGGGCAGAAGTTCGATGACGCTGCTTCGCGCGTACCGCCCCCCTGCGCGCGGCAGCTTCCATTCCAGCGTCGGGGGCGGCTCAGGCAGCGTAGTGATGGGACGAGCCTGTAGGATGAAGATGCGCTTGTCGCACATCGCCCATTCGATGTCCATCGGCTGTCCGTAGAGTTGCTCGATCTCGAGGCCGAGGCGGACCAATTCAGCGGCTTGCGCCGGCGGCAGGGCGGCCTGCCGGCGTTTTTCCGCGGGCACAGGCTCTTCGCGCGTGCCTTCGGGCAGGCGCACCGTCATCACGTCCTTGTCGGCGACATGCAGCGATTCAATCGCGCCCGTTTGCTTGTCGACGATGATCGTGTCAGGCGTAACCTGCCCGCCTACAATCGCCTCGCCCAAACCCCACGCCGCGTTGATCGTCATCTGGTCGCGCGCGCCCGTCACTGGATTCGCCGTGAAGAGGACACCCGCCACATCGGCCGGAACGAGTTGCTGCACCACGACGGCGATGCTAAGGTCTTCGGGACGCATGCCCTGCCGGGCGCGGTAGCCGAGGGCGCGCGCCGTCCAGAGCGAACCCCAGCAACGCTTGACGGCAGCCAACACATCGTCGCTGCCGCGTACATTGAGATAAGTTTCCAGTTGGCCTGCGAATGACATCCCGGGCAAATCTTCCGCGGTGGCTGACGAGCGCACCGCGACGGACGGATCGCCTGCGCCCAGCTCCGCGTACGATTGTCGAATCAGCGCGGCGATGTCATCGGGCAGCGTGCTCTGCGCGAAGAGCGACTGGATTTGCGCCGAGGCACGGTCGAGTGTGGCTGGGTCGTCCGCTCTGGCTTGTGCCGCGGCGGACAGAATCGCCTCGGCGAGACAGTTCGCGCTTACAAAGCGGCGATAGGCGTAGGTGGTGATTTGAAAACCCGGCGGCACGGGCAGACCGGCCACCGCCAGGCGCGCCAGCGATGCGCCCTTGCCGCCCACCAGTTCGAGCCTCGCGTCGGGGCTATTCAGTTTGAGAATATACGGACTGGCTTGAAGTGAACTCATTGCCGTTTTCCCTCGTCAGATGCCTTTATGCAAGCTTCCTAAAATTAATAAACTATAGTTAATTACTTTTCATTGCCCCCTGTCAAGCAGAATTTTCCTTTCCAAATCAACCCTCCAGGATGACGAGGGCCTTAAACCTTCTTCGTGTCGTAAACCCTCAGCACCTCGTCACCGTAGTGGTTGATGACCTTGATGGCGATCTTGCCGGTTGTTGGCGGGTCGAAGGGGCGGCTGGTCGTGGAATAGAGAGCTGACCATGCGGCCTGGTCGATTTCGGCTCGCAGGGCGCGCTTGAGTTTGTCATGAGGTTCTTCGGCACCCGTGAAGTACGCGTGACGAACGAAGAAGCTCTCGCCGTCATAGTTCGTATCGATGAACCAACAGGCGATATCGTTGGCCGAGTGGCTGCGAATCTGCCCCGTCGTGGCATCGTAAATGTCCAGTGACTAGGAGGTCGAACCCCACACCCTGGACTGCTTCCTTGGCCGCTTCTTTAACCTGGTCGGGGCCCACGGTGCCGTGTTCGGGGCCGATCGAGACGGCCACGCGCCGCGTCTTGCCGTCCTTTTCCGTATATTCGCCCGAGGCGTGAATCCAGGCTCCGGCGTAGGATTCCAACCGGTCGAACTTGAGGCGCTCGTTCCTGAACGTATTCTGGACACCTGCTTTTCTCAGGTTGTCGATAATCATCGTGGCGAACTGCCCGCCCGATGATGCCCTGTGGGCTTCGGCTTCGGAGGCGGGGCGTTCCTCATCGGTTGAGAGCAGGCGATAAGGCGAGAGACTTTCCACGGTAAAGGGGCCGGTAACCCGAATCTTCCTGGAGTCCTCATAGGGCTGGTCGTAGAGCAACTCCGTTTCCGCGTGGCGGGCGATGGCGAGGGCCACGCGGCTGGTGTCAATCGTGATCCAGCGACGCCCCCAATGCCGCCCAGCGACTATGCGCAGTTCAATGCGGGGCGATCGTTCCTGACTGTCCTTTTGGCGGCCGCTTAGTCAGGGCGATCAGGGGGATCAGAGTGAGAACCAGCACTCCAAGATATTGAAAGATCCGAACCAGCGCCACCATGGTGGCTTCGCGCTGCACCAGGCCAAAGAGGGCAGCATAAGCTTGCTGGTCGGCCAACACAGGGCCGGAACCCGCAAACAAACCCCTCAGCCCACCGAGCAGACTCAGCACCGAAGGGGAGACCGGTGTGATATTGGCGACCAGCAAGTTGGTGTGCTCCTGCCCCATGCGGGTCAGCATAGTTTCCACGATCGAAATACCCACGCCGCCGCCGATGTTCCGCATCATATTGAACAAACTGGTAGCGTTCCCCATCCTTTCTTTGGGGATGAAAGCCATGGTCAAAACCGTGAGCGGCACAAACACTAACCCCAATGAAAGACCCTGAATGAACTGCGGCCAGAATACATCCCAGAAACCGATCTCTAAGTTGAACCCCATCAACCGATAGAACGAAAAGCTGGAGATCAATATTCCGCCGACGAATACCTTGCGAGGGTCGAACCTACTCACCAGGAAGGAGGCCACAGGCATGGAGAGAGCCGCTCCCAACCCCATGGCGAACGTGGCCAGGCCCGCTTGCACCGACGGATAACCCATCAGCGTCTGGAGCCATATCGAGATGGTGACTTGACTGCCATACATAACGAAGCCCTGGAGTGCCATCACTATGGTGCCGGCGGCAAAGGGCACCTGTCTGAACACGCGAAGCTCGGCAACCGGATCTCGCGTATTCAATTCGCGTGTCACCCAGGCCAGGAGCCCCACCACAAAGGCCACAGCCAAGACCACGATGAACCTGGAACCAAACCAATCCTCTTCCTGCCCCTTGTCCAACATGATCTGGAGCGCGGCCACCCAAATAACCAGTGTTGCCAGCCCCCAGGAATCGACTGGCGCCGAGGAGCGCCGAATGTACGGCGGGTCCTTCACAAATGCTTTGATCATGAGGACGGAGATCAGACCCACAGGCAAGTTGATGTAAAAGACCCAACGCCACGAGTAGTTGTCGGTGAGCCAACCACCCAACACGGGTCCAAGTACAGGCGCCACTATGACCCCGAGTGCGAAGACCGCCATGGCTTTGCCGTGTTGCTCGCGAGGAAACGCTTCCAGCAATACCGCCTGAGATAGCGGTTGCAGTGAACCACCACAAGCGCCCTGAATCACGCGGAAGGTCACCAGCAGGCCCATGCTGGGAGCGATGCCACAGAGCAAAGAGGCAACGGTAAAGCCTGCGGTAGAGAAAAGGAGCAGATTCTTCCGTCCAAAGTGATTGGCCAGCCATCCTGAGATCGGAATCACAATACCGTTGGCCACCAGATACGAAGTGAGCGCCCAAGTCGCTTCGTTGGGTGTCGCCGAGAGGCTCCCTGCAATGTGCGTCAAGGAGACGTTGACGACGGTGGTGTCCAGCACTTCCATGAAGGTGGCGAGCATTACGGCCGCGGTGATGAGCCACGGACGCTCGGCAAGACTCGCGGCGCGCACGGTTACCGTCGGTTGTGTGCCTTGCGCGACTTGGGGAGGAACGGTCATCGTCCGCTCCTCTCGACCGGAATCCCCAGGTGCTCACAGAGTGTTCGCGCGAACGGGGAGCTGCATACGAGACGCCGATGGGCTCGCCAGAGGGCGAGAAGGGCCTGCTCGCCCACGTGGTCGGCACAGGTGATACCGTCGAGATCAATCTCGACCGGGTCTGTCGGCGAGCAGCACTGGGCAATTGCGTCCGGCAGGCAGTCTGCCCATTCCCCGACAAGTTGTCCGTTCAGAACAACCCTGGTTTGATCGCGCAAATAGAGAACCGTCGTTCGCAGCACAACCAGAACGAATGCATCTTCTATTCCGGCAGGTCCTGGAATGTAACTTCTTGCAACTAGGATACTTAGTTGTATTCACCGGGTGTCGTGGGACACACCAAGTGCCCGGACAATGGCAGGCTGCCCAATAGAGGGCAACGGCTAGGATGATTTCGAGTGATCAGACGGTCTGATGTTCAGGACGCGCATGCGCGACTGGAGTGTCGTGCGCTTGAGACCTAGCAATGCTGCCGCCCCTCCCGGACCACTAACACGCCCGTTCGTTTTCCTCAGGGCCTCCAGGATGGCCTCACTTTCAACTTCTCGCAGGTTGAGAGTTTTGCTTGTATGCGTCGAATCTCGGTCCGTCCGCAGAGACGGCAGTTCCTCGAGCGGCACCTCGAGGCTATCTCCCCGCGTCAGAATCACCGCCCGCTCGATGAAGTTCTGCAACTCCCGGATATTGCCGGGCCAGGACCACGTGGTCATCGCTTCCATCGCCCGCGTCGGGATTTCTCTGATCCTTTTCTTCATGCGGTGCGCGTATCGGCCCACGAGGTATTCAACCAGTAGGGGGATGTCTTCCCGTCTTTCACGTAGAGCGGGCAAATGGATGGGGAACACCGCGAGCCGGTAGTACAGGTCTTCACGAAACTCTCGGTTCGCGACCATTTGGGAAAGGTCCCGGTTGGTGGCAGCAATCAGACGCACATCAACCTTCAGAGTGCGTGTGCTTCCCAGCCGTTCGAATTCCTTTTCCTGCAAGACGCGGAGGAGCTTGGGCTGAAGGTCCAGCGGGATGTCGCCAACCTCATCGAGAAAAAGGCTCCCACGGTGCGCCAACTCGAAACGCCCCACTTTCGTCGCCACCGCGCCCGTGAAGGCTCCCCGCTCGTGTCCGAAGAGATCACTCTCCATGAGGCCGGAGGGAACCGCCGCGCAATTCAACTTCACAAACGTATGATCCCGGCGTGAACTATGGTTGTGAATCAATCTCGCGATAAGTTCTTTCCCGGTTCCTGTTTCACCCATGAGCAGGACGGTGGCGTCTGTCCCGGCGACGACCTCTGCCTGGTTAAGCGTTTCGCGCAAGGCGCGACTCTCGCCGACAATGTCTTCCAGGTTGCGATCGTACCGGATCTCATCTTCGAGGTACGTTTTCTCCGTGTCGAGCTGGTCCCGCGCCTCCGACACCTTGCCAAAGGCTAGGGCATTTTCCATGGCCAGGGCCACCTGGTTGCCAACTTGTAAAAGCAAACCCAGCTCTTCCTGCGCGAACGCGGATTCGCCCGTGCTTCCAAGGGTCAGGACGCCCAGCGGTATTGAGCCGACGACGAGGGGAATGGACACCCCCGAGCGCATGTTCTCCGCCAGGACCGGTGAAGCGATCGCTGCCGGGAGTTGGGCGATTTCCTCTCGTTTAATGATCTTCGGGACGCGAGCTCGGACCTCGGCAAGTTCGGACGGCGTCATGTCCGCCGATTGTAGTTTTTGAATGAACCCCCGATTACTGGGGAAGTCCATGCCCACGCACCGCAGTTTTGTAGTGCCCTCCTCAAACAGCCATAGGCCGGTGTACTCGTGGTGGAAGCAATCCCGCAAGGCGGACGATACGGCCTGAAAAAGATCCCCGAGCTCCAAATGAGAGATGACATGGTTGTTAACTTCCAGCAACAGCCGCAGCCGGTCGCGCTCACGGAGCAAGAGTTGCTGATAGGAACAGGCATCCTCAAAATTCAGGGCATTCTCCACGGCCACCGCAACATGGGCGGCAACCGTCGTCATGAGCTTCAAATCCTCCGCGTCATAATCTTTCTGGTAAGTAGTTCCAAAGACCAGTACCCCGAGCTGCCGTCGGGGAGACGTTAGCGGGAGGAGGCACATCGACCGGACCCCGTAAGGGCGCGCGGGTTCGACGAGATCGGCAAACTTGGCCTCTTTTTCGGTATCGTTAATGATGATCGGCTTTTGCTCTTCGAGGATAACCCTCACCGAGGACTCTGATTCAGGAATTTCGGTTCCAACTTGTGACTTGGGCGACACGCTACCTTCGAGTGCGTGCAGACGAAACACATGACGCTGGGCATCGTGGAGAACGACACCGAGGAATTCAAACTTCACCACAGAGGCAAGAAACCGGGCGAGGTTTTCCAGCACCCCATTTAGGTCTGCTTGCGAGGCAATAACGCCAGATACTTGTCGCAGTGTCTCGTAACGCGTTTGCTGATCTGCCCCTTCGTCATGGTCTTTGAATTCCATGCCACCCTCCTGTGGCTGCCAAGAGCACCATTACTCTAACATGGGAATAAGGTGCAATTCCAAACGCCGCGGGCGACTGACGCGTCCCCAATTCGCGGCTAAGGTTGGCGAAAGCAGTAGACACTGGGTTCGGGGGCGGGAGGTTAGCGCCGACGGACCATGCCGAGCGTAGCCGGAAGGGGCTTTACCTGCTTTTTGCGCGCCCAGAACGCCCTCGGAACGGTCCATCCCTGATCCCCGCAGGGGATCCATACAGTAGCCGGGGGCAACGCCCCCGGAAGATGCGCCCCCCACAAGGTCCGATCCCGCAGACGCGGGATCGATTTCGGGTGACGTCACCCCCATCTTGCGGCACGCGGCCCAAGGGAATACGACCCCTCCAGGGTCGGGGATCGAGCGTCGCGCATTCCGGGGGCGTTGCCCCATAGGCGCTAAGATAAGAACTATTTCTATCCTTCCGGCGCCATTCCCGTCCCGCGAAGCGGGACACCGTGAGTAGCCGTAGGTGAAACCTACGGAAACAGAAGCCCAGAAAGCATTCCGGCCCCGGAGGGGCCGAACCATTGACCGGTCAACCCCGTTGGGGTTGCGTAATTCTGTGCGGTCCGTTATCCGCAGGTTAAAACCTGCGGCTATTCACCGTTGGCCCCTGCCGGGGCCATTTGAACACGGCTGTGCCAAAATGCCACACATTGGGCCAGGGCACGGGCATCTTGTCCCTTGGAGTCCCTGTAATAGCTTGATTTCATTGGGCGAAAATAAATATTCACAGACGTCCCAACTTTACCCACCGTTCCATTTTCATCTGATAGCCTAGTAGATTTGGCTTCCGGACGAACCGCTGGCGGCGCCGGCGGAAACGGAGAACCGGGCTGTGGCGCCGCTTCAGGGGCGGCGTTCAGGAAGCTCGCCCGTCACCGACGGGCGCCACAGAAAAAAGGAGAAACCACATGGCTAGCCAAACCGAAAACCTGACGGCGGTGCAACTTGAAGCGCGGAAAGAGAACGCCCAGGAATCCACCGGCCCGCGCACGGCGAAGGGCAAGAGGCGCTCGAGCCAGAACGCGCGCAAGCACGGCCTCTACTCAAACGCCAATTTCTTCTGGGACGCCGCCATCGCGCTGGGCGAAGACCCGCGGGACTTCGAGCGTTTGTTGAAGGGCTTGGTCCTGGCGCGCCAGCCCGCTGACACCTTGGAGATGGTGCTGGTGGAGGACATCGCGCTGTTAGTCTGGAAGAAAGCCCGCCTGGACAGGGCGGAAGCCGCCGTGCAGGTGTGCAACCTGCAAAAGCACGATCTGGAGCGGCGCAAGCAGTTCGTCCAGGTGGGGCGCGAGATCAGCGACGCCTTGCAGTCCGAGGTGCGCGAAAAGGGCCTGCGAACGACGCTCGATGCGCCGGGTAAGTTCGAGCAGATTCTTTCCATTCTGGACATCCTGGTGGAGATGGTGGAGAAGAACGATTTCTCCTCCAACATGAAGGAGTTTCTGCGTGGCGTGTACGGCGAGGGACCAACCCTGCGGGGCGCCGGACTCTACAACAACTACTTCAAGTTGTCGGAGATGAAGCCGGGCAGCCAGGAGTTCGAGGATGCCAAGACCTTGATGAGGGCGAGACTGGCGGAAGAAATCTCCGATGTCGCGCAGGAATACGAACTCTTCCTGCACGAGCACGTGGAAAACACGCGAGCGGCACGAATGGCCGCGACGGCGCCCTCACATGCTCAGTGGGCGGCGATCATCCGCCAGCAGAATGCCCTGCACCGGCAATTGCAACAAAAGATTCGTTTGCTGGCGGAGATCCAGGAGAAGCGGAAGAGAGAAGAAGAGCGCTTTCTGGATAACTGCGAAGCCTCCTTACGACGGAACCCTTCGGACGCACCGCGCGGGGGCCGGCAGGCCTCAAATCGAAAAAAGATACTAAATAGAGGGAACGAACCTAAGACTTTATTGAAAAAAAACGACTTAGCTGATACAGCCTCCTCAAAACGAACTCCTTTTTGGCCAGGAAATGCAGCGATCAAAGCGAAGAAAAGGGGCGTTTCAATGCAAGAAACAGCAGGCACAGGCGATTTACTCGCTGCCGGCGGCCAGTCCCCGGACCGGTCCGGTGGCGCGGGCCTGATTTGCAGGGCGGCAGCTCGTTCGAGGGGGAATAGCCGGAGAGCCAAAGAACAGGCCTGCGCCACGCGCTCGCCCCGGAGCGGGCTGGGATGTGTTATCGTAGGCAGGTTGGTGAAGAAGCCAGGAGTCAGGAGAAGATGTCGCATCGGGAGACGGGCGAAAAGCTCGAAGTGGTTTACGGCATTCATGCTGTCATGGAGGCCGTGCGCACTCGCCCGGTTGACTACGTGCTGGTCACGCAAGGCCAGCACAACCCACGCGTGCAGGAGATCATTGATGCCTGCCGGGCTCGCGGCGTTGGCCTGCGTTTTGCTCCCCGGCCGGCGGTGGAGCGCGCGGCGGGTAACACGCAACATCAGAACGTTGTGGCGGCGTGCACGCCTCGAACCTATGACGACATCCAAACTCTTCTGGCACATTCCGCGAGGCCCCTGCTCGTTGTCCTTGACGGAGTGGAAGACCCTGCCAACCTGGGGGCCATTGTGCGCACGGCGGTGGCAGCCGGTTGTGACGGGATTGTGATTCCCCAGCGCCGCGCCGCAGGAATATCGCCCGCGGTGGCGCGAGCTTCGGCCGGGGCGCTCGAGCACGTGAAGATTGCGCAGGTCACCAACCTGGTACGCACGCTGGAGGAGATGAAAGAGCGCCGGGTATGGGTTTACGGATTTGAGGCCCAAGCCGGGAAGTCTTACCTTGATCTGGACTATGCGCAGGGCTGCGCGCTGGTGTTGGGCGGAGAGGGGGCGGGCTTGCACCGCTTGGTGCGGGAAGCGTGCGATGAACTGGCGCATATCCCCCTGCGCGGCCCCGTGCCTTCGCTGAATGTCTCGGTGGCAGCCGCGGTGGTGCTCTACGAGGCCCTGCGGCAACGCGCCAGGGAATGACTCGAAAATCGAAATTCGAAACTCACTGCGAATTTCGAATTTCGATTTTCGATTTTCCTGCTAACGACGCAAGGAGGAGTCTTCGCGAGGTGAGAAGAAGCCGACTGTTGCTATTGCAAGTCGACCGGCAACGCCAAGGCACATACGCACATCCTACAAATAAGTGGGGCTATGCGAGGAGGAACGAATGCCCATGAATTCCACTTCTGCTTTTCTAAAGTCCGCCTTAACCCTGGTTCTCGCGGGTGGCTTTTGTGGCCTCAGCCTGTTTCCCTCTGCCCGCGCCCAGGAAGGAGTAGCTGGCGATAACCCCGTGGTCTCGAAGCCCAAGCAAGAGCCGCCTGCGGACACCAAATCGTCCAAGAACGAGCCGCAGATTCGGGTCACGGTGAACTTGGTGACAGCGCCGGTGACGGTGATTAATTCCAAAGGCGACTTCGTTTTCGACCTGGAGGAAAAGGACTTCGAGATTCTGGACAACGGCGTGCGCCAGCGCATTGAACAGTTCAGTCTGGAGCAGCACAAGCTGCTAGCGGTCATTGTGGTGGAAGCTAATAGCACCTCGGAGCCGCTGCTCGGCGAGATCCGCCCCCTCGGTCCGGTCTTCTCCAGCCTGATGCTGGGGCCACAGGGAGAGGCTGCGGTGGTCACTTACGGCGCCCAGATTCGTGTTGTCCAGGACTTGACCCAAGACAGCAATGAGCTGGAATCCGCCCTGCGCGGTCTCGAGGCGCGTGGCAGCTCGGCGCAGTTGAATGACGCCTTGGCGCGCGCCATCTCGCTGCTCGAAAGCCAGCCGAAGGAAGACCGCCGAGTGATCATAGCTTTTTCGGATGGCCATGACTTGGGGAGCGAAACCCGTAAGGCAGAGGTCGTGCAACGCGCCGTGAACGCGGGGATCACGATCTACGGTCTGGGATTCAGCCCGGGGCGTGCGCTGCTGGCCCGGCAAGCGAAGGCTCCCCCACCGGACCCCCTGGACGTCAACGTGGCACGCCCCTTGCCTCCCGGCACTGCGCCCACTCCCTCGAACGAGGAGAAAACCTGGGATGTGCCCACCCTCCCGATCGTTCCACTCATCCTGGCGAGCGGGGAAATGATCCGCTCCACGGTGGCCAAGAGCGCCCTAGAGTTCTATGCGGGGTACACCGGCGGGGTGTGTTATGCGCACTGGTCAACGAAGGGGGTGCAGGATGAGCTCAACCGGATTGCCAACGAAATCCAGAGCCAGTACGAAATCGCTTACGTGCCTCACGCGCCCGGCAGCGAGAACGGTTTTCACCGCATCCAAGTGCACGTGCACCGAAGCGGGGTCAAGGTGCGGACAAGGGCTGGATATTTCCTTGGCGGGACCAGTCCTTAGCAAGGTGCTGGAAAACCCGTCCAGCGTGTCATTCCGAGCGAAGCGAGGAATCTCGTAAGTCTCTTGATTCCAGAGCGAGATTCCTCGCTTCGCTCGGAATGACAATGCTCACAGACTCGTTTCAGTACCCTGTTAGGCTATTCCCGAGCGGCGGGGTCATCAGTTCCCTTCAAGAATAATCCTCGTAGGGCATCACCTCGACGCGCTTCCCTGATTTCAGCTCGATCTCGGCAAGATAAGGGCGCATCGAAAGGGGATCGACTCTCAAGACCACCACCTGAGTCACGCCCTGCTTTTTGCAGACAATGGTGAAGTATTGGTTTTGCTTGCCCGTAATCAGAGTATTGGGGTAGGTCGTCCACTTGAGCTTCAGCTTGCGCACGCGGCGGCTCACATCCGGGCGAAATTGCATCAGCGTGATGGTCGAAAAAGGCATAACCACCGAGCCCCCAGGACACTTGAAAACCAGACTCTCCAGCGTGACTTCCAACTTGCCCGCACAATCTATTTCGATCTTCTCGGTTCCGCCCGCATATTGAAAAACTGCCTCCCTGGTGGGTTCTTTTCCAAAAGCCGCGCTTGACGGAACTAGTATCATGAAGACCAGGGGCCAGATCTTCCGGGTTCGTTTTGCCCAATCTAATTTCATTAACCATTTGCTCCACAAGCATCAAGGGCCACGCCGGCGGTTCACCTCCGGCTCACTTCCCAATTCTAACGCGGGATTACCCTCCGGGGGAATATTTCTCTCGCGGCCACGTCATGCTGCCTCGGGCCTTCACCGCCCGCTCGGCAAACGCGTGCCTGCCTGGGAGGGGGCGTTGTAGACGGGGACGTCAACGTCAAGGTACCAAGGAACAGAGAGAGCACCCCAGCGCGCCGGCCGGAACGACCACCCCTCGATGCTCTTCCTTGCCCCTTCAAACATAGAGGGAATGCCTTTTAGGATTGCCGAATCGATCACTTTGCCTTCCGCGTTTACGAGCAAGCGCAAGCGCACCGAAGGATCAGTGGAGGCGGTCTTCTCCGGCCCCGTCAATACTTCGGGAGGTTTGACTTGGCGGCCGAAGTCGGATTCCGCCTGCAGGGGAGCAAGATCCATTTTCCTTATCCGCAGCGTGAATTTAACGTCCACCGCAGTTGCGAAAGAGGTGGCACCACCCTGTGCCACACACGGGCGATAACGCCACATTCGAACCCTGTCCAGCACGGCCGCCGCCAGAAGGGGGTTGCCGCTTAGCACGTGCGCCCCCACCACCGACCCGGCGGCGGAGACCTCAAGGCGCACGCGAACTCGGCCCTGAATGTAGTTCACCTTGGCCAGGGCGGGGTACTCCGGAGGGGCTTGGTTCAAAAGCAGGCCTGTAGCTTTCTTGGCATCCAGGACCAGGAGTTGCTGCTCTCCCTCTGCACGCTGTGCCCAGGCGCGCGGCAACTCAAGAAGGCAAAGCAGCGCGATGCTCATACCTTTCAAGTAACGCCAGCCCGATTGGTGTACGCTAGCCATCGGCCTCAAAAATAACCTGAGCGACAACGTAACGGTCAGAGTGTGAAATCGATACCGCGGTGCGTGTTACTCCCATGCGGCGGGCAATTTCCTCCGCCCGACCCCGGAGGATCAACTCCGGCTTGCCGCTCGGCGAGTGAGTTATTTCCACGTCCACCCAGCGTACCCCCTCACCCCAGCCGGTCCCCAAAGCCTTGAATGCCGCCTCCTTGGCCGCGAAGCGGGCGGCAAGCCGCTCCGCCTGGTTCTTGAACTTCCCGCAATACGCGATCTCCGCGGGCGTACACACGCGCTTGGCAAAACGCTCGCCGTGCCTCTGGAGAGCTTCCTCGACGCGAGAGGTCTCCAATATATCGACGCCAGTCCCAACTATCATGACCAAGAAGCCGGTGGCTGCTCCGGGCTCAGCGCGCTCTCTTAACAGCGCCGGCCGCTTCCTTGTGGTTCGCCGCGCGCTCGTAGGCCCTGACAGTGTAGTAAATGGCCTTGTCGTAAAACTGGCCTAACACGCGCTGGAGTTCCAGCGCCTGGTAAAGGTCCACGGCAGAGTCGATCAAGCCGGCAGCCCGAATATAATCTCGCAGATGATACTTGGTCAAGGTGAGAGCGTAAACGACCTCGCTCAGGGGGATTCCCTCGACCTCGCGTTCTTTTCCCAGCTCGGTGTAAGCTGCTTCGATGTCGTCCTCCGCTTTGCTGCTCAACCACAAGCCGAGATTCTTGTACACATTGTGGGTGCGATCGTGAATCGCTTTCCAGGAAAGTTGGTGGTAAGAGGCCGTACGCGGGTTGGACTGAAGGTTTTCGACCAAGGCGCGCGTTAACTCTTCTGCGTGTTGTTCGATCATCCGGATCAGGCGATCAGATAACATAGTTTCCCTTTCAGTTATTCGGAGCTTCCAACCCTGATATCCGGCTATTCAGCGTATCAGAGCGGCGGTCAAAGTTCAACCCGCCGCGCCACCTGGGGACCGTGTAGGGTGTGCTATATTCGGGTGTTGGCTCCTCCGGTTTCACAAACCGTTTCGCGTGGCGGGCTAGCCTGGATTGAGCACCCGCTCGTCGGCCGTTATTCTTGGCTGGTCCATGCATTCAGTACCCGCTGGGGTGGGGTGAGCCGTGGTCCGTCTGCGGGGCTGAACCTCGGATTCACGCCGGGCGAGCCGCGCGCCAGGGTGCGGGAAAATCGGGAACTTTTCTTGCAGCAGCTTGGCGCGGAACACTTCGCGCTGGCTTCGCTCCGGCAAGTCCATTCCGCCAGTGTCTATCAAGTTCTGCGTGCAACCTCCGGCGAACTCGAGTACCGCTTCGGCGGGAATCGACTGCCTGAACAGCCTGGCGTTGCGCAACCTTCAGGGGATGCGCTGTTGACCGAGGAGGCTGGTATCCTGCTGTCGGTGAGAACCGCCGATTGCCTGCCCGTGCTGCTGGTGGACCCGAAACATCGAGCTGTGGCGGCAGTTCATGCCGGGTGGCGTGGCGCGCTGGCGCGCCTGGTGGAAAAGGCTGTGGGGGAGATGCGCCGCGGGTATGGTTCTGAGCCTGAGAGCCTGCTTGCCGTGCTGGGTCCTTCCATCCGCGCGTGTTGTTATGAAGTAGGGGAAGAGGTGGAGGAGGCGTTTCAGGGGCGCTTCCTGCACGCGGATAAGTTCTTTCGCAAGGTATCTGAACCCCCCGCCTCGCATCGCAAACAGCGTCCGCTCTCCTTCTTGAATATGCAGCCGCCGGGCCACGAACCCGCCGGCGCGCCTCCCATTCATCTTGACTTGGTTGCCGTTGCCCAGGATCAGCTCCTGGCAGCAGGGCTTGCACCTCACCATGTCGCCACGGTGGATTTCTGCACGGCCTGCCGCACGGACCTCTTCTATTCCTATCGCCAAGAGGGAAGCCGCACCGGCCGCATGCTGGCGGTCATCGGAATCTGCCCGAAGGCGCGCCAGCGGGGAGCGCTCGTTTCGGGCCGCCAACCGGCGCCCTAGTGTGGTGTCCCACTTAGCAATTTACAGGCACGCGCTCTCACCACCCCCTGCCCCCTCCTCGGAGAGGAGGGGAGTTGGTGGGCTGGCTCCCCTCCTTGGTAAGGAGGGGGTAGGGGGTGGTTGTTGTAAACAATTAGGCGGGAATCGCCACGCTGGGGTCACGTGTTCGCATTCCTTCCAGGTGGAGCTGGCCGCAGGCGGCGCCAACATCCTGTCCCCGTGAAATGCGAATGTAGGCTCGAATGTGCCGTTCCGTCAGGAGGCGCTGAAAGGCTAGGACTCTCTCGAGAGGCGCGGGGCGATAATGAAGCTCGGAGCCGGGATTGTAAGGGATAAGGTTGACCTTGGCGCGCATTCCCCGCAGCAGCTCCGCCACGCGCACGGCATCGGCGTCCGCATCGTTAAAACCGCCCAAAAGGACGTACTCGAAAGTGAGCAGCTCTCGCGGGCGCAACGGATAGGCGCGGCAGGCGCGCATGAGCTCGCGCAGCGTGTATTTTCGGTTTATCGGCATCAGCTCGGTCCTCTGCTGCTCGTTCGAAGCGTTGAGCGAGATGGCCAGCTTCGGACGTCTCGGGTCACGGGCAAGGTCGCGCACGCCGGGGATGATGCCCGAGGTGGAAATCGTAATGCGACGAAGCGGAATGCCAAGGCCTTGAGGGTCCGCGAAAATCCGGATGGCTTTCATCACTTGGGCGAGATTCAGAAGCGGCTCGCCCATTCCCATGAAGACCAGATTGAGCCTTGAACGGGGGGGAATCTCGCGGGCTTTTGCCACCGCCAGTACCTGTCCAAGAATCTCACCCGCAGAAAGGTTGCGCTTGAGTCCTAAGAGCGCGGTGAAGCAAAACCGGCAGTCCAACGCGCAGCCCGCTTGGCTGGAAAGACAAAGCGTGATCCGCTCTTCCTCGGGCATATACACCGTCTCAACGGCGGTGTTGTCCTGAAGACGCAGCAGGTAGCGGGCGGAGCCATCCTTCGATATGAACTCGCCCTGGACATCGGGATAGGTGATTTCATAATGAGCCGCCAGGGCCTCTCTGAAATTCCTGTCGAGGTCCGTCAAGGCGGCCACATCCCTTTCCCGACGATGGTAAAGCGCATGATAGAGCTGGCGACCGTGATAAGGCGCCTTCCCCAGCGACTGCACCAGTCGTTCCAACTCCTGGCGATTAAGCCCCACAAGGTTATGGCCTGAAGTTCCGGCGTTCATAGAATGCCCTGATCTTAAGTCATGCTATCATGCTGACCGGAGCACCTCAAGCCATTGCTTCGAAAACGTCAGGCTAGGAGTGATTATGTGTAAGGCGTGGCTGCCACAGAAGGGCGGCCGATTAGGGTTGACAAATGGCGCCAGAGATAAATAATCCGTCCAGACGCTTTTTCCCACAGGGGGATTGATGAGCCCACGCAGGGCCAATCCGGAACTGGCGCAGCGCCGCCGCGAAGCTCTCCAGAGGGCAGGCTACGCGGAAGTCGTGGAGCGGGGGATCGAGGCTACGACGCTGGATTCCGTAGTGGCCAGGGCTGACTCGAGCAAGGGGGGGGCTCTCTATTATTTCCGGACTAAAGAAGACCTCCTCTTCGGCGTCCTGGAGTGGCTGCTCCGCCAGTTGAACCGCAGCTTGGACGAGGTTGTCCATACTCAGGAACCGGCGCGCATCCGGCTCGTGGCCGAGCTGGAAGTTCTATTTCACAGCACCGAGGTCAATCGCAAGCTTTATTTGGTCTTCTTCGATTTTGTCAGCCGCGGTGCACGCTCCGAACGTTTTCGTAAGCTCTTTTCAGAGTTCTTCGGGAAGTGCCGGCAGAGGGATACGAGAATCGTGGAAGACGGAATCAGAGAGCAGCAATTCCGCCGGGTCAACCCGGTGGATGCGGCTTCCACCATTCGTGCGCTGGTCGACGGTTACTGTCTCCAGTGGTTAATGGGTCCTGAGAACGTACCGGTGGAAGTTTACCGCGACCGCTGCCGGGCGGCGCTGGGCGCGTATCTCTTGCGTTGACCAAAGAGCAGTGATGCCGCAGACCGGGAACGCGTGAGGAGCGGAAACACCGGAGACGGAAGGCAGCAGGCAGTGTTTTCCCCTCGACCACCCGCTGCCCGGCCAGAAATACCTGAACCCCTATTTCCCAAATCAACTCTTTCCTGCGCAGCTTCGCGCGTCCGCCACCATCCGTGTTTATGCGGGTTTGAACGCGGTGCAGACACCCTAGAGGTGTACCCGCCGCGGCAACCTAATTGGCCCGGACATTTGGTGTGCTAGCAAGTGTCGTCGCCGATGGGCTTGACCGTGCGCCAGGGTGGTGAGACAATGCACGCAGCCGTCTTCCGAAATAAACCCGTCAGGCGCGGTGCGTTCGCCGCCGGATCATCGAGTTGGCTGACGGGGACCTGGAGGTTGTCATGAGACGCGGTAGCGCAATTCCAAACATCTCAACTGAGTATTTCCAGCGGGATGGTAAGTGGGCTTGGCTGGGTACGGTCTTCATGCTTGTTTATCTTTCAACTCCCGCGCCTGCGGCGCAGGTGCGTGTCATCCAAGGGCAGATGGTGCTTCTCAAGCTCCACAATATGCTGACCACGGAAAACGTAGTCAAAGGCGACCCGATAGATTTTGATGTTGCCGAAGACGTAGTGGTGGCAAGCCATGTGGTAATCGAGAAGGGAGCTCCGGCGCGAGGGAAGGTGGTTGAAGTGAAGGGCGCAGGAAAGAGAAACGCGAAGGACGCCTCGGTGACTTTCCAGTTTGTGTCTGTCCGCTCCGTGGATAGTCAAGATATTTCGCTCCGGGCACGCTCCGACAAACCCAAGAAAGCAGAATCCAAAGGGAATGAGATTGAGGCCAAGGACCCGCTTCCCGGCTATGCCCAGCGCGTGATTGGGGCTGAAAAAGGGAAGGAATACCCAGCTTATGTCGATGCTTCAGCTACTGTGAACGCTCCTGATACCCCGGTCGCTCCGCCCCCGATCACACCCGTGGCCACCACACCACAAACGCCGGCGAACCCCCAGAGGGAAACTCCGCCCGCGGCTTCTACCCCTTCGATTGCAGTGCCGGAAGAGCCCGCTTTGGTGAACTTTAACAGTGATCCCCAGGGAGCGGATATTCTGATTGACGGCGCCTTGGTTGGGAACACCCCCTCTACACTGCACGTTGATGCGGGGCACCATGTCATCCAGTTGCGAATAGGTGGGTATCGCCCCTGGACGCGCAATATGGTAGTCGAGCCGGGCTCGTCCCCTTCGATTCGCGCCACTCTGGAAAAGCAGTGAACGGGCGGGATTGGGGTGGGACCGGGCTGCTGGAGAGATACGGAAAGAATATTCGGAGTTGGAGGGTATCGTGAAGGTGAAGCATTCGATTGGAATGGTTCTTGTCTGCATGCTGATCCCGAGTTGCCTGGCTTTCGCCCAGCGGGTGCGCCTGCCTGACGGGACTGCCGTGCGCGTGCGTTTGAAGGCTGACCTCACGAGTGACCAGGTCGAGGAGGGCACACGGGTGGATTTCGAGGTCGCCCGTCCCGTGATCATCCAGGGAATGACCGTGATCCCGGTAGGAGCTGTTTCGTGGGGCGCCGTTCAGAGTGTTAAGAAGGGGAAATTCATCAAGTTTGACATCGAAGGCGTCAGGTTGCCGGACCTTACTGCTGTCAAGCTGCGCACAGTGGGCGGGAGAGCCAAGAACCCTGCGCAGGATCAGATCAAGGTTGAGGCGAGTTTTAAGGGTGGGGTTGGAGCGCCGAAAGGAACCGAATACATAGCGTATGTCAATGAGGATCGAGAAGTAGCAGTGGCTGCGCAGCCCAGCATCCCCGCACTCACCCCTACGCCCACGCCTGCTGAGACGATGGCTCCCACGCCTGCGCAAGTGGTAGAGCCAACGCCTTCGACAGCTACACCGGCCGTGACCTACCCAAAGCCAGCGGCGCCACCAGCGGTAACCACCCCAGCGGCGTCTGCGACATCCCCCGCGATTTCGCCGGGCCAATCGGCGGCGCCGCTCGCCAACGTCGAGAGGGCCACGGTGGAGTGTTTCTCCGATCCCTCCGCCGCCGACATCCTGATCGACGGGGAATTCTATGGCAACACCCCCTCGATCTTGAAGGTACCGGTTGGCAAACACCAGTTGGAAATTCAGCTTTCCGGCTATAAGACGCACTCGATACCGCTGATCCTAGAGCCAGGTACGGAGATTCGTACCATCCGCGCCAGTCTCGAACCAAAGGAATAGTCCGCTCCTGCATCCTCACTCCAGTTGGACCGGAAATGTTGTCCAGGGCACTGTCGCTTCTATTTATGCTGTTCTTGGTTGTCGGCGTTCCGGTTCTTTCCTTATCAACCGCGCGCGACAGCCAAGTCCGTCAGATGCCGCGGCTCGCACTTTACATCTCTGCGGCGATTTCACAGTGGGTGCTGGCGGGTTTGGGGCTGCTCATCTTCTTTCTCAGCTCGCTGAGTGCTTTTTCCGTAGGCTTCCGAACGCTCGGGCCCGTCGCCGCGCTCACCTGGGCAGGTGCTCTGGTTGCATTGTCTGTGGCCGGCATTCGCCTGGGCCTTTTCCTTGAACTCCGTGGGTGGTGGCCGCCGGAAGCGGAACTGGTCTACCTGTTGATTCCCAAGACCCGCCAGGAAAAGTTCTGGTCGGTGCTGCTCCTGGCGCCCACGGCCGCTCTTTGCGAGGAATTCTTGTATCGCGGCTTCCTCCTCGCTCAACTTACTCAATGGCTGCGTTCGGGCGCATGGGCGTGGGCTGCTTCATCGCTGGCCTTCGGGCTGGCGCACGTTTATCAAGGTTGGAACGGAATGGTAAGAGCGTCTCTGCTGGGAGCGCTGCTGGCATATCCCGTCATCCATTGCGGAAGCCTTTATCCTTCCATGCTGGCGCATGGGCTGATCGACGCCCTGGCGTTTGCGTGGCTGGGTCCAAAATTCCTGCCGCCAGAATCGGTTGCCTGAGCCTCCCGCTGTCATTCCGAGCGAAGCGAGGAATCTCGCGCCGGTCTGTGGATCAAGGACTCAGAGCGAGATTCCTCGCTTCGCTCGGAATGACACCCTCGCGGTACGGAAGACGGGACAGGGAACGGCCTAATTCTCATGCCCTCCCTGTTCCCTATTCCCTGTTCCCTGCTTATGCCCCACCGTCGGAAACAGGCGCCAGCTTGTAAACGATTTCAGCGTCCTCGAGTAGCTCCTCCGCAACCTTCAGACACGCCACACGCAGGCACTTGGTGTCCAAGCAGGTCGGACAATTCACAATAATGCGGTCAAAGAGGTAATCTGCGAGATCTTGCTCGCCAAAAGTGTGGGCCATACGACTGGTCCTCCGCTCATAGAAAAACCTAAAAGACTGCGTGAGTCCTGCCCCCAGCGCATTATACGCCTGTTAGGGAAAAGTGTGCTAATGCTTTCTCGCCGGACAAGGCGTCCCTGTCCTCAAATGCGTGTGGAGTTGCAGGACAAATCCGGCTAAGATAGGCAAGGTATGGATGAGCGTGAATTTTTTGATGAAAATGAGACACTGAAACCTGCCACTCTCTCCTGCCTGTTTTGTCACCAGACAGATACCTACGAGATTCGGTGGTTGGTGCGCACAAAGAGGAAGAAGCTTCCAGGTAACGCGGACGAACGAGATCGGGCGCGCTTTGCCAAGTCAAGGAATTATATGCTGCGGCGAGACGATTTCGTCCAATGTAAGAACCTCCGCTGCCGAAAGCGCTTTGAGATTTCAGGTATTCAGTCGGTAGTCTTTTTGTGATCGTACGCTTCCGGGGATGTGCCTGACGTATTGCTGATAGGTCAGATGAACCCTAGTTGCGCCCGCTTACTTCCCCTGTGACACCTCTTGCACAGTAGGTAGCTTGGAAACATCCCATCCGCCGCCCAGCGCTTCGATCAGAACGACGCTGGCGCTCATGCGGCGCGTCAGAATACTCCGGGCCTGCACCTGGTCTTGCAGAAGAATGGCTTGCTCGGTGATGACGGTGAGGTAGTTGACGGTGCCGGCCTTGTACTGGTAAGTGGAAATATCCAGCGAATTTTGGGCGGCTTTTACGGCATTGTCCTCGGCTTGCGCTTCTTTCTCGAGCACGCGCAGCGCCGCCAGATTATCCTCGACTTGCTGGAAGCCTGTGAGAACGGTCTGGCGATAATTGGCCACCGTGGCGTCATAGGCAGCCAGGGTCTGACCAAGCGCTGCGCGGCGCCTGCCAGCATCGTACAGGGTCTCCGCCAACTGCGGCCCGACGGACCAAAAACGGCTTGGCCAGGAGATCCACCTTAAGAAGCGGGAGCTTTCAACGCCTGCCGCGCCGCTGATGGTCAGGGTTGGGTAATAAGCAGCTTTGGCGATGCCGATCTGCTCGTTGGCCTGGGCCATCTGCCGTTCGGCGGCGGCGATATCGGGCCGGCGCTCCAGCAGGGTGGAAGGAAGTCCCACCGGCACGGGTGGCGGTGTGATCTTGATGGAATGGTAAGAGATGGAAAGCTCCGCGGGGGGCTTGCCCGCCAGGACGGCAATGGCGTGCTCGTACTGTGCGCGCGCCACATCGTAATCGATCAACTGGGCCCGCGCGGTTTCCAGTTGGGTCTGCGCCTGCGCAACGTCCGAGCCCGACGCCACGCCACTATTAAACCTGTCTTGCGTGAGCTTGAGGTAATCCTGATAGGACTTCACGGTGGTATCGAGTAATTCTTTTTCGCCATCCGTGCCGCGCAACTCAAAGTAATCCTGCGCAAGTTCCGCCTGGTAAGACAATCGTGCGTTCTCCAACTGGGCGGCGCTGACTTGTGCGGCCTCCGCGCTAGCCCGAATACTGCGCCGGATACTTCCCCAAATATCGGCTTGGTACGACACGTCCACCGGCACGTCGTAGGTGGTGGAGCTCGGTAGACCGGTGAGCACCGAATACGAGTTCACAATGGAAGGAGCGGCGGAAACGGTCGGGTACAGGTTCGAGCGTGCGATGCGCACGGCGAATTTAGCCTCGCGGAATTGGGCCTCCGCCGCCAGCAGATTCTGGTTGGAGATGCTCACCTGTTCTTCCAGGGCATTGAGCTCCGGGTCGCTATAGATTTCCCACCACTTGCCGCGCGCCAGGGCGTCGCTGGGCTGGGCCTGTTTCCAGCCCTTCATCTCCTGGGAGTTGTCGGTCGGCGGTTCCTTATACGCCGGAGGAACGGGAGCGGTGGGCCTTTGATACTTCGGCCCGATCATGCAGGCGCTCGAGAAGAGCAGTAGGCAGAAGGCGGTAGGCAGCAGCCAGACAACAGTAGGCAGCATGCAGCGGGCTGCCTTTTGGACTCCGAGAACGATTGCCGTTCTATGGTTCATGGTTCATGGCTCGTATTTGTGAGGATATTTGCAAGACCGGTCGTGCTCGGCGCAGGTCCAGACTCACGGCCGTTGGCCTACATAATCTATCAACGCCTGGAGTTCGATTGTAGGCGCGCCGCCCAAGTCTAACGGCGGATGCTCAGGTGTAAGAGGATTGCGTCTTCCACCGCTCGAAGATCGGCAGGCGAAAGCACGCCCATCCGGTTCTGAAGTCGCTCTCTGGCTGCCGTCGTAATCTGGTTAGCCATGGCCTTGGCCTCTCTCCCTTCTACCTGAACCAGCACTTCGCTCGGGTAGACCTTGCCCGTGCGGCTGGTGAGAGGCACGACCGCGACGCGATTCAGCACCGCATTAGCAGCGTTGTTGCTAACGATGACGGCCGGCCTGGTCTTGCGGACTTCTCCACCAACCGATGGCCCAAAAGAGACCCACCAGACGTCACCCCTCTTGAGGGATTGCATCCCCGATCAGTCCTTCGCACCATTCTAGCGCTTCGGCTTCGTGTTCCTGGTCATTAGCCATTTCACGGTAGCCTTCTAGCAACCCGCCCTCTTGCGAATTCGCGAGTTGCTCGACCTGCTCTCGCAGCCCGGCAGAGAGCTCATGCGGGACAAAGAACCAGGTTTGGCGGCCATGCGATTGGGGATTCCCGCTGTAGTCTTCGCTCCCATTCCACCGGATTCCCAGCCATTCCCCGTCAGTGGAGTCTAGAAGCGCGACAGACCATCCCCCTGCGTTGTAAAGGACATCCACCGACCTGATGCGATTCCTAGGTGAAACCACGGTTATTGGATCGACGTACGCCATCTCGCACCTCCGTCTACATGATACGCCTTCGGTAGCTACGCGTCGAGCTATTTTTTTAGCTATCTCACTAGCTGCCTTCCGGCGTGTCTCGACCTCCGATTCGGCTGCCGGTCGTGCCTCTCTCGTTGGACGTTTGCTCTAAACAGCCTGAAGTGCTTGCAACGCCGTCACGCGGGCTTAGTTCGTGCAGGCCACTTACTGCCTGCTGCCAACTGCCTGACTTCACGCCTCTGAGCTGCGGGGCTCAACTTCTTCGCGATGTCCCATACGTACCCGCTCCCACCACCAATGTTGGAGGCGGTCAAAGTAGAGATACACCACCGGCGTGGTGTACAACGTCAGCAACTGGCTCACCGCCAGCCCGCCAATGATGGCGATTCCCAGTGGACGGCGCAACTCCGAGCCGGTGCCGGTACCGAGTGCGAGCGGAACAGCGCCCAGCATCGCGGCCATCGTGGTCATGAGGATGGGGCGGAAGCGCAACATGCAGGCTTCGTAGATGGAGTCGCGCGAATTCTTGCCTTCGTTCCGTTCGGCGGCGATCGCGAAATCGATCATTAGGATGCCGTTCTTTTTCACGAGCCCGATCAGGAGAATGATTCCGATAACGGCGATCACGGTGAGTTCAGTGTGGGTGAGCAGAAGCGCCAGCAGCGCGCCAACGCCCGCCGACGGCAGCGTGGACAGAACGGTAACAGGATGGACGTAACTCTCGTAAAGGATACCGAGCACGAGGTAGACCGACACGAGCGCGGCGGCGATCAGAAGGGGCTCGCTGCCCAGCGAATCTTGGTAGGCTTGTGCCGTCCCGGCGAATCCAGTATGAATCGTTGGGGGAAGGCCAACCTTGGCCGCGTCCGCATTAATGGCCTCCACGGCATCTCCCAGCGCGATGCCCGGCCGCAGGTTGAAGGAGATGGTGACCGCTGGAAAGAGGCCCTGGTGGTTTACCAACAGCGCCGCAGTTGTCGGCGCATAATGAGCGATCGCGCTTAAGGGAACCTGTTGCCCACTAGGCGAATGCACATAAATTTGGCTTAAGAAGAGCGGATTCTGCCAGTATTCGGGCGCCGCCTCCATCACCACGTGGTACTGATTCAACGGTTCATACATTGTTGAAACTTGATTCTGACCGAAGGCGTCGTAGAGTGTGTTGTCAATCAGTTGCGGCGAGATACCGAAACGCGCGGCCGTTTGGCGATCATACTGCACAAACGCTTGCAGCCCGCGGTCCTGCTGGTCGCTGTTCACGTCCGCGATGATGGGGATGGTTCTCAACTCTTGCAGCATGCGGGGAGCAAAGCCTTGCAGATCCTGCAGGTTGTCGCCCCGCATGGTGTATTGATACTGGGCGGCGCCGAATCGCCCACCCACGCGCACGTCTTGCGACGCCTGCATATAAAGCGTGGCGCCGGGCACCCTCCCGAGCTTGGGCCGCAGGCGTGCGATGATCAGATCGGCGCTGATTTTTCTTTCTTCGGGCGGCTTCAAGGAAATGAACATGCGCGCAGCGTTATACTGTCCGCCACCCGTGAATCCTTCCATAGTATCAACGGCGGGGTCGGCGACGACGATATTGCTCATCTGTCGCAATATCCTGTCCATCGCTTGAAACGAGATGTCCTGGTCAGCTTGAATCGCGCCCATCATCCGTCCGTTATCCTGTTGCGGGAAGAATCCCTTGGGGACGTAAATGTACAGGTAGACGTTGAGCGCAATCGTGGCCAGCAACACAGCCAGCGTAATCCCCGGATAGCGAAGCACCGTGGACAAGGTTCTCCCATACGCCTTCACGACCCTGTTGAAGGCTCGCTCGCTGGCCCGGTACAGCCGGCCATGGGACTCTTGTTCTTTCAAGAGGTGAGCGCACATCATGGGAGTCGCGGTGAGCGAGACCACCATGGAGACCATGATAGCGACGGCCAGGGTTACCGCAAACTCGCGGAACAGGCGGCCCACAATCCCTCCCATGAGCAGCAAGGGAATGAACACTGCAACCAGCGAAATACTGATGGTCAGCACCGTAGAGCCGATCTCCTTAGCCCCCTTCAGGGCGGCCTGGAACGGATGCAACCCCTTTTCCAGATAGCGGGAGATGTTCTCGATGACGACGATGGCATCGTCAACCACAAAGCCGGTGGAGATGCAGAGCGCCATCAACGACAGATTGTCGAGGCTGTAGCCCAGCAGGTACATCACACCGAAAGTCCCGATCAGCGACACCGGGACGGCGATGCTGGGGATGAAGGTCGTGCGCGGATTCCTCAGAAAGAGGAAGACGACCAGAATCACCAGAATCACCGAGATGATCAACGTTTGCTCGACATTTTTCACGGAAGCGCGGATGGTCAAGGTTTGATCCATGACCACTCGCGTCTGGATTGATTGGGGAATGGCAGCTTGAAGCTGGGGAAGGGCGGCGCGAATGCCATCCACGGTATCGATAATGTTGGCGCCCGGTTGGCGGAAGATGATGACCAGAACGGAGGGCTTGCCGTTCGAGTAACCCGCCGCACGAATGTCTTCGGGGGCGTCCCGCGCTTGGCCGATATCGGAGATACGCACGGCCGATCCGTTGCGGTAAGCAACGATCAGCGGTATGTAGTCAATGGCCTTGAGGAGCTGATCGTTGGCGCCCACTTCCCACATGCGCTGACCGTCCGAAAAATGCCCCTTGGGAGTGTTGGCATTGGCGCTGCTCAACACGCCTCGGACCTGCTCCAGGCCGATGCCATATTTGTTCAGGGCGGTCGGATTCAGCTCGATCCGAACCCCCGGCAGCGCGCCTCCTCCCACGATCACCTGGCCTACGCCGCTCACCTGCGAAAGCTTCTGTGCCAGAATCGAGGAAGCGGCGTCATACATCTGGCTCTTGCTCAGCACGTCGGAAGTAAGCGCAAGTAGGAAGATCGGCGAATCGGCGGGATTCACCTTGCGGTAGGTCGGGTTATTGGGAAGATTGGTCGGCAGGTAGCCGCGGGCGGCGTTGATGGCGGCCTCTACGTCGCGCGCTGCGGCGTTAATGTCCCGGTTCAAGTCGAATTGCAGTATGATGTTGGTCGATCCGAGGCTACTCGACGAGGTCATTTCGGTGATGGATGCAATGCGGCTGAACTGCCGCTCGAGCGGAGTTGCTACCGAGGAGGCCATGATCTCGGGACTGGCGCCCGGCAAACCTGCCGACACGGAGATGGTGGGGAAGTCCACCTGGGGCAGCGGCGATACGGGAAGGAGGCGGAAGGCGACGGCTCCGGCCAAAGTGATGGCGATGAGGAGGAGCGTCGTAGCAACCGGCCTGCGAATGAAAGGCTCTGAGATATTCATGGCTTACTTCGCCGGAACAGGTTCCGAACCCGGACTGACCTCGCGACCCCGGGAGAACCGCCTTGCCAGGCGATCGAACCAGAGATAAATGACCGGCGTGGTGTAAAGCGTTAGTAACTGGCTTAAGACAAGTCCGCCGACCATGGTAATGCCCAAAGGCCGGCGCAGTTCTGAGCCGGTACCGGTGCCGAGCGCCAGCGGGACACCGGCCAGCAGCGCCGCCATGGTGGTCATCATGATGGGGCGGAAGCGCAGGAGGCAGGCTTGATAGATGGCGTTGACCGGAGTCATGCCTTCCTTGCGCTCCGCATCCAAAGCGAAATCGATCATCATGATGCCATTCTTCTTCACGATGCCTATGAGCAAGACTATGCCGATCAAGGCGATGACGCTGAAATCATCACGGCAGATTATGAGAGACAGCAGCGCGCCGACACCCGCCGAAGGCAGCGTGGACAGGATGGTGACGGGATGAATGTAGCTTTCATACAAAACGCCCAAGACGATATAGACCGTAATGAGGGCCGCCAGAATCAGCACGGGCTCGTTTGACAACGATGCCAGGAATGATGCGGCCGTACCCTGAAATGCCGCCTGAATACTGGGCGGCAGGCCGATCTCGTTCTTCACTTCGTTCACGGCTTTGACGGCATCGCCCAGCGACGCGCTGCGCGCCAGATTAAAAGAGAGGGTCACCACCGGGAACTGGCCTTGGTGGTTCACGGTGATGGGAGCGTTCACTTCTTCCACATGAGTGAAGGCGGACAGCGGCACCTGGCCTCCATTCGGGAATTTAGAGGAGGACCCGATCGAGCCCCCGCCGAACGCATTATCCGACGCGATTGCGGAAGAACTGGCGGAAGATGACGTGGTAGACGAAAGACTCGTGTTTGCAGCGGTCAATGAGCTCGTCGGTCCGTACAATTGGGTAGCCGACGACCCCCCCGAAACCAAGCCCGAGGAACCGCTGGAGCCTCCAGCGTTAGTCCGTATGAATAGATCGCGGAGGTCTAAAGGATTCCTCAGGTAATCGGGCTTCACTTCCAAAACCACGTGATATTGGTTCAACTGAGTATAGATGGTCGACACTTCCCGCTGGCCGTAAGCGTCGTAGAGCGTCTGGTCGATGGCCGCGGGTGTGATGCCGAGGCGGTAAGCCGTTTGGCGATCGAACACCAGCTTGGTCCGAAGGCCGCCCACCTGCTGATCGCTTGCCACATCGCGCAGCTCCGGCGACGCCTGAAGCCTCTCCAGCATTCGGGGTGCGAAGGCATTCAACTCGTCCGCACTCGGATCTTCGAGCGTGTATTGGAACTGCGTACGGCTCACCCGGTCCTCGACCGTAATATCCTGCACCGGCTGCATGAACAGAGTGATGCCCGGCACCCTGGCCAGTTCCGGCTGCAAGCGGCGGATGACGTCGCTGGCGCTTATCTTGCGGACATCGAGCGGCTTCAGGTTGATGAGAATGCGCCCGCTATTCAGGGTAGTGTTGGTGCCATCGATTCCGATGAATGAGGAAAGACTCTCGACAGCGGGGTCTTGCAAGATGACTTTCGCCAACCCTTGTTGCTCGCTGGCCATTTCCGGGAAGGACACCGTCTGAGCTGCCTCGGAAACACCCTGGATGACGCCCGTGTCCTGAATCGGGAAGAACCCTTTGGGAATGAAGATGTACAGCAGCACGGTCAGGACGAGAGTGGAAATTGCGACCACCAGGGTTTCAACCTGATGGCGGAGCACCCACTGGAGGGTCTTATCATAAAAGGCGATCACCGAATTCCAGGCGTGTTCTGACACGCGATAGAAACGGGTTTGCTCATCAAGGGGACGGTGCTTCAACAGCTTGGCGCACATCATCGGCGTCAAAGTCAGCGAAACGATGGCGGAAACCAGGATGGTCACGGCCAGGGTGACGGCAAATTCACGGAAGAGCCGGCCGACAATATCCCCCATGAACAAGAGCGGGATGAGAACGGCAATCAATGAAAATGTCAGCGAGACAATCGTGAAGCCGATTTGTGCCGACCCTTTGAGCGCCGCTTGCAGCGCCGGCTCGCCTTCCTCAATGTAACGGGTAATGTTCTCGATCATCACAATCGCGTCGTCCACGACGAAGCCGGTGGAAATGGTCAAAGCCATCAAACTCAAGTTATTCAAGCTGTAGCCGAGCAGATACATCACCCCAAAGGTACCGACCAGGGAGAGAGGAACGGCAACGCTGGGGATGACGGTGGCGGAAAGATTGCGCAGGAACAGGAAGATAACCATCACCACCAGCCCTACGGTAAGCATCAGCTCAAGCTCCACGTCCCGCACGGAGGCCCGAATGGTGGTCGTCCTATCGGTCAAGATGCCGACGTGAACCGATGAGGGCAGTGTTGTGGTAAGTTGCGGCAGCAGTGTCTTGATGCGATCGACGACCGTGATGATGTTGGCGCCCGGCTGCCGCTGAATGTTGACGATGACGGCAGGAACGTCGTTCATCCAGGCCGCCTGGCGGACGTTTTCAGCGTCGTCGGTGACGGTGGCGACATCAGTCAATTTGACGGGGGAGCCGTTCCGGTACGCGATGATGAGCGGAGCATAGTCGCTGCTGGAGAGCAACTGGTCGTTGGCGCCGATCTGGTAGGACTGATGGGGACCGTCAAAATTGCCTTTCGCTTGGTTGACGTTGGCAGCGACGAGGGCGCTGCGCAGATCCTCCAGGTTGAGGCCGTAAGATGCCAGCAAGGTGGGATTCGCCCGAATCCGAACCGCGGGTTTCTGGCCGCCACTGATGCTGACCAGACCGACGCCGGGCAACTGCGAGATCTTGGGCAGCAGCCTCGTGTCGGCGAGGTCCTCGACCTTGGAAAGCGGGAGGTCCTTTGAGGTGAGCGCCAGCGTCAGGACCGGTGCATCGGCCGGATTGCTCTTGCTATAGATAGGTGGAGTCGGAAGGTCCGGGGGAAGGTAGGTTCCGGCAGCATTGATCGACTGCTGCACTTCCTGCTCAGCCACGTCGATGTTAAGGCTGAGGGTGAACTGCAAGGTGATGACCGAGCAACCGTCGGAACTGGTGGAGGTCATCTGCTGGAGTCCGGGGACCTGGCCGAACTGCCGCTCCAGCGGGGCCGTCACCGAAGACGCCATCACGTCCGGGCTTGCGCCGGGATAAAACGTAATCACCTGAATGGTGGGATAATCCACCTCTGGCAAGGCCGAAACCGGCAACTCCTTATACGCAACCGCGCCCGCCAGCAGGATGGCCACCATCAGCAGGGAGGTGGCTACGGGCCGGAGAATAAATGTCCGTGAGGGGCTCATTTAGCTTCCCGTTTGGGTCCCTTCACCATACATCTGCACTCTGACCTTACTCCCTTCTTGGAGTTTGTCGACGCCGGTCATGACGACGACATCGCCAGGGGAAAGACCAGAGAGGACCTCGGAGTCATAGCCTTCCGTCGTGCCTATAGTTATCGGAAGGACAGTCACCGTGGAATCTGGTTTCACTAGGAACACATAAGTTGTTTGCGCGTTGCGCTGCACAGCGGCTGTGGGCACCAGCGTCACCTCGTGCTTCTCCTCGACCAGCAATCGGGCGTTGACGAACTGATTGGGGAACAGCGCCCCGTCCCGATTGTCGAAGTTCGCGCGCAATTTGACGGTGCCGGTTTCCGGGTCGATCTGATTATCTATCGTTGACAACCACCCTTGAGCAATTCTTGTCTTCATTTCCCGATCGTAGGCTTCCACCTTTAACCGCGCCCCCGCATGCATCTTGGCGAGGATGGCGGGAAGCTGGTCCTCGGGAAGAGTGAAAATCACGGTGATGGGTTCGACCTGCGTGATGACGACTAATCCGGTAGAGTCGTTCGCCGTCACGTAATTTCCAGGATCGACGAGCCGAAGGCCCACGCGGCCCGTAATCGGGGCGGTGATATGGCAATAGACAAGATCAAGTTTGGCGATATCAATCAGCGCTTGATCCGTTTGCACGATTCCCTCGTCCTGCTTGACCGTGGCTTCCTGCGTCGCCAGTTGCTGTTCTGGAACGGCTTTCAGGGGGGTCAGGATCTGGTAGCGCTTCAAATCCACCCTAGCGTTCTCCAGGTTGGCTTCGTCTCTGGCGAATCCCGCTTGGGCCTGCTCCAGCATGACTTGATATGGCCGTGGATCGATTTCCGCCAGCGAATCGCCCTTACGAACGGTCTGGCCTTCCTTATACAATACCTGCATCAGGTATCCGGAGATTTGACTCTTGACGGTGACCGTATAAATCGGGGTCACCGCGCCCAGGCCCGTATAATAGACGCCGATGTCACCCTTTCGAGTTTTCGCCGCGACCACGGGCACGCTTGGTAACCTGAGATTCGCCCCCTGTGCGGCGGTCGTCGCTTGCGGGGCTACCATCCCCTTCCGCACCCGGTACCCGCCGTAGCCCAAAACCGCGAGCGCCAGCAACCAAACCCACCAACGGCGCTTCGGCTCCTTCCCTGGGAGTCCGGGCGAAATGCCTGGTCGAACCTGGACTTCATTTCTTTCTATCGTCGTGGGCGTGCTCATGTTTCTATCCTTATTTAATGGTTAAACCGCAGCAAAATGACGGCTGCCATACCCGTCGAAATCAGCGGAGTTATTTTGGCCAAACCTGAAGGCCAGCAATGGTCGTCTGGATAGTCTGAAAACCTTCTACGACTGACCCCTTCCGAGTTCGGGTAAGCCCCTGCTCCTTCTGTAAACCGCTCAGCTATTGGGACTTGGAGGCTGCCTGACAGCTTTGTCTCAAAGTCCTTCCTTCCCCAGAGTCGCGGCCGCGCGCCAGGCCACTCATTGATGAGCGTTACCCTATTAATGGACGGCCGAAACGTCGGCTTGGTTACGAACGCCGTTAGCCGACAATGTCTTAGCACCGAAAGAGGCGTGAGGGTGGCCAGACAGTCTCTTTGTGTTCGACCCCCCGCAGGCAAAATGAACAAGCCAACTCCACATGGTGGCTCACCGCCCTGCCCGGCGGACAGCTTGGGAAAGGAGGTGCTTCGCGTTGGTGGTCGATTAACTGGTTGCACAGGAATCTCAAGATAACCGAGTCCCGATTTGAAGGTCAACCATAATACAGGATTCAGGAGTCAGGATTCAGGGAGGTGCGCTGGTGGTTCTTCCCTGATTCCTGGGGTGAGGACAGGATTTGGGATTCAGGCAAGTGCGCTTGTGGTTTTTCCCTGAATCCTGAATCCTGACTCCTGTCTCACAAGCGGCCTGAAAGGGAGGCCCACGCGCAAGAAAACATGGGGACAGCGCGCGAGCGGATGCTAGAATGGCTTCTTTCAGCAGCATGTGGGATTGGCGGCGGCCGCACGAAGGCACGGTTTTTTTGGGTTGGAATCGGGGCAACTTGCCACCCACTTTTCCTGTCAGTGCACTTTCGACCTTCGACCATCGACTGTCGACTTGGTGGCTTTCATGTTGAAGCTCAACTCGGAACAGCTCCAGGCGGTTGAACACCACGATGGACCGCTGCTCGTCATTGCGGGCCCGGGAAGCGGCAAGACACGAGTCATCACGCAACGTATTGTCCATTTGCTCGAGCACGCCCCCGGACTCGAACCGCAAAACATTCTGGCCTTAACCTTCACGGAGAAGGCTGCCGGAGAGATGAAGTACCGTGTAGGCCAAGCCCTGCCTGACCTCGCCACCTTCCCACACGTCTCCACTTTTCACGCCTTCGCTTACGAAGTCGTCTGCAAGCAAAAGGGGGAACAGGAGCCGGCCGGCGAGCGCATGTTGCTGGACAAGGAGGATGTGTGGGTTTTCCTCAGGCAACGCATGGAGCAACTCCAGCTCGAGTTCTACCAAAAGCTGGCTGAACCCGGGGCCTTCCTACACGCCCTGAGTGAGTTCTTCTCTCGTTGCCAGGACGAGCTCATCGAGCCGGATGACTTCGAGAAATATGCCCAAGAGGCTGAAAGAACTTTTCTGGAGAATGCCGCCAGGCTGAAGCCCGAGGAGCGAACCCTCGAAGACGAGGAGATTCAAAAGAAAAAGGAGTTGTCGCGGGTCTTCCGCAACAGCCGCCGGCTGATCGAGCGGGCGGGTAGTTCCAGTCTTGGCAGCCTGATTCCAGAGGCAGTGCGCCTGTTCGACCGCCGTGCGGAAATCCTCCAGCGTTACCGCGCGCAATTCCGTTTTGTCCTGGTCGATGAGTTTCAGGACACCAACTACGCTCAGGTGGAGCTGCTCAAGCGGCTGGTGGCGCCACCCTTCAACATTACCGCCGTCGGCGACGACGACCAGGCCATCTACCGCTTCCGTGGCGCCTCACACGGCGCCTTCGACATGTTTGGGCAAGTATTCCCAGGACACCGGACCATCTTTTTGAATCGCAATTACCGCTCCACCGAGCGCGTGCTGCGGGTTGCGGATGTGGTCATCAAGAGGAATGAGGACCGATATCCTTCCAAGCCGGAGCTGAAACCTGAGCGCGAAGAAGGCTGCCCAGTTTATCTGCTGGGCAGCCCGGACTATGTGAGCGAGGCGAATTGGGTTGCCGGAGAAATACAGCGGCTCGTGGCTAAGGGCTCTTCGTATCGCGACATTGCCGTCCTGTACCGGGCGCATAACTATCGCGACCGACTCGTGGAGGAATTTCAGCGCCGGGGCATACCGTTCGCTATTCGTGGCCTTTCGGTTCTTTCCACAGTGATTATTCGGGACCTCCTCGCCTACCTTAACTTGGTCCTTTCCCCCCACGACAACATCAGCCTGACGCGGGTACTCCTGGCCCCGCGATGGAACTTTCGGGAAGAAGTCGCCCTGCAAGTCCGGGTGGAAGCAGAGAAGCAGCGCTGCTCGCTTTATGACGTCCTCACCTCCTGGGAAAAGGGTCCGAACCCCACCCTCCTCCGAACCACCCACTGGGAGGCCTTGAAACGGCTTCTCCACGACTTGCACTGGGCGGCGCAAAACGGGACGGTGACGGCGCTGTTCAAGCTCCTCCGCGAGCGGCTCCAACTGCAATCGTTTCTTGGCGAGCGTGACCTGGGGTATGTAAATGCTTTCGAGGAATTCCTCCGGGAGTGGGAGGAAAAAATCTCGAAATTCCCGCCGCTGGCCGGGCCGGAGTGGGAGGATGCAGGCGCGGAAAAGAAGCCCAGGAAGAATCTGCGCGAATTCATTTATTACTTCCGGCATTACCTCGAGGCGGGAGGAAAGATTGAAGCGCCGGACCTGGGAGGACGGGCCGACGCCGTCCAGATGATGAGCGTGCACGCTGCCAAGGGGCTGGAGTTTCCCGTCGTCTTCCTGCTCAGCGTGGCCTCACGCCGTTTTCCGGCCACGGAGCGCAGGGCCGTCATCGAGTTCCCTGACGAACTTCGCAAGGGGCCTCTGCCGCCGCAGAATATTCACATGCAAGAGGAACGCCGGCTGTTTTTTGTGGCCCTCACGCGCGCCAAGGACCGCCTCTACGTATCCAGCGTGGCTGCGCCGGGGAAGAAGCCGTCAAAATTCATCGATGACTTGCTCGCCGACCGGGTGGTTGAGGCTCGGGACATCGAGCGCCTCCAGGCGAAGGAAGTCACACAACTCCCCGCCCCGGCTATTCCACTGCCACGTGCCGAAGAGCATAGTCCTCAGCGAAGACTATTCGGGGAGATAGCCGAGGCGGCCGGGGTTCATCCTCCGATTGTGGAATGGGCCGCGCGCGAACCTGAAATCAAGCCGGGGGAAAAACTGCGCCTGAGCGCTTCGTCGATTGAGGATTACGAGGACTGCCCGCTGAAGTTCAAGTTCGGCCATTACCTCAAAATCCCCACAGGTCCGCAGGCCGCCCTCACCTTTGGAAATATCATGCACCGCTCGGTAAGGCACTATTTCGAGTTGCGGGCCAAGGGAGAAGCAAACTTCGCGGCCGTAAAGAGGTTTTACGAGTTGTCGTGGAGGAAGACCGGGCGGAGGAAGACCGAGTTCGAGGACGAATACCAGGAGCAAGCCTACAAACAAGCGGGGCTGGAGCAATTGCGCGCCTTCGTGGAAAAGCAGGAAAGCAATGAAACGCTGCCCCTGAGCATGGAATGCTCCTTCTCACTGGACTTGGGCGAAGTATGGTTGCAAGGCCGCATTGACCAGATTAGTCCCCTGGTCCCGCACACGCGGGAGGGCGAGCGCGCCGTCGAACTGGTTGACTACAAGACCGGCAAGCCCCGCTCGCAGAAGGATGCCGACAAGAGCTTGCAGCTCTCTGTCTACGCCTTGGCCGCGCAGGAACAAATGAAGCTGAGACCGGTGCGCTTGACGTTCTATTGCCTCACCAACAACGAGCCTGTCCACACCGTCAGGACCGAACAGGACCTTAAAGCCGTCAAGACTGAGATCCTGACGGTAGCCGGCCTGATCCGCCAGAACCATTTCCCTGCTGCGCCCGGCTTTGTGTGTAAGTTCTGCGATTACCAGCCCATCTGTCCTGCGCACGAGGAGAACTTCTAGAAACACTGAGGTGAACCCAATGAACGCCATCCTCCTGCTCGTGATCGGTATTGTGTTGGGAACTGTGGTCGGCTGGCTGTGGGTGACAGTTCGCTCAAAGGCTGAACTCGCAAAAGCACAAATAGAAGCGGAGGGCCGCGTCAAAGCGGCAGAAAGCACCTTGAGCGAGGTGCGGGCGCAACTCAACGCGCTCCAGACTTCGTGGGACGCCAAAGAGAAGGAGATTTCAGGCCTTCAGCAATTGTTGCGCGGAGAAGGCGAGCAAAAGGTGAAGGCACAGACAGAAGTAGAGCAGTTGAAGGGCACGCTGGAAGACCTTGATGCCTTGCGCAGCCGGATAAAGATAGAAGGCGAACTCCGCGTAGCAGCGGAGACCAAACTCGAGGAAGCGCAGGCGAGCCTCGAGGAACAGAAGAAGTTGTTGGAAGACGCCAAGAAGGACCTGGTGGATACGTTTCAAGCGCTGTCCGCGGAAGCGCTCAAGAGCAACAACCAAGCGTTTATCACTCTGGCCAGGAGCACCTTCGAGACCATTCAAGCCCATGCGAAAGGAGACCTTGAGACGCGCCAGCAGGCCATCGACGCGCTGGTGGGTCCCTTGAGGGAATCCCTCACCCCGATATGAAAAGCAGATCCTGGAGATGGAGAAGGCCCGTCAAAGCGCTTACGGCACGCTCGAAGAGCAACTCCGCACCCTGGCCGCCACAAACCAGCAATTGCAGGAAAAGACCTCAGCTCTGACCATTACACTCAAGGGAGGACCCCAGGTGCGCGGCCGTTGGGGGGAAATGACCCTTCGGAACGTGGCCGAGTTGGCGGGCATGTCGAATCATTGCGATTTCACCGAGCAGGAAACCTTCTCGTCCGAGTCAGGCCGGCTCCGCCCCGACATGATCGTGAGATTGCCCGGCAACCGACGTATTGCAGTGGATGCCAAGGTGCCGCTGCAGGCATTCCTCGAGGCCTCCGCCGCCGCCAAGGACGAGGAGCGAAAAGCGGCGCTCGACAAGCATGCCCAAAACGTTCGCGCCCATATGAATCAGTTGGCCGCTCGAAGTTATTGGGAGCAGTTGGAGCCGGCCCCGGAGTTTGTGGTCCTGTTTCTTCCCGGCGAGTCATTCTTCAGCGCGGCGCTCGAACAGGACCGCACACTGATTGAAGACGGAATGCAGAAGCGGGTGGTGTTGGCCACTCCCACGACGCTTATTGCCTTGCTTCGCGCCGTGGCGTATGGGTGGAGACAGGAGCAAATCGCGGAGAATGCTCGCCTCATCAGCGAACTGGGCAAGGAGCTCTACGACCGCATTCGCCCCTTCGTTTCTCACTTCCAAGGGATTGGATCAGCTCTCGAGAGAGCGGTCGATACATACAACAAGGCGGTCGGTTCATTGGAAGGACGGGTGCTTCCCTCGGCCAGGAAGCTGAAAGAACTTGGCGCGGCCTCAGGCGATGAGATCCCTGAGATTGAGCCGGTGGATGAGGCGCCCCGGGCGCTGACCGTAGCCGAGCGCGACGCGGCTGGGAATAGCAGTTCATAGTCAACCCGCCGCGGCGGGTCAGCTCTCAGCTATCAGCCGTCAGCTTTCAGCGCCTGAAAAATCGGGGCTAGGCGCTGGGCCAATTCTGAATAGTGAATAGTAAATTCTGAATTGTGAATTGAGGAAGTGCAGCAGTCAGACGCCTTGGGCGCGGGCCGCAAAGCCAGTTCGGCGTCCCCAATTCACCATTCACTATTCACAATTCTGCTAAGAGAAATTGGCCCCCTAAAAAAACTTCGGGGATGCATCGCTGCATCCCCGATAGTTCCTTTCGGATTTGTTGAAGAGCTTACCTCTTCTTCTTGGCTTTCTTTTTCGCTGCCATTCTATTCTCCTCCAGACTTCTTGAATCTCACGCCAGCGTTGCTGGCGGAGCGCGTATTCAATCTCATGTATAGTGACACCGAATTATCTTGTCAAGAAGAAAGTGACGTTCGCGACAAAAAAAATGAAATTTCGATACCCGAAACTGGAAAATTAGAATGCGCGGAGACATCTGCGAGGATTATTCCCCAAACTCCGCTCAGTACGGAAGAACCATCGCGAAGGCAACGACGCGATTACGGACTCACCTCCGCCGCAGGTTCATCAGAAAACTCGAGGTGCGGGGTAGGTGGATGGAGTCATGCCCGGACCGGGTATGCCTATAATTGGCAAAAACGCGGAGCTTGGCCGCTGCATCTAAGAAGCATGGCGAGAAAATTGAAGATTAGAGATCGTCACCGTATCCTACATCTCCCTCCGATGGCAGGCAGGACGCACACGCCCATCATTCTCGGGCTAGTCTTCCTGGCGCTGGCAAGTCTGCCGGGTTTGGGCCAGGAGAAAGCTGAGCAGGAACCGCCGACCACCTTAAGAGTATCGACGGAAGTCGTGAACGTTTACACCGTGGTGGAGGATAAGAAGAAGCACCTGATCCCGGACTTGAAGAAAGAGGATTTCGAACTCGAGGAAGACGGGAGACCCCAGGAGATTCGCTACTTCTCGCGTGAAACTGACACCCCTATTACCATGGGAATCATGGTGGACACCAGCCCAAGCCAAGGAAAGGTGCTGGGAATTGAGCAGGAAGAGGCAAAGGCCTTTCTGCATGAGGTGATGCGTGTCAAGGACTTGGCTTTTGTCCTGCACTTCGATGTGGACGTGGAACTCCTCCAGGATTTCACGGCCGATCAACGCTTGCTCGCCCACGCCATCGACGAGACGGTGATCAACGGCGGCGCTCGTGGCGTGTTGCCGGGGCCCTTTCCCACGAGCGACTCCGGCGGCGCCACCCACCTTTACGACGCCGTCTATTTAGCCTCCAACGACCTTCTGAAGAACGAAGTGGGGCGCAAGGTACTTATCCTCCTGACGGACGGCGAAGACCAGGGGAGCAAGGTCAAGCTGCAGACCGCCCTGGAGGCTGCGCAAAAATCGGATGTGATCAACTATTCGGTCGCCATCATTGACCGCTCCTTCTACTGGGGACACACGATGGGCTTCGGTGGGGATTCCGTATTGAAGAAGCTCTCGGACGACACCGGGGGAAGCGTTCTCGAAGTGAACCGCGCCAAAGATACCTCGGCGGCGTTTCAGCAAATTGCCCGCGAATTGCGAACTCAATACCTGCTCGGATATACGCCTACGAACACCAAGCACGACGGGTCTTATCGCAAGATCCGGGTGCAAGTTAACAATGGGGACTACAGAGTTCAGGCCCGGCGGGGTTATTACGCATCCACACAGTAGGGAACAGGGAACAGGTAACAGGCAGTGCGCACCCACGGAGTAGGGATCAGGTTACGGGTTAACAGGAATGACAGGCTTTTCCCTGTTCCCTATTCCCTGTTCCCTACTGAGACAGCGCGAAATAACCGTTCTTGGCCCGCACGCGCAGGTTTTTATCGACAGGCTGGATGGTGATGCTGCGGAATGTCCCATCGTGGGCAGGGTTCGTTGAAACGTAGGCCAGGCTGTACTGGCTGCGGAGTTCGCGGGCAATTTCGTGAAAATCCGCGGCCAAATCACCTGCCTCGAAGGGAAAGAAGGCATGCCCACCGGTTTCCTTCGCCAACCGGCGCAGGACATTGTCTCCCCGTCCCTCCGAGCCAGTGCGGTTGGTGCTGATGGTGAAAACTGTAACCTCACCACGCTGCGCCATGGCCAGTGCCTCTTCCCGAGTATGCACGCTCTGGTTATCCTCCCCGTCGCTGATGATGATCATGACCCGGCGCAGGTAAGGTTCAGGCGGCGGAAAGAAGAGCATCTTCTCCTTGCATGAGGAATAGACAGCATCGAAGAGGCTCGTAACACCCCCGGCCTGAAGGCCCTGAATGGCGTTCGAAAGTTTCTCGATGTCGTCCGTGTAATCCTGGACAAGCTGGGGTTCCAGGTCAAAAGCCGTCACGAAGGCGAGGTCTTTGCCGGGGCGCACCGCTATGTTCAAGAAATCGATAGCTGCGTCCTGTTCAAAGTGTAGCCGGGCGCGAATACTGTTGCTGGCGTCGACCAAGATCCCGATGCGTAAGGGGAGGTCGGTCTCGCGGCTGAAGAAGCGGATGTCCTGGGGCTTGCCGTCCTCGAAGATTCGGAAGTCGTCTTTGGTGAGGTCGGTGACGAGCCGGTCCTTCTTGTCGGTAACAGTCGTGAGAACGTTGACCAGTTCAACGCGCACCTTGATTCGATTCTGGTCGTTGGGAGACTGAGAATTATTGCTGTTTGACCCACCGGCGGTGTCTTGTGCGAAGAGTCCTGCCCCCGGGACGCAGAAGAGTAAGAGGAAGAAGAGCGGTTTTTTCATCCTTGAGTTCTCCACCAACCATAATAATTATAAGGACGGCAGGCGGGACAGTCAATGAAGGCAAGGCACGGAAGAAAAGCTGTCTGCCGAAGACACGCGCCGGCTCTTGCCGGGAGCCGGGATTCAAGACTGGGCGGAAGCAACGAGGGGAATAGCGCCCGGGTCCTGGACCACTTTAGGGTACGGCGTCGCCCCCCCGCAAAGCTTGCCCTGAGCTTGTCGAAGGGCAGAGGTCTACCTGCCGCCAACAGCGCCCGGGTCCTGGACCGCTTTAAGGGCGGGCAGAAGCTTTTCAAAGCGCCGAGGCAGCCCCTCCCGCGTGGTCACCGACCCTCGCTCGAACTTGAAACTCCTTACGGTTGTGGCCTCGAGACCCATCCTGAGCAGGGCAGCAACGTCGAGCCCCGCCTCGGCCCGGTCGAGCTGCTCGGGCTGGGCAAAGATGGCAGGCGCGCGCGGCATGAAGCGAGGGCAGCAGTCCTCAAAGGGTTCGCAGGAGATCTTGTAAGTCCCGATCTGCCGGGCCAGGCGCAGTATCTCCGACTTATCGTCGCCCGCCAGGGGGCGATAGATGGGGAGGTCAAGGCCGTGGTCAATGGCCGCCAGGTTATGCAGCGTCTGTGAGGCTACCTGCGAGACGCTGTCTCCGGTCACGAGCCCCATCGCGTGCTCAGCCCGGGCAATCTCTCGCGCCATGCGCGCCATCATGCGGCGGTAAAGCAGCACGCGAAAGCTCTCCGGCGCTGCCGCAACGATTTGGCGCTGCACGGCGTCAAAGGGAACCAAGTAAAGCCGTGAGGTGAACTGGTAGGGTGTGAGGGTCCTAACAATTTCTTCCGCCACGCCCCTTGATGAATCCCGTGAGGGAGAGGGGCTTCCGAAGAAGTGCGCGAAAGCAGCGTGGCAGCCGCGCCGCATCATCTTGTAGGCCGCCACCGCGGAATCAAACCCGCCGGAAAGCAAGACGACGAGCCGGCCACTCGTGACGGCAGGCAGGCCGCCGGCTCCTTCCACCCGGTCCGAATAGATAAGAGCTTTCCCAGGGACAACCTCGACCCAGCAGGTCACCTCCGGGTTCGTGAGTTTCACCTGGACGCTCGGGTCTCTCGCTCGCAAAGAATCCAGGATGACCCGCCCGAGCTGGCGCTCCAACTCCATGGAATTCATGCCATATCCTGTCTCGGCGATCTTGGCGCGTACGGCGAAATTGCGCGGGTTCTTTTCCGCCATCATGGCGCAAGCCGCAGGACCCAATTCAGCAAGCGAACTCGGAACCTCGCGGGCCAGTGCAATGTAGGCGAGACCAAAAACCCGGCGTAAACGCTCCAGGATAGCAGGCGCTGCGGATTCGTCCCCAGGGACAAGCAGGAAGCGTTCTGCAGTGCGGCCGAGCGATTGGACCGGCAAGTCACAGACACTCTGCTTGATGGCGGAGTGTAGGCGGCTGAGGAAGTAGTTCTTGTTCCCACCTTTAAGCCAGATTTCGTGGTAGTGAAGAATGAAAACTCGGTTCATGCGCTTCTGACCGCCTTTTTCTGCTTTCTAGTTTCCGATTTCTCTTTTGGTTCTGGGCGGCCCCGTAGTCGTTCTTTGCCCCAGCGCTTGAAGGCCTCGTGCATTTCAGGTTCGGGGTCAATGCCCAGGGCGTCGGCAACTCGATTGATGTAGTTGAAGTAGGAAATAACCTCGACGGCGTCCAGGATGTCGCGGTCCGTGAGTCCGAATATGCGCAGGCTTTCCACTTCTCGGCGGCGCACCGCAGCGGGCGTGCGCGTCACCCGCACGGCGAACTTGCACAGCGCCTTTTGGCGGGCGGAAAGTTTCGCCCGGCGGTAATCATGCTTGACGTGCTCGGCCAGCTTTTCGTCCCCTGTTTCCTGACGGAGATCCTCCCCGTGCGCTTCGATTCAATAGAAGCAGTGGTTGGCCTGGGAGACAACCGTGGCCAGCATTTCGCGTTCGGCGCGCGAAAGGCCTGAAGGACCGAACATCGTGGCCAGATACAAATGCATGGACGCGCGCAGGCTCTCGGGGTTCAGGCTTTGAACCTTCAGGATGTTGAAAACCTTGCCGGCCCGTTTCATCGCCTTGTCATACTCAAGCTTCAGTCCGCCCGTGGCGTCCTCGGGTTCGATAGTTTTGATCCACGGCATGTCGATACCCTCATTGCGGGGCTGGATCTCGAAAACTGGGGCGCAACGCTTGTATTGTAACCCTGCGGCTCTTTCGGAAGGGACAATCCTCGAAAAGCCACGCATCCAGCCCAGAACCCGCGCACGATTCGTGCAATGAATCAATTCCTCGAGCGTGCCCGGGTTGTCTGGTCCCCATAGACAGAGTAGAATGACAGGAATGAGTGATTTGGTCCAGATTGCCTCAGCTCCCGTCCAGGTGCGCAAGCCTGAATGGCTGAAGGTGCGCGTTCCCGCCGGGGAGAACTACTTTGAGCTGAGGCATTTGATGCGCGGGCTCGGGTTGCATACGGTGTGTGAAAGCGCGCGTTGCCCGAACGTCGGCGAGTGCTGGGCGCATCGAACCGCCACTTTCATGATACTTGGCGAGCTTTGCACCCGCCGCTGCGGCTTCTGCGCCGTGCCGAAAGGCCTGCCGCACGGTGAGGTTGACTGGGAGGAACCGGAAAGAGTGGCGGAAGCGGCGTCGAAGATGGGTTTGAAGTATGTCGTGGTGACTTCCGTCGACCGGGACGACTTGAAAGATGGTGGGGCCACGATATTCGCCCGGACGATTGCGGCCCTTCGCCGGCACATTGCCGGGTGCCAGGTAGAAGTTCTGATCCCCGACTTCCGCGGGTCTGACGAAGCTCTGGAAACCGTGCTGCGTGCTCAACCCGACATCCTGAACCACAACACCGAAACTGTCCCTCGCCTTTACCCGGTGGCGCGGCGTGGTTCCCGGTACGAGCGGTCCCTGCGCCTCCTCACACGCTCACGTGAAATCGCTCCTTCCATCCCAACCAAGTCCGGCCTCATGGTGGGCCTTGGGGAAACGTTTGAAGAACTGCTGGCGGTGCTGAAGGATTTAAGTGTTGTGGAGGTCGAGATCGTCACGATTGGCCAGTATTTGCGCCCCTCCGGTGAGCAGTTGCCTGTGGCGCGCTTTTATTCCCCCCAAGAATTTTCCACTCTTAAGCAGGAAGGTCTCCGCCTGGGGATCCGTCACGTCGAGTCCGGCCCTCTCGTTCGCAGCTCCTACCACGCCCACGAGCAAACCCAAAAACTGAATCAATAAGTCAGTGAATCAATGGCCTAATGTCCCGACCGGCGCGCCAGAGCTTGCTCGGCTTCCTGGTGGAGAGGTTTCCATACCTCCGATTGGGGATGGGCGGTTTCGTCGATCACCTGCCGGTAGAGTGTTTCGCCCTCCTTGACCTGTCCCATGCGGATCTCAATGCTCCCAGCAAGCAATTTCCAAAGCGGGTTGTGGGGATACTGCTGCTCCATCTGGCGAAGCAGTTCCAGGGATCTCGCGAACTGCCGATCGATCGGACGGGAGTAGTCCTTGGCAAGGTGGAATTTCGCCTCCGAGGTCACGAGTTGCCCTTTTTCCATTGCCTCCTGGATTTGGCGGAGACCCACAAGGCGGTCGCCGCCCGGAAGCAGAATCAAAAAGCGCAGCATCTTCACATAGGTCGGCAACGTGTCCACGAAGTAGTTGTAGAGTCCGACTCCAAAATAGGCATCGTTGAGGTTGGGATCGAGCTTCAGGGCGGCGAGAGAAAAACTCCGCAACCGCTTGCCGGCGCGGGCAGTTGCCAGGGCATGGTCCCGTAAAGCTTCCAACCGCGCCCGCAGTCCGTAGGCCAAGCCCTCGTAAAAGTAACTGCGCGCTTCATCCTGATGCGCGTGGAGGCGCGTTTCGGCTTTGCGGATTGCCAGTTCATCCAATCGCCTGAAATCGCCGTCGTAAGGAGTGGCGGCTTCGGAAAGGGCCTCGAAAACGTCCGGGTCAATCAGATTGGCCTCGGTCAAGTAGATCTTCCACCAGTTCGCATCGGCCTCAAGAAGGTAGCCGAGAGGCGACTCGGGATCGGACTTCTGGATCTGGCGGAAGATTTCCATCGCATGGTCGAAGTCGCCGTCCATGAGTTTATTCATCCCGCGGACGGCAATCTCCTGGTTTCTCACTTCGTCTGCCTTCCCGGCCCCCCAAGCAAACTTCACAGTTCCGCAACTAACACTGACCCACAGAAGGATCAGTGCCAGCAGATTCGGTAGTTGAATTCTTCTCATTGAGGCTGCACTCATGTCCAAAGACCCTGCCACGAAGGCCGAGTAGAAACTCGTACATCACCAAGCATTCTAGCGCGAACGGAGGAAAACCAAGGAATCCCGGTACAGGCATTTCAAAGACCTTCCAATTTTGCCACATCGGAAAGACGTATAGCCACTTGGCGCTGGCCCAGTAGTTCCAGAACTCCCAGAGGATTCCACACACAAGCCCGGAACAGAGGTAGGCATTGAGCCGGCTTATTTCACCCTGTTCCAGGTCACGCAACAAGGAGCGCCCTCCCCAGAAATAATTGATGGGGTCGAGCACCAGGATGAACCCTACCCAAACTGCCCCGAACAGACAACCTCCTATGCGTGGAGGCGCGAGCAGGGGAAGCGTAAGGCATGCCAAGCCAAGGGGGAAAAAGGCGATGTGCCTGGAGGGTCGAAAGGCATATCCGGCTTCCCGTTTATCTCGACTCAAACCCAGCGCCGAAATCAGGTCCGCGGTCTCGAAAACGGCGGGCCAGATGGTCGCAAATGACCAGGTGAAACCCAGTCCGCGAAGGAGCCGATTTTGAGGCAGTCCGACGTAAGTCCAGTTTCTAAGGCGCAGGTTGTAGGCCTCAAAAACCAACCACAGGGGTACAGAACAACAAGCCAGACCCAAAAAACTGCGCAGTGCATTACGGATGCGAGACGAACCCTTCAGGCTGCACACCAGCGAATCGGCAAAGAGCAGATAGCCCGTCCACACAATGGGCGTAAAGAAGACTTCGACCCAGCGAACGCGCAAGAACAGCAGCAACTCTGCGAGCATAATAATTGCAAGTCCCGACCAACCCCACGCCGGGACGGAAGCTTTTTTCTGAGTGGAGTATCTCCAGCCCAGCGCGCCTAGCGTCGCCGTCAGCATCACGATGCCTAATAGGATGTGATTCCCGTTCATGAGGCTGGGTAGGTGTATCGCGAACAGGATAGACGACTCAAACTCAAAAGGCAATCGTGGTATCGAGACATCATCAATGCAACCGATGGGGTGGGCGTCAAGACGTTGGAGATGTCGAGTTTCTCAGACTTTTCCGGGAGGTCGAACGCCAAGCGCGGGCGGGGCACACGCTCGCGGCCCCGGCTGATGGCTCTGAACTCCAAGTGCAATCCCGACAGGAAAATAGGCGGAGATTTCTTTTGTGGTCGCCGGGGGCGGGATCCTATGGCGAATTCCGCGCGATGGGAACTCATACCAGCGACTAAGGCCGGCAAACGCCGTTAAGACGGTGGCAGAAAATCACGGCCAGGCGCCGATCAGTCACGACCCGCGCGTCGCCACCTTGTCGTAATGGCACCGCTTGAGTCTGCCCGCGTGATGACGAAACAAATGCGGCTACAAGAGCCGTCCCTTAGAAAAGGGAAGCGGGCTAATCTTTGTAAAGCCAGCCTGCCACCAGCGACGCCATGATCGCTCCCAGCCAGAGGTCGAGCATCCACCAGAGCGGGAAGAAGCGGCTTATCGGAACCCACGAGGCGGTTGTCAGGTTCATGGGAAACCCTGCCGCGAAGCCTACCAACAGCCCGATCGTCAGCGCCGTGCCCGGGCCGGCGCCGCGCGTCGCACGCACTGAAGAGTAGAGCCAGGCGACAACGAAGGCGAGAAGGAAGATCGTGACGAACCAATAAACCAGGAACCAGGGAAAGGGATATCGCCCTTTGCTGAGAATCGCTCCCGATCTCGACGCAGCCGTATACCACGGTTCGAGAATCACCATGTTGACGATAGTGCTCCAGATGCACCAGACCACGCCTCCGGCCAGAGCACCCAGGGCTACACGACGTGTGTTGACTGTTGCCATGCATCACCTCTACGGAATTGAAAGTCTCGGGGAAAAACTCCAACGGACGCTCATGTTACGCGCGCAAATGCGGAAGGTCAAGCAAGAGCACCATTTTCGAAAATCTTCGTGCCTTGCGACGAATCTCTGCAATCATCGCTTGGTCGAGGATGGTGTGAATTGCTGATTTGCGATTGATCCCGCTCGGGCGGCGGGTGATTGACAGAGGAGATTCCATGAGTCTCCGACTCGCCACTTGAAGATGAAAATGCTCTCGGTGATTCCCCTCCTTGATAAGGAGGGGAGCCATTTTCAGGGCAGGAAATTGTCAAACCACTTTTTCAATCGACAATCAGCAATCGACAATCGGCAATCATGGCACCTGCGTAATGGCTCCTTCCGATGCGGAGGAGACCAGCGCGGCATATTTGGCAAACACACCTGTTTTGTACCGCGGCTCGGGCTCACGCCAGTTGGCCAATCTATTCTTGATCTCCTCATCGGCCAGTTCAACATCGAGGCGTCGCTTCTCGATATCGAACACCACAACATCGCCATCGGCGACCGCCGCAATGGGACCGCCACGGGCGGCCTCGGGAGCCACGTGACCCACCATCAGTCCATGCGTCGCGCCGCTGAACCGGCCGTCGGTGAGCAACCCGACCGAGTCGCCCAATCCCTCCCCCACCAGCGCTCCCGTCACGCCCAGCATCTCGCGCATGCCCGGGCCGCCCCGCGGGCCTTCGTAACGGATCACCAGCACGTCTCCCGCCCGGATGCTCTTGCTCATCACAGCACGCATGGCGTCTTCTTCACAGTCAAACACCCGCGCGGGCCCACGATGGTAAGTCCTCTCGTACCCCGCCACCTTGACGACGCAGCCTTCCGGTGCGAGGTTCCCTTTCAGGATAACTAGCCCTCCAGTCCTCTTAATCGGATTGGTGACAGGCCTGATCACGTCCTGGCCCGGCGTCTCGATGGCAAGCCGGGCTTCCTCAGCAACTGTTCGCCCGCTGGGAGTCTGTTGAGACCCGTCGATGAGTCCCGCTTCCAGCAGCTTCTTGGCAATCAGGGGGATTCCGCCGGCCCGATGGACATCTACAGCAAGGTACCGCCCACCCGGCTTCAGATCAGCAATGATGGGCGTGCGCGAACTGATAGCGTCAAAGTCATCGATCGTAAGCGGAACTCCAGCCTCGCGAGCCATGGCCAGCAGGTGGAGCACGGCGTTGGTTGAACCACCCGTCGCCGCCACACTCGCAATGGCGTTCTCAAACGCTTTCCTCGTGAGGATGTCAAGCGGCCGTACGCCTCGCCGGAGCAAATCCATCACCATCTCGCCGGTGCGGTAGGCAACTTCATTCTTCAGGGGGTGTAGGGCCGGTACGCTGTTCCCGCCCATGGGCGAAAGGCCGATGAATTCCATTACCGTGGACATTGTATTAGCCGTGTATTGGCCGCCGCAGGCGCCAGCGCCAGGACAGGCATGGTCCTCGAGGTCCTTAAGCTCGGCGTCCGTCATCTTCCCCGCAGCATGTGCGCCCACGGCTTCGTACACGTCCCCAATCGCAACGTCGTGGCCCTGGAACCGTCCTGGGGCAATCGACCCGCCGTACAGGACAATGCCTGGCACGTTTAGGCGAATCAGGGCCATCGCGCCTCCGGGGATTGTCTTGTCGCATCCGACCAGCGCCACCATGGCGTCAAACATGTGGCCACGGCCCAGCAACTCGATCGAGTCGGCGATGACTTCGCGGCTCACCAGCGAAGCCTTCATACCTTCCGTGCCCATCGTCACGCCGTCGGAAATCGCAATGGTGTTGAACTCCATGGGCGTTCCACCCGCCGCGCGCACGCCTTCTTTCACTTTTGCGGCCAGCTCGCGCAGATGGAAATTGCAAGGCATGGTCTCAATCCAGGTATTCGCGATACCAACAATCGGCTTCGCCAAGTCGGCATCCGTGAAACCAATTGCCTTGAGCATGGCCCGAGCGCCCGCCCGGTCTCGCCCGTCGGTGATGGTGCGACTACAGTGCTTGGGATCAAATGGCATTCTTGCCTCCAGGGTAATCAGCCTACGAAATGAAACCTGACTTAGTGCTGAAGTGCGAATGTTCGCAGATTCGCCGCGAAGCAGCAAGCAGTGTTTTCAGCAGCGCGACGACTGGCGGGAAGCTGAAGAACGTTTGTGAATGTTGTTATTCCGACCCAGAGCGGAGCGAAGGGGGCAATCTAGCTCTGACTGTTTCCTCCACTTACCACCGGCCGCGCTGCCTTGAGCGCCGTACCGAGTGGCGCTAAAGGCTTTCCAATCCCGATTCACCGCTTCGATCAAGGGAATCTTCACTTTCGCCCCAGCTTTTGATCTCCTTCTCACGAGCCCTATCCACCTGAGCCCAGAGCGAGATTCCTCGCTGCGCTCGGAATGACAGGCGTTTCGAATTGGCTCCCATTTCGAAACGACACCGCAACTCAGTGGGACTGGCATTTGCCGGCCTGGTTCGGTTCTGGCATAATGGCCTTTGGCAGCCAGTGTCACGCTCGTGGGGGACTGGGTGAATATTACAACCTCCAAAAAGCGGCTTGACGATTTCTGTCGCAAGTGGAAGGTCGCGGAACTGTCCGCGTTTGGGTCGGTTGTCCGCGACGATTTCCGCCCCGATAGCGACGTGGATCTGTTGGTAGCCTTCGCCTCGGACGCCCAATGGAGCCTCTACGACTGGACGGACATGATCGGCGAGCTCCGGGAGATCTTCGGGCGTGACGTGGACCTCCTCTCTCCCCGAGCACTACGCAATCCCTTTCGTCGGCACGAGATCCTGAAGGCCCGCGAGATCCTGTATGCAGCCTGAGGCCAAGGATGCCGCACACCTGTGGGACATGCTCGATGCTGCCCGCGCCGTTCAGGAATTCGTGGCCTCCCGCTCTTTCTCGCGGTTTCACTCCGCCGAGTGCGGAAGCTGGGCTAACGAAGTTGTCTTCGAGCTTCTTCGAGAGCGCCAATCAAGGCTGCAATATCGTCGCCGCTGGTCCGGTAGTTCGTGATGCAGGCCCGAAGCACGGGCACTGAGTTGGCCAGGCAGGTAGTTGAAATCCAGGCTTTTCCACAGCCGACAACTTTCATGGCCACCGCGTGCAGGTAGGCAGCGGAGCGGCCCTCCGCATGCCGCTTGTCAATGAAGCAACAGAGGGGCAATGGTGTTTCGTTAACGACCTGCCAGCCCGAGGCTTCGAGTTGCTCCCGCAGCAGCGCGCCCATGGCCACCATCTGGCGGATTGCCGCGGCGTATCCCTCCCAACCAGCTACGGCCAGCGAGAGAAACACCTTCAGACCTATGGCCCGGCGGGACCACTGGATCGAGTGCATGCAGGGATCGACCACGTCCAATTCCGCTGCCTCGCGCGGCATATACGTTACGGCGGTACGGAATGTTCGATCGAGGATATCGGTGTGCCGGGTGATATAAATTCCCGCGCCCATGGGCACAGAAAGCCACTTGTGCGCGTCGAAGGTAATTGAATCAGCGCGCTCGATGCCCTCCAATAGAGGACGCAGTTCGGGGACCAACGCTGCCGCCCCGCCCCACGCCGCGTCCACGTGAAGCCATAGTTTTTCGCGCGCAGCCGCCTCTGCGACGGCGGCAAGGGGATCAATCACCCCCGCGTTAGTGGTTCCCGCAGTTGCAACCACCATGAAAGGCGCGAAGCCCTGGCCACGGTCCTGGGCGATTCTCGAAACTAGGACTGCCGGATTCATGCGCAGGCTGTCATCCACTGGAATCTCGTGCACGGCATCCGTCCCCAGCCCGCACAGTCGAGCCGCCTTCAGCAAGGAATGATGCGCCTCTGCGGAAACGTAGAGAACGGGCTGGGCGGCAAGCGCTCGGACGCCACGGCAGGAGAATTCCGGAAACGTCTGCACCAAAGCGGTGAGGACCGCCGTGTGGTTGGCTTCCATGCCACCTGAAGCAAAAGTCCCATCGGTCTGCGCGGGGTCGTAACCAAATCGAGCGCCGAAGGCACGCACCAAATGCTGTTCAACCTCGATGGCCAGTGGGCTGTGGCTCCAGGCGGCGAGTTGGGGGTTAAAGGCCGCAACCAGGGCGTCCCCAGCGATGCCCATGGTAGTCGGTGCGGGGTTGAACAGTCCGTAATAGCGGGGATGCGGTGTGTGGGTTTGAAACTTCCACAGACCCTCGACTAGAAAATCGAGGGCCTCGAAAGCATCGATCGGCGCGGAGAAATCGAAGCGCGAGAGCAAGGCGCGGAGCTTCACGGGATCGAGCGGAGGCGTGACTCGGCCGGTCTCCAGCTTTGTGGCGTAGGTTTCAATAGCGTCCACCAATTGCCGCCAAAGTCTGGCGCGAGTCTCAGCATCAAGCATCAAAGGCGGGGCAGCCATGTGTTATTCCGATTCTCCATTCTTGCGCGCCGCTTCCCACGCAAGGATAGCCTTCTTTCGAGCCGCTCCCCAATGATAATCACCGGTAATCCCCATCTTGCGGATAGCCCTGTGGCAAGGAATGAGGAAAGATATGGGATTCCGGCCCACCGCGCTGCCCACAGCCCGTGCGGCCGACGGCTTCCCAAGTTGGCGCGCCAAGTCTTCATAGCACACCATTGAACCCGGCGGAATCCTGAGCAGGGCTTCCCAGACTCTGACTTGGAAGTTTGTGCCCATCAACAACAGCTTCACAGGATTACTGCCGTTTCTTTTCTTGGGACTGAAAATTCTATTGATAGTGATCCGGGTCTTCCGCGGATTCTCTTGAAACTCTGCCGCCGGCCATCTTCGCTTGAAATCCTCGAGAGCCTCTGCTCGACCCCCTTCCCCCACGAAACCCAATCCGCAAATCCCGCGCTCGGTAACCGCGAGAAGACACTCACCGAAGGGGCTGGGGTGGTATCCGTAACTGATCTTGCAGCCTGCCCCTTTGGCCTTGAACTCTCCAGGAGTCATTGCCTCGACATTCACGAAAAGGTCGTGCAGGCGGCTTGGGCTGGACAACCCCGCATCATAGGCGGCGTCCAGCACGCTCCGGGATTCCTCGAGAACCTTCTTGGCATGTTCCAGTGTCAGAAACTGTAGCAAGCGCTTGGGACTGATGCCTGCCCAGCGCCGAAAGAGCCGCTGGAAGTGATATTCGCTCAGGTTGACGTTCCGCGCCACCTCGTCCAAACTCGGCTGGTGATGATAGTTCTTCGCGAGAAACTGTATGGCTTTCTCGATGCGTCGATAATCTTCCGCTTTCGTTTGCATTTTCCCTCCCTGCCATCCTGATCCATCATCGCTAGGATGGAGCGTCGGCGCAACCCGATTCTTGCTGCCGGAGGATGTTTGAACCCCAATTCGAAGGTTGGAGTTGTTACCGTAGTCCACGGGCGCGCCCAATGCTGTCATCCTAAGTGCCCATGGTCTGATGTGGACGGGATTTCCATTTTTCCCACGCGTCTCGCTTTTTTGAAATGTTCTGCACCAGCAGGATCAAGTTTTCATGTGTTTTCAATGGGTTAGAAGAACGCCGGGGATATGCGCGGGAGCGCATGAATGTGGCATTTTGAGACACTTGGCGGTTCGCCCGCTTAATAGTACGCTACATCAGTAGCCTATCGGTGCAAGGAAACTACGGGGATGCTTCGTCCGCCAAAGAGCGGCGTCCTGAGCATGACATGGAGCTGGCCGACTAGTCAAAAGTCGAAGGTCGAAGGTCGAAAGTAGACTGACTGGAAACGGGCGCGACGAATTTCGGATATTCCAGACTGAAAATCAGAAGCTCGACCACAAGGCTGCCAGTTTCCATTTTCTGATTTCTAGTTTCTGCTTTATGGTTTCTCCGAGGGGAGGCCCTCTGTATCCGGGGTGACGGCGACGGGACTTGGCCGGTGGGTGATGATGAGCGCTACACCGGCGATGATGGTGGCGCTGGCCAGCAACTCACGAGCCGTCAATGCCTCGCCGCCTCCAGCCCAACCGAGGAAAACCGCCACGGCCGGGTTCACAAAAGCATAAGTGGAAACCCGCGCCGTGGCTACCGTGCGCAACAACCAGATGTAAGCAGTGAAACCGAGCAGCGAGCCCGCCACAATCAGATAGAAAAGACCCAGCAAGGAGCGGAGGGCGACATCGTGGAAATGGAGCTGCCTGCCCTCCCCGCTCAGGACGCCCAGCAACAAGAGCAAGGCGCCGCCGGCCAGCATCTCCATGGCCGCCGCCAGAAAGGGCGAAGGGGGCAATTCCAGCTTGTGCGAGAGAATGGAGCCGAATGACCAGGAAAACGACGAGAACATCAGTACTCCCGCGCCGGCAAGATCCACGCGCGAGCTACCCCACAGGTGGGCCGGACCCACCAGCAAGGCAAGTCCGGCCCCACCGATAGCCATTCCGCCAACCACCCGCCCCTCCAACTTCGTGCCGCCTTTCCTTAAGCTATCGAGCAGGACCATCCAGATGGGGATGGTCGCCAGCAGCAAAGCGGCGAGTCCGGAAGGCACTCGCTGCTCCGCCCAGCACAACCCTCCATTCCCAATCACCAGGAGCAAAGCCCCTAAAATGGCTGCGCCGGCCCAATGACGACGGGAGGGCGCAGTCGCCCCACCAGCGCGCGTCAACAGGTACAACGTGGCGCCGGCCATAACGAACCGGCACCCCGCCATGAACAAGGGAGGGATTGTTTCAACGGCGTATCGGATGGCGAGGTAAGTGGACCCCCAGATGAGGTAAACGGCTGCGAAGGCGAGCAGAATCTTGGCTCGAGAGGGATGCGCGGTTGATGTTGTTTCAGACAACGAGCCTCCCCACTTCTCCAGTTCACAGTTGCCAGTCGACAGTCGACAGTTGACAGATTGCCAATCGTATCGACGTGAACCGAACGGATTATGATGCGGGGAAAAAGCGGCGGAGTAAATAGGTTTCAGGTGTCAGGTGTCAGGGGCCAGGTGTTAGGGGCTAGGGGCTGGGGCTAGCAGGATGCTGATAAACCTGCCTCGCCTGTCATTCCGAGGAGTCCCGCCCTGCGGGACGACGAGGAATCTCGCAAGTCCTTTGGTTCCAGAGCGAGATCCTTCGCTGCGCTCAGGATGACAGTGAAGGGCTCGGAATGACACCGTTCACAAAGGTTTTTCAGCATCCTGCTAGTCCCCAGTCCCTAGTGCTTAGTTGCAGAAGTTAGCGATCTTATTTGTCAGAGGATGAAAGGGCGGGGCTTTAGCCCCGCCGCAGAGCTTAGGTGGGATTTTGGGGGCTTTAGGCCCTGAAGCGCCGCGGCTTCAGGGCCTAAAGGCCCGTTCCACTCTTCGCCCCGAGACGGCGGGGCTAAAGCCCCGCCCTTCCGAGGGTCATAAATAATATCGGTTATTAATGCAACTAAGTACTAGCCCAATCTTTTTGAAAGCTGGAAACCAACGGCCGAGAACGAATAACGGACCACTGACGACTGACAACTGACCACTGATAACTGAAGACTGACAACTTCTCTCAGACTGACATGCCGAAACGACCCCCGGATTCAATCACATATTCTTCAGCGCCCACTGAACGCGCTGCACGGTTGGTTTGGCGACGGCGGGTGCGGGGCCGGTGGCGGTGACGGTGGTCGAGGGGAACCACGGCGGCGCAAATCCTTGGGTGTTGGCAAACCGTTGGTCGAAGTACACGTTGAAGGTCGTTATGTTGACTCCGTGAGCCGCATTCTCAATCCGACCGCCCACATTGGTCACGGTGTTGAGGGAGCCTTCGTTGGTACTGAAGCCATAATTCTGACCTGCCTGAAGCGCCGCCATACTGGCATCAACCTCCAGGTTGTTGTTTGAATAATTGCTGTTGAGGTTGATGTTTCCGTTGGCCGTAAAAAGGCCCAGCACCTGGCCGTTATTGTGCCCGGGGATCAAGGTATCGGCGGGGTCCCCATTGCAACAAGCCGGGTTCGTTCCTGCCACAACTTGGTTCTGTGTCGTAGTGACAGGTTCAGTTTTGTAAATCAAATCACCCTCGATATCGATATCGCCATTGGCCACAATGGTGATGGCATTGTAATCTTGAATGCCCGCCTGCCCCTGACCTGGGCCGCTCAGACCACCGGTGCAGCCACCATACGAGCAATTAGTAGAGGCGATATCGCCGTTCACGTAAAGGATGGTGCCTGGCGTCGGCGTACTTCCGCTTAGGTTCATGGGGACAGCGCAGAAGTTGACGGTAGTGGTCGAACCTGATCCCACCTTGGTCGCCACCGTGGTAGTGCCAGTCGTTCCCGAAGGGCAGTTCCAGGAAGTCGGTGGGGTCGCGAGCGGGTCAACCGTGATTGTGGTTGTCGTTGTGGTGGAGCTAGGAGTCTGTGCAATGGTAAAAACCTGCGCGGACGTTCCGCTGGTCGAAAGCGTAATGCTCGCACCCACGCTCGAGCTTCCCGCCACGTAGAAGCCACCCCCATCGACGGTGTTAACGCTGCCGCTCGTGGTGTAGGGGATATAAACCCCGGAGGAGGCCCCGCTTGTGGGATAGGCCGCTCCCGAAGCGGTCTTCAGCGAAGCATTCATCTGAGCATTAGTGGGAGCGCTGGAACCCTCGCCCGTGCCTTTGCTATCCAGCACCGCCCACTGCTGGCTGTAGTCATTCTGCGGCAGGGACTCCGTGTTGAGTCCGAGGCTGAAGGGCGGGTTTCCTTCAAAGGTGGGCTTAATCGTCTGCGCTTGGTTTCCACTCCCGTACTTGTAACTGCTGGTTGGAGACTGAATGCAGGTGTTTCCAAACCAGAAGTCTGCATCGGCGTTCGCCTGCCCCACGGGGTCGGTAAAGATATAAGAGCCGCTGGTGCCAAACTGCCAGGCGCCATTCGTAAAAAAGGGGCCCGTCAAGGTGCCGGGGACCAGCGGCCCGAGGCAGGGAGCGAACTGGTCAATGAAGGCCCCATAAGCGGCGAAGCTGGTCGTGGAAGTTGACTGTGTGCCGCTGACCGCCAAAATGAGACTTCCCGTCTCGGATACGGTGGTCTGCTCCGAACCCTGGGCCATTCCCCTGACGCAGAGTTGGTAGTTATAAATATATTTATATCCATTTGGGTTATTATTAGAATCGTAAGAGGTTATAGTGGGCGAATTGGGTGCGAGGGAAAAGGTGGTCGGGCACCCCGTAGTGTTAGGAATCACGAAGCTCTCGACCCATGAGTTGGCAGCCTGGCCGGCATTGAGAGAGGTGGAACTCGCGTACGCAGTCAAAACGCTGCTCAAAACTGTCGCCGCTGCGCCCGTGGGGATCGGATTCGTCGTGAAGGTGCTGGGAACCTGAGCAACGATCTGGTCTTGTAACTGTTGCCGGGCGATGTTGAGTCCGGAGTCCGCAGCGTAGAACGATCCTCGGGCGTTGCGGTAGTAACCGTTGATCAACATGTCGGAGGTCGAGGAAAAGACCATCGCCAGGGCCATGAGGCTCATCATGCTCAAGAGCAGCAGGGTGAAGACGAGCGCAAACCCGTGGTCTCCATAATGCTGCTTTCGCAGCCCCGTCAGGGGCGGAATCCCGCGGACGCGGGACCAGGGCGCCAGCCCTGGGTGGAGGGCCCTCACCCCGTCCCGCAGAGCGGGACACCCCTCTCCCGCCCGAGCGGGAGGGGACGGGGGTAAGGGAGGGTTCGCTGACCCATCCCGCCCTGCGGGACCGTGGGCTACATTCTTTCGCCCCGACACGTCGGGGCTGATTTCATCAACGAATTCCCATCTGCCGTTCATGACATCACCTCAGTCATTCATGCTCAAGTTCCGTGGGTTGACCACCACAGAGGCGCCCTGCACTACGTAAGGCCCGCCATCAAATGGATTACGGAAAGTGAAGGAAGGGTCGGTGCTGGGTTGGGTGCGCGCGATCAGGGAAACGCGCACGGACCGCACCCGAGAGAACAGATAGGCCGAATCATAGGGCGGTGGACTTGTGTTGTTGGCGTTGTATTGGGCCGCGTTGTAATTGTATTGGGTTGGCAACGAGTCGGTAACGCTGTTCCAAATCGTCACTCCCACCTTGAACCCAAGGATCTGGTCCATAACGACCGTGGTGGTGCCCCCTTGGACCCGTTGGAGCTGTGGATCGCGCTGATTCGCAGTACTCACCTGGTAGGTGATGGGGGCCAGTTGGAGAATCCAATCGCCGCCACAGAACTGATCTCCAAAATTATTGGGTGTTGGGCAAGTATTACCGTCGCAAGCCGTGATGTCCAGCGGGTCGTTAGTCTTCCAGTTGGCGCCGGTGTTGGTGCCATCGGTGTTGGTGGCATTGAAGGTGAACTTGACGGCCGACCCCACAACCGTCGGGGCCTGGGTCAGAACCACCGCCGTCAAGCTCTGCCCCGTGCTGGTTAGAAAGAGCAGTTGAGCACCGCTGACGTATTTGGCCGCCGTCGCCGCGAGCGTAAGCCCAGTGGCAGCTTGACCGTATGCCACTCCCTTAGATGTGTTTGAGCAGTTCGACGTCCCATTTGCTCCGGAGCTGTCCGTGGCGTTAATAGGGGGGTAGGTGGTGGAATTCGCCACCGCAAGGATATTAATCTGATCGAAGCAGTTAGCGGTGTACGAGTTGGTCGTGGCGTTGTAACAGGAAGTGCCCGCCGCCGGCACGTTGTTGATGATAGTGACGCCGACCGGCCAGCTTGGGATGTTGTACCCGACGTAGTATCCTGTGCCTGCATTTGCCAGGTCGAGCTGCAATTGTCCGGCCGCATTGCGGATCCCAATATTGAGACCGACCATGCCTTGTTGCTGGTTGGCCGTCGTATCCAGGCGGGAGAAAAGCATGAGGCTGCTCGCGCTCGCCAAAATGAAGATGGCCACCGCCACCATCAATTCCAAGAGCGAAAAACCCTTGTCGCGCCGCCCAACCTTGGGGACGTGCAGTAGACCACGGCTCATTGAGAAAGTTCCTTTCCTTGTCCTCATGGGCGCACCATGCTCATTTGAAAGGTCACCGGCGGCTGGACGGACAGGTCCATCAGGGTCACCAGAACCGTCACGCGTCGCGTGCCGGACAGGCAAATCGCGCTTACGCCAGCCACCGGAGTGTTGGCTTCGATAATCCAGCGTCGGTGAAACGTGGGGGTGGGCATCGTAGTAGGGTTAGTGACCGTTATGGTTCCGTCTGGAGCGTGGGTGGTGGTGGTGTAGACCGTGCTGCCACTGCCGGGGCTGCTCACGGTCTCGGAGAAGCAGCCGTAGGTCGGGTTCGGGCAGTCGGTGCTGTTGACCGTGGCCATGCAGACGTCGTCATAGTAGCTCACGACGGCCGAGTTTCCTGTCGACGAGCACATGTTGAGAGGCGGCGGACAAGTAGTAGGGTTTCCAATAATGTCCTGGGTCAGACTGCCTACAGACGAGCCTGCCGATGGCACGCAAATCTGCGGATCGTCGACGTCCCACCGGTTCAGGTCCTCCAACTTTTCCGAGGCCAATTCTGCCGCCAGGTTCATGTACTTCGACTGGTGACTGGTGTTCATGCAGCGCGCGGCCAGGAGGGCAGTCGCTAGCACCCCTATCAAAAGGACGATGAGCGCCACGAGGGTCTCCAAGAGGGTGAATCCATGGGCTGAAGCCGATCTAGTTGACAGAAACATCGCCGACTCCTGTCACGCTAATGGTCTTCGTTAAAAGGCCGTTGCTGATCGTAAAACTCATGGCGCCCGTAGTGGCCGAAACAGTGCCATTGGCGTTGAATTGAAGCGTGGTGGTCTGGTTGATTGTGACGTCGTGAACACCACTGATCGGGATAGCGGTGCCCACGTTCGTAAAGCTCGTCGCCGGGGGCGGCTCACTAGCCAACTGATAGGTTGCGTTACTGGAATTGAAGGTTATGTTGTACGGGTATGCGTGCATGATGGCCTGGTAGCGGGTGGCCGAAATCGCTCCGGTGGCGGCGGACACGGCCGCGGTGAGCCGATAATTGCGCAAGGCATTCACGGTTGTTGGGAGCGCCATGGCTACCAGCGTACTCACCACCACAAGAGTGATGACGATCTGGAGGAAACTATAACCGTCGCTCCTTTGGGCTGCCCTTCGTTTGGCACGGCTTGCCACCGCCCTATTCACGTCATTCACCACAATGGGCCGCCTTCCCCACTCCCTATTACTTTCCTGGTCATTAATCTATTTGCAAACTATCCTCTCGCATCGCGCCTGAGCGGCAGATGACACCGCCTCCGAAACACTCTTTCCGCTACAATGGTGGTAGTGTCAGTGCCTGGGGGACAGCCTCCGGGTAGTTGTTGAGAGCAGTCCGAATGCGCTCTCCCGCAACGCCGCGTGACTGCCGGCGTGTCACCAAGTGCTCTGCACGTGGTGTCACCTCCCCGCTAGTTTCCATCCAGTGCGGTCTGTTGCCAACAGTACGGGGGTACTAGCCCGCATTTCTCACCACGGGTCTGGAAGGGCGGGGCTTCAGCCCCGCCGCTACAAGGCCTTCCTGATTATTCCTGTGTCCCGTGCAGTCCCGCGCCTGCGGGACTGCGCGGGGCACGGGACCAACAGAGGGTGGGAGCCGCGATTTCGGCGGGGCTGAAGCCCCGCCCTTCCGGCGGCCCCGTAAGAACGTCCAAACGTGGTGAGAAATCCGGGCTAGGGAGGTATCGTCCTCTGGTCCTGGCAGAAGGCTTTCGCAAGCGACAGTAGGGGCGGTTCGCGAACCGCCCCTACGGAAACGGGCGGGATTGTTCACCAGGGCGCTTCGCGAAGCGCCCCTACTTCAGTACCACATTGCCCAGGTATCCGCGGTTCTCGCCGTCAATATCTTTCACGAAGACGCTCACACGGAAGGTGCCTGCGGGCGCCGGGATGGATTTATCGAGTCGGACAACCTCTCGGGGATCGACGGCCTGCAAGGTCGCCTGACCCAGTTCCTCTCCCATTACATTGTAGAAGTTAGCGACCAGAGTTCCTGGGGTGAAGACGCCAAAGACGCCCTTCAGACTAACCTGCCCACCTTCGAGGTTTGCCTTTAGCGGCTCGTTGATGGCGCCTGCCCATACGGCGTTCAGCACCGGATTCGGGACACTGGTGGGTGACCAATAGACTGGGAACGAGTATTCCTCGCCGGGGTTAAGTGTCGCATAGGGGCTTAGCACCTCGGTTTCGAGGATGTAGGGATTTTGCTTCGGGTCGTCAGGAAGAGTCTGGTCCCAAGGTCCGCGGGAAATTATGCCGGGGCCGTTATTCCAGGTTTCCACGGCAGCGCCGTCGGGATATTCCTTTTCGGGGAAACAAGTGAAGTTCTCGACGAAGCCGATGTTTTTCTGTCCGTTGACCACGGCGAACCAGCCTCGGTCCGTGTCGGCTGCGGCCTTCCCGACGCGGTAGAGGTAGTGGACGCGCAGCATGTGGCCACCGTGCAGGAGCTCGTAGCTTGGGTGTCGAGCGTCACCGTACGGGTTGTAGTAGCCCCGGGGATACTTGCTGTGGGGATTGAGCGGGATATACATGAACAGGTCGGGGTTTGGTTTCGAAGGGTCGTGGGCGGCCGCAGCATCGTTCTGAATTAAGTGCCAGATCCCCCAACGAATTTGCCGGCGGCTGATGTTGCGCATCACCTGGTCGACCTTAAGGCGCGTGGTCCCGGCATAAACGTGATACGTCCGCACAAATTGCACACCGGTACGCGGGTCCGCAGGACTGGTCACGCGGACGGCGACCTCGGCGGGCGTCTCCGTGACCAACTCGGCCGTATACTTGCTGCCGTCCAGTATGTAGTAGGGAATGCTGGGCCATTGATCCTCGCTCATCCAACCTTCCGGTCCGGGCCAGACTTTGTCACCGCCGTAGTTCGCCCAGCCGGCTTTGACGTTGTTCTGCTCAGGCGGCAGGACTTTCCCGGCCAAGTCTTTATTCACAAAGAAGAACCCCTTCTCGCCAAGCTGCAACTGAATGGCGCGGCCCCCGATGTCAGGAGCGACATACAGGGTGACGATGCCATTGGTCAGGCGATACGCATTCCAGCCGTTGAATTGAGTCTTTTCAAGGCTTGCGGAAAAGGAATCATTCTGAGTTGCCATGGCAAACCCCGCTGAAAATAAGGTTATCGGATTTGTTGTTAAATAATTGTGCCGCGATCCGGTTGCCACGCCAATTGATGCCAGCGAGGTGCCGAGGGCGCAGCCAATCAGCATCTTCTGAACTCGTCCCATGACCTTCTACTCCCCTTTGTCATTCCGATCCCGCAGTCGCGGGAGAGGAATCTCGCTCTGTTCTTTCTTCCTCCTGTCCCCCAGGCCACCTTGAGCGCCGGTCCGCAGGCAGAGCGAGATTCCTCCCCTTCGCTCCGCTCAGGGTCGGAATGACGACGTCCACGAAGGTCTTTCAGCATCCTGCTGCGCCGAACGCGGTTCGGCCCTACGCCAAATTCGCCAGGGTGTGCGCCAAATCCCGGACGGCGGGATAAAGGTCGCGATACACCTGGTAATAGCGGTCATAAGCTCTGACGTTTTCCGCCAGGGGCGTCATGCTCTCTTTCACCTGTATGGCTTCTGCCGCTGCTTCCGAAACGCTCGAATAGGTCTTTGCCGCGACGCCGGCGAGCAAGGCAGCGCCGAAGGCAGAGCCTTCCGAGGTTCGGAGGGTCACGAGTTCCATGCCAAATATATCCGCCTGGATTTCTCGCCAAGTGAAGTTGCGCGAGCCGCCGCCCGAGGAGCGAATCTGCTCGAGCGGAATTTTCAACTCTCTGAATATCTCGATCGAGTCGCGCAGACTGAACGCCACCCCTTCCAGGATGGAGCGGATGAGGTGTGCCCGCGTGTGAACAGCGGTCAGACCGAACCACATGCCTCGCGCCTGGGCGTCGAGGTGAGGCGTCCGCTCGCCCATCAGGTAGGGCAGCCACAGGACGCCGCCACTTCCAGGGGGAATTTCCCGGGCCTCGTTGATAATGAGGTCGTAAGCATCGGCGCCCGTGTGGCGGGCGTACCAGCTCTCCGAAGCTCCAAAGTTGTCGCGGAACCAGCGCAGGGAGAGTCCGGCGCCCTGAGTGACCCCCATCACGTGCCACTTGCCGGGAACGGCGTGGCAGAACGTATGGATGCGACCACGGGGGTCGAGCTTGGGCGCCTCGGTGTAGGCAAAGATCACACCCGAGGTGCCCAGCGTGGCGGAGGTCAGCCCGGGCTCGACGATCCCATTGCCCACGGCGCTTGCGGCCTGGTCGCCTGCACCGCCCACCACCGGCGTACCGGCGCTCAAGCCGGTGAGTACGGCGGCCTCGGGTGTGATCTGTCCCGTGATTTCGACAGACTCGTAGGCGCGCGGCAGGAGCTTGGCGTCCAAATCAAGCGCCGACAACATCTCGCGCGACCACCGGCGGTTGGTCACATCAAAAAGCAAAGTGCCCGAGGCGTCCGAGACGTCGGTGGCAAATTCACCCGTAAGACGGAAACGCACAAAATCCTTGGGCAGGAGGAAGTGCGCGGCGCGCTCGAAAGTCTTCGGCTCCTCATCGCGGATCCAAAGCAGCTTGGGCGCGCTGAAGCCTGTGAGGGCGGGATTGGAGACCAGCTTGATCAATCGCTCCGCCCCGACCGTTGCGGTGATCCAGTCGCATTGCGCCTGGCTGCGTTGGTCGCACCAGATCAAGGAGGGCCGGAGGACCGCCGGCGTGCTGTCCATCAGAACCACGCCATGCATTTGGCCGGAAAACCCCACGGCGTCAATGTCGCTGCCCTTGAGCTGGGCTTGCTCGAGGGCCCCACGGATGGCCACCAGAGTCGCGCGCCACCAGTCCTCAGGCTCCTGCTCTGCCCAACCGGGCTTGGCCATTTTCATGGGCTGGTGATCGCCCGTGGCAGCTCCCACAATATGACCATCCGGGCGGACGATGATTGCCCGTGTCCCGGTGGTTCCAACGTCAATTCCCATCATGTAAGCCATAGGTTTATTCCCCCAAGATTGGATAATCGAGAGATCGGGTGATCGGGAGATCGGGTGAACAAGAAGCCCCCTACCGCTGCTCGTTCATCTTCCTTTCGCGGTTTTCTGGGACGCAACGAAAATGGAAACCAGTTCATTTGCTTCGGCAACGAGGTCGTGCAAGCGAGCTTTGGCGATCATTCCGCTCTCCACCAGGAGTTCTAGCCAGAAAACGGACTCGTCAGCTTCCTCGACGACCACCCCCATTTTGGCTACGAACTCGGCTCGGGAGCGCGCTCGGCCGGCGGCCCGATAGTTCGCCGCGACCGAGGTCCCGGAGCGGAGAAGCTGCCGGCTAATGGTGCGCGCAGCCTCCGTCTTGGGGAGCGAGCCGCAGAGCTTTAGGACGCGCAACGCAAACCGTTTCGTCCGGTCGCGGAGGTCCAAATGCTTGTCTAGCATCTTCCTACCTCGAGGACGAAGCCTGTTGGGTTGTTCACCCGATCACCCGATCTCCCGATTGGTACGTCCCGGCTACAGGCCGAGTTTTTCATGTTCTTACCTTCTCCCACCGTCCTGACTTTGCCGAGCGCTCCACAGCGTCCAGGACGGCTTGAACCTTCACGCCTTCGTCAAACCCGGGCTGGGGCGGCTGGCCCTTCTCCAATCCCGTCAGGAAGTCGTGGATGGCATGGACGAACGTGTGCTCGTAACCAATGATGTGGCCTGGTGGCCACCATGCGCCGACGTAAGGATGGTTGCCCTCTGTCACCATGATCGTCTTGAAGCCCTGCTGCTCATTGGGCTCCGTGCGATCATAGAATTCCAGCTCGTTCATCCTTTCCAGGTTGAAAGCCAGACTGCCTTTGCTGCCGTAGATTTGGAAGGTGTTGTAATTCCTCCGGCCCCCGGCGAAGCGTGACGACTCAAAGACTCCCACGGCGCGGTTCTTGAAGCGGGCGAGAAAGTTCGAGTCATCATCCACTGTGACCTTGCCTTTCTTCCCTTCTGCTCCTTTGGCTCCCCAGGCGCCTTCACCGGTGCCGGGCAAAGGCCGCTCCCTAATGAACGTGGTCATCTGGCCGGCGACCGATTCGATGTAACCATTCAGGAACTGGGCTAAATCGGCGGCGTGTGCCCCGACGTCTCCCAGGGCGCCGCTGCCCGCGTATTTTTTTTCCAGGCGCCAGACCAGGGGGAAGTCTGGATCCATGATCCAGTCCTGGAGGTACGCGCCGTGATAATGATAGACCTGCCCCAGGCGGCCCTCTTCGATGAGCTTCTTGGCGAAGGCTACCGCGGGCACCCGGCGATAATTAAAGTTCACCATGTGGGAAACGCCGGCTTTTTCCACCGCGCGGAGCATCTCCTTGGCCTGAGCCAGATTGTTGGCCAGGGGCTTCTCGCAGATGACGTGCTTGCCAGCCTCGGCGGCGGCTATGGCCATGGGGTGGTGAAGGTACCCCGGCGTCGAGATATCCACGAGGTCAATATCCTTACGTTCGATTACCCGGCGCCAGTCGCAGTCGGACTCTTCCCAGCCCAACTGCTGCGCCGTGGCCTCGAGTTCTTCGCTGCAAGCCTTCCCACAAAGCACTTTCATGCGCGGCCGATACTTGCCGGGAAAGAACCTGCTGACCTGCCGGTAAGCGTTTGAATGGGCCTTGCCCATGAATTGGTGACCGATTAGAGCAACGTTGATCTCTGGCATCTTCGGATTCACCTCTTTCCATAAGTAACAAGTGACGAGCAGGAGTCAGAAGTCAGAATACAGAGGAGCCGGCGCCGCGTTTGAGACGTCAGGGGGGAAGCAGGCCCGAGGGCTGCGCATTCTGACTCCTGACTCCTGAATCCTGCTTTTCTCACGCCCACCACATCTCCTTGAGTTTTTCTTTGATAATGACTTGGTTCAAGAAATTGGCCGCTTTGGTCAGACCCTCGTCCACAGACATCAGGCTGTCTTCGTGTTCGATGGACAGCACATCGTCGTAACCCACCATCTGGAGCGTGGAGACAAAGTCCGCCCAGAAATCCAAGTCGTGACCGTAACCGACGGTGCGGAAGATAAACGAGCGGTTTTTCTCATCGCTATAGGGTTTGGTGTCGAGCACGCCATTCACCATGATGTTGACATTGTAAAGGCGCGTGTCCTTGGCGTGGATGTGAAATACTGCTTCGCCCAGCTTGCGCACCGCCGCACAGGGGTCAATACCTTGCCAGAACATGTGGCTGGGATCGAAGTTGCAACCGAGGGCAGGTCCGGCGGCTTCCCTAAGGCGGAGCATGGTTTCCGGGTTGTAAACCACGAATCCCGGATGCATTTCGATGCCGATCCGTACCCCGTGGTCCTGCGCAAACTTGGCGCGCTTCGTCCAGAAGGGGATAACCTTTTTCTCCCACTGCCATTTCAAGATTTCCAGGAAATCCGGTGGCCAGGGCGTGGGGGACCAGTTCGGGTATTGAGCATTATCCGAATCGCCAGGACAACCGGAAAAATCGATCACCCGCGTAACGCCCAGTTTTTCCGCCATCAAAATCGTCTTGCGGCTGATTTCCGCGTGCGCCTCCGCAATCTTCTTGTTGGGATGAAGTGGGTTGCCATGGCAACTCAAGGCGCTGATGTTTATGCCCTGATCCTCGAGCTTTTGCTTGAACTCTTTAATCTTGGAGGGTTGGCTCATCCAGTCCAGCTTCAGATGCGGGTCGCCAGGGTAGTTCCCGGTTCCCAACTCGACGGTGCGGATGCCGAGAGGCTTTATCTTTTCGATGACCTCGTCCAAACTGAGCCTAGCCAGGAGCGCCGTAAAGAGTCCGACCTTCATATCAGGTCTCCTTTTCTTGAATGTTAGCGTGGGCGCCGCTGGTCAGGCATGTTGCCAGTATTGACGTCGCCCCTCATCCTGCCAAGATGGGCAGTAGACACCAAGAATGAGAAGGCTAAATCTATAGTCCGATAGCCCCCGCGTCAACTGGAAAATCGTTTCCCCGTTGTGGTGACGGTCAGTTGGCCATGTTTAACTCCCCGCAGGCTCAGGATCCGATCAGCCAGGCTCTTGACCTCCCTACTTCGGCCTTTCAAGATGACCACTTCGAGGCAATGGTGGTGGTCCAAATGCACATGCGTAGCCGCCAAAACCTTGCTTGCGGCCTCATGCTGGGCCTCAATCAGCTTGGCGGAGAGATTCGGCTGGTGGTGGTCGTAAACCATGGTCAGCGTTCCCACGATCACCTTGTTTTCATCGGCCGCCTCTTCCACCAGATGCTCGCGAATAAGGTCCCGTATGGCCTCCGACCGGTTTTGATATCCCTTGCGGTTAATAGCCGCGTCGAACCTCTCGAGAAGCTCCCTTTCCAGGGAGAGTCCGGTCCGAACCAGATCACCCATTTTTCACCCCCTCGATCACGTGCGCTAAGGCTGGGTTGCACTAATAAACTGTGACCCTCGGAAGGGCGGGACTTTAGCCCCGCCGCCTTGGGGCGGAGAGTTGAATGGGCCTTTAGGCCCTGAAGCCGCGTCGCTTCAGGGGCTAAAGCCCCCAAACTCCGCCTGAGCTCTGCGGCGGGTCCCGCCCTGCGGGACCCGCCCTTCCATCCCTCGACAAATAAAGTCGCTAACTTCTGCAACTAAGCCCTATGGCAAGTGCGTGTCGTTCAGAGAAAAGCAGAGGCATTTCACGCCAGGCGCCCCTACTTGAGATACTGGCTGAACCATTCGATGGTGCGCTTGGTGACGTCTCGCTCGTGTTCAGGCTGCGAGATCACGTGGCCTTCATCAGGGTACACTACGAGTTGGGTTTCCACGCCGAGGGTTTTTAGAGCGTGCCAGAACTCGAAGGACTGAGGCGCGGGGCATTCGCCGTCGCGGTCGCCCACCAGGATGAGCGTAGGAGTTTTGACGTTCTTGATGAAGGTGAGGGGAGAACTCCTGGCATAGACGCCCGGGTCATCGTAGACGGAGGCGCCGAAAAAGGGAATCATCCACTGGTCGATATCGTTTTCTCCGTAATAGCTCTGCCAATTGGCGATGCCTGCCCCGGCCACCGCGGCGCGAAAACGATTCGTCCGGGTCACGGCCCACATGGTCATGTAGCCGCCATAGCTCCAGCCTGCAATTCCGACGCGACGGTCATCCACCGGAAGCGTTTTCACCACATAGTCGACGCCCGCAAGAATGTCGCGAAAATCGCCGTAGCCGAAGTCCTTGACGTTTGCCGCGGTGAAGGCTTCGCCCTCGCCGAAACTGCCTCGCGGATTGGGGAAGAGGACGAAACAGTCTTCGTACGAGAGCAGCGCAAGGTTGAAGAACGCTCCCGGCCAAGAGGGTTTTTCGCTGGCCCCGGGCCCGCCATGCACGGACACCACCATGGGGTAGCGCTTGGAGGAATCATAATTTACCGGGTAGAGCAGCCAGCCCTGGATTTTCATCCCGTCATTCGACCAATGGATGCTTTCGGACTTGCCCCAGCGTGGATGAACTCCGGCGTTGTGGCGCGTGACCTGCTTCCAGGCCCCGATCTCCCCCGCCCAGATCTCCGGGGGTTGCTGGAATGATTGGCGGACCAACGCGCAGGTCTTTCCATCCTCGGCCAGGGATATCCCAAAGTCCCACCAGGTTCCGGTTGAGATGGTTTCGGGGCCGCTCCAGAGGGTTTCGATTTTCCCATCGCGAGCATCAACCGTGGCGATGCCGCTCGAGCCGTCGATTTGTTCTGTGAACAGGATTCTTTCCGAGGAGGGGAGCCAGGCGAGCGTGGCGGGCGAAGCCATGATGCCGGGCGTGAGGTGGCGGGCTTCGCCCCCGCCGGCTGGAACCGTGTAGATATCGCCTCCGGTGCTCCCCTCATCGCTCATGATTCCTCCGATGAAAGCGATGGTCTTCCCGTCCGGCGACCAGTGCGGTTGGGCAATCTGGAGCGGCGGCTTGTAAATGAACCTGACCTCGCCGGAAGCAATATCGATGGTGCAGAGCCGGGCGATCCACCAATTGGCGTCGCCCGCGCCCTGCGCGGCGGTGGCCACGAATCTCCTGCCGTCGGGCGCCCAATCGTACTCGTGGATATAGAGGTCGGCGGGCGACACCTGCCGGACCTGGCCTGAGGCCACCTCGACGGTCGTCAGGCGCTGTTCGTAGGCGTGTTGCTCGATGGCCCCGGAGGGTGGAGCCATGGGCTCGAGCGGGCCAGCCGCGCGAGGGGCGTTCTCGGTGAAAAGCAGCGCCAATGTCTTGCCGTCTGGCGACCAGGACGGAGAAGCGAGAAATCCAGTCAGGCTGGTGAGTTGGCGCGCCGTGTGACCCGGGGCGTCCGCGACGTAAAGTTCAAGCTGGCCCGAACTCTCCCTGTCCGAAAGGAAAGCGAGCTTCTTGCTGTCCGGAGACCAGGCAATGTCGTGCTCCGCATACTCATAGCTGCCCTCGCCGGTTGAGACACGGCGCGGCTGTTCCGAAGAGCCAAGGGTAGCCACATATATTGCGGAGTTGCCCGTCAGCTCCTGTTTTCCTCCCCTTGAGGACTCGACCCAAGCGACCCTTTTGCCATCAGGTGAAATGGCAACCTGTTTGAATGTGTGGACTGCGAAAAGTGAGTTCAGAGCATCGTCAATTGAGGACTTCTGGACGGCGTAACATGTCGCTGCGCTGACCATGCATAATGCCAGGGCAAGCGGCAAGCGGGTTCTCGAATGCATGCGCAGTCTCCAATCGGGGGAGATCAAAACTCACAAGAATAACAGAAAACCCGCCCAAGGCAGGAATTCCACTTTGTGTTGACACTCCCCCAGAATTTGCCTCGTAGCGGCGATTTCACCTCTCTACGTGACGGCCTAAAGCCGCCTCCATACGAAACTGGGTCACGACCGCTCTGTTGGCAGGGTCGCCAAAGTCCCCGAAAGGGAACATTGCAGAGCGGCTCTGCCGCCTGACTTGCGGAAAGGCTTCGCCTTTCCGAAGGCTCGCGCCCTGACGACTTCGTCCGCTAGGCTGGAAGGCTGAGCCTTCCAGCCTAGCGGCGGGATAAAAGGAGGCGGGCTGACGCGGAAAGCCAGAGGCTTTCCGCAAGTCAGGCGGCAGAGCCGCTCCTTAGCCGAGTTTGAAGCGACCCTGAGGCGCGCGTTTCTTACCGGAACACGGGGCGGCCGATGTGGGCTATAATTGGCGCTTTCGGGCAACGTTAACAAAGAAGGGCGAGGGGGCGTTATGAGCGAGAAGGGCAGCGATGAGGACGAGACCGAACGCGCAAAAAAGATAGCCGAACTGAAGCGTCAAGCGGAAGAACTGGCAGGCGGGAAAATGGTCGAAGGCGAACTGGAGGAATGCCCCCCAGAAGTCACGGAGCAATTCTGGGAGCAAGTGGTCGCCTATGAAAAGGCCCCGTGGACCACGCATTTCAAGCAGCTCGAGGAATCGGGAATGCAGTTGCCGGCGCCTGAAACACTCGACGATGAACAACTAAGCAACAAGCTTGGGGAGTTGATTCAGCGGCTGGCACTCCTGCGCGTATTCCTGGAGGAGACAGATCACCTGAGCGACCGCGAGCTTTATACGCTGCTTTGGTCAGACATGCTGCGCGAGGAGACGAAGGCGGTGACACTGGACGAAGACTCCGCCTGCCATATGAGTCCCCTGGGAGGCTGCAGCGAAGAGGATATACACCTGTATTTGAAATTCTACGCCGACCAAAAATGGCGTCGCAACTGGCAGGAGGAGTATCCTGAAGAGACTTTGCCCGACCACGAGGACCCCCCTTACGACCGCGACCGCTTCCTTCCCCAACCGGATTATGGTTCAGCCTCCGAGCGAGGCCACGTGAACTGACCTGAAAGCAGAAGACAGAAAGCAGAGGGCAGAGGCCAGGAATCTGCCTAACCGGAATTTCTCACCACGAATGGGGAAGGGCGGGGTTTTAACCCCGCCGTTACCGACGCTTCTAATTGTTCCCTCGTCTCGCGCTCCGCGCAGTCCCACAGGCGCTGGACTGCGCGGAGCGCGAGACGAACTGAAGGTAGGGGGCCGCTTTTGCGGCGGGGTTAAAACCCCGCCCTTCCGGTCGCCGTCAGGTGATGTGGGCGCCCTGCGTATCGACGTAAACGGCGTAAAGGGACTGGCTGGCAGCCATGAACAGCCGGTTGCGTTTGGTTCCGCCGAAGCAGAGATTGGCGCAGATTTCCGGCAGCAGGATCATGCCAATCCGTTCGCCGCTGGGAGCGAAGATGTGCACGCCATCGTATCCCTCACCGACCCAGCCGGCCCCCGCCCAGATGTTGCCGTCCTTGTCGGCGCGGATGCCGTCGGCAAGCCCCGTGCCCTTGCCGGGCAGTTCCATGGAGGTGAAAGTCCGCCCGTTGCGCAGGCTCTTGCCGTCCACCACATCGAAAACTTTAATGATTTTGGGAGCCTGGGGGTAATGCGTGGCCCCCGTGTCGACCATATAAAGCAACTTGTAGTCAGGTGAAAAGCAGAGGCCGTTGGGCTTGTAGCCCTCATCGGTGACGAGGTCGATCTTCCCTGTCTTGCCATCGATCCGGTAGACGGCTTCCTTGAGCTCGAGCGGCGCCACGTGCCCTTCGTAGTTCGTCAGGATGCCGTAACCAGGGTCCGAGAACCATATGCCCCCGTCGGGATGCACCACGATGTCATTCGGGGCGTTGAACGGCTTGCCCTGCCAGCGGTCCGCCAGCACACGCACCGACCCATCATGTTCGTAGCGGACGACGCGGCGGGTGAGGTGCTCACAAGTGACCAGGCGGCCTTCCCAATCAAACGTGTTGCCGTTGCCGTTGTTGGAAGGGCTATGGAAGACGCTGACGTGGCCATCCTCCTCCAGCCATCGCATGTGCACATTGTTGGGAATATCACTGAAAACCAGGTAACGCCCGCCGCCATTCCATGCGGGCCCTTCAGCCCAAAGCATTCCCGTATAGAGTCTTTCGATGGGCGTGCTCCCGATTTTGTATTTGGCGAACCGTTTGTCCAGGACGATGATGTCTGGATCGGGGTAATGAATGGGGTTTTTCCCGCTCCAGTCACGTTGCCCCGCAGTCGCCGACGCCGCCGCGGTGGCGCCGGCCAAGGCCGTGGCGAGGAAAGACCGCCTGCCGACTTTCGGAAGTGTGCTTTGCTTGGATTCGCTCTTCATAGCTTAGTCGATTCTCCCTCCTCTCCCGAGCACGATGGTGAGCGAAAGTATACAAAGCAAAGGCGGAATTGTGAATGGTGAATTCTGAATGATCGGCGAAGGTGATGAGCCAAGGAAGAAAAGATGAAACTAGCAATTCACCCTTTGCCACAACGCGGATCGATGGAGCTGCGGGGGAGTGCGTCTTCGCAACGTCGCGGTTGCGAACGCTCGGCTGTCTCGCGCGCTGAGAACCCTGCTGCCTGCGGTGCCCCGGCGAACAAGAACATGGCATATCCAGTGGGTGAGGTGCTCCTCACATTGGCTGAAAATGTGGATGCAAGAATCCTCTGCAATAACCCTTGACAAGTGCCCAACGCTTGGGTAGAATTAATAATTGCTCTGCAAGCTAATCAGCCTACAGAGTAAGTGCTGGAAAGACCAGCGAGGCAGATAAGAGAAGCCTTAAGCGCAAGCTTTCCAACCTTCCCCAATTGGGGGACCCCGCCTTCGGCGGGAGACAAAGCTCTTTGACAATTGAGTTGAGCATGCCACGTCAATCGGACTGAGTCCTTCAGGGATTCGGGTCCAAATGCTGAGCGACACGTTCTGCCCCGCTGGCAAACCCTGTACCGTACAGTTCAGGACAAGGGGTGGAACGATATTCTCCTTCCGGATTTGAATGGGGAGGAGAACTCACAAGTCAACGCTTGCAGGCTGATGTAGAGCCGCCCGGTAGGGCGGTACAAGACCGGGCTGATTTCTCCCGATCCAATCGGGAGGTCCGGAGCTGCAAAGTCTGCGGGCGAGCCAAGTTTCAAACGAGAGTTTGATCCTGGCTCAGAATCAACGCTGGCGGCGTGCCTAACACATGCAAGTCGAACGAGAAAGTCCCCGCAAGGGGATGAGTAAAGTGGC
>Ga0208937_1000004_pt1:0-57500 | contig 292836 bp, 255 predicted proteins | sample June2015DPH_11_5_FD_184705 | JGI IMG/M metagenome (GOLD analysis project Ga0208937, IMG submission 184705) | Peatland microbial communities from SPRUCE experiment site at the Marcell Experimental Forest, Minnesota, USA - June2015DPH_11_40... | ecosystem: Environmental > Terrestrial >... | reverse complement strand
CCAAAGCGTATCGAGCCGCCTGCACGCCTGACTTCTACCTCTTCGATCGGGATCGCTGCCTCGTCTATCGGGGGCAGTTTGATGACAGTCGGCCCGGCAACGGGCGCCCAGTCACCGGTGCTGACCTCCGCGCGGCCCTCGACGCGGTCTTAGCGGGACGCCCGGTGCCCAGTAATCAGACGCCAAGCTTAGGTTGCAATATCAAGTGGAAGCGCGGAAACGCCCCGGAATACTTCTCGAGCTGGTAGCACTGCGAGTTCGGAGGATGCTTAGGTCAACCAAACGGTATCCTCGAAAAGGTTTTCTATCCCGCAACGCACTTTTAGGACGTTACCACAACACCTTTCGCCGCGGCTTTCCAAGCCGGCCCGGCTTCACGAAGAGCTAAGCACGAGCCCGCCCGCCACCTCCGGCCTAAGACTCCGGTTCGGGTTTTTGCCCGAGCAAATAAAAAGTGCAGATTTCTCTTGACAAACGGGCCGCGTGCTACTACATATTGTGGTGTCGGCCTGGTTGGCCACAATTCTTGGCCGTCCACGGCAAATCTAAACGACACCCACACAGGAGGGGGAAGACATGCCAGCAAAGAAAAAGGCTAAGAAGAAGAGGTAACAACCGATCATCTCCAGGTTTCTTCCTTTCCCAGGCCCGCTTCCCCAAGCGGGCCTTGTTTTCTTCTAACACGACTTCAGCGAGCACTGCCAATGGCCAGCACACTTTCATCCTGCGCCCCAGGCCCCGAAGTATCTCGTTCCCTCTGTCACTCGAAGCGAAGAGTCTTGGCGTTTTCCCTCAGCACCTCGAGAATCCGCCCTCTTCGGGCCCCGCCGCGCAGCGGTGTCTGAAAGAAATACTGCCAGAAGCCGTGGTAGCATTTTCCCAGGACCCCGATAGGCCAGTTGGGCGCGGCTGGGACAATCCTGGCGCGAAACAGGAAATCAACGGGTTCGCTGGGACACGATTGGGTGTATACTCGGAGCCGCTGGAAGGCCAAAACGGAGATTTGTGTTAACGTGTCATCAGCAGCCATATTCTAACGCAGAAGGAGGTTCAAAAAACAATATGGTGCAATATATGATGTGGGTGATTGGTTGCCTGTTTGTCATCGCAGCGATAGCAGTGTATTTTCCGACGATTTACATTCGCAGGACCGACAAAATCTTGAAGATTCTCCAGCAGATTGAGGCCAATTCTCGCAAACCGTAAGGCCTAAGATAGAGTCCAAAGTGGTTGCGGTTCCTTCTTGTTCCACTTGGGCGAAGAGTTGTCGGCAAGCACAGGACGGCGCAAGCCCTCAGGTCTGCGGCCCGAGTGGCTGGTTTGTTCCCGCCAGGGGAGGGGCGCGGGGGCAATGGACTTATCCTGGCTCACAGGAAAGCCCGCCCGTAACGAACTTTACATCAATTCAAGTTTATTTCCCGCCGACCGCCTGCCGTTTTCCTCCTGACTCCCGAGTCCTGAGTTCTACACTTAAAATGACATGCCAGTACTTTTCTTCGGCAACCTGCTAACCCTTCGCACTCATTTCCCTAAACAATCGCCGAAACTCTTCTGAGGCCTTGCGTAGCTCCAACCAGTCGAAAAACAGATCCGGCGTTTCCAGCCAAATGCGGAACCATGTCGCGATCTCCTGTTTTTCCGCTCGCTTGTCCGAACTCACTCGCGGGTTCGCCGCCAAACTCCCGGCGCGCAACTTTCCCTTCTGAAGCAGAGAGCGGACCAGGCCCGTCCCGATCCGGTCCGAGGCCTCGCGGTATTCCCGGTAGACCTCGTCAAGTTTTCTGAGCGAAGCCTCCGCGCTTTCGAAGTCGTGGAATTGAAGTAGGTTGCGAAGACGGCTCGCATAAGGCTCCTCCATAGATGGAGCGGTGAAGCGGTCGTGGTACTCAACGATTTTCCCCGCCTCGCGTAGAACGCTGGCAATGTAAGACGGCGAAGTTCTGAGGTTTGATCCCAGCCGGCCGCGCAACTCATTCTCGAGGGCGCGGATTTCCTCGGCCCCGATTCGTTCGAGTGCCTTCGCCCGACAGTATTCAAGGATGATTTGCTTCTTGCTGGGTGTTCCTGGCACGTTTCTGCGCCTGGGCGGCGCGCGTGCTTGCTTCGCGGGCGGGTGACTTCGAATCTCCGCTGACCGTCTTCGGCTGGTTGCGAAGCAGCGCCGCCTTTTCCCTGCGATATCGTGACACGTTGCGTTGATGTTCGGCAAGAGTCCGGGCGAAGACGTGCCCGCCATGATTGTTGGCGACGAAATAGAGCGCGTCCCCGTCTGCCGGCTGAAATACCGCCCGGATTGAGGCTTCCCCCGGGTTCGCAATGGGCCCGGGTGGAAGTCCGGAGTGGCGGTAGGTGTTGTAGGGTGAATCGAATCCGAGGTCGCTTTGGGTAATAGGGCCTATCGGGCGATAGTCCAGTCGCGCCGCATAGGCCACCGTGGGATCGGACTGCAAGGGCATACCCCTTTCAAGCCTCCTCTCGAAGACCCCAGCGATGAGGGGACGTTCCGACGCCTCAGGTGTCTCCTTTTCGACGAGCGAGGCCAGGGTCATAACCTCATGCCAGCCGGCCGACGAAGGCCGCTCATTCGCTAACCTCGTGCCCACGATGCGGCGGAAGCGCGCCAGCATCGTGACGACAACGGTCGCGGCACTGACGCCGCGAGGGAACCGGTACGTGTCAGGAAAGAGATAACCCTCCAGCGAGGGCGCCCTGGGATCGAGATCGCGTATCGCCACCGTTTGCTGAGTGACTTCGAAGAACTGCACGGGATCGATGCCAAGCCGCAGATTGAGAATCCGCGCGATGTCAAAGCGGTCCGAGCCCTCGGGGATGACTACGGGATGAAGGAAAACATCACCCTGGACCAGTCTTCGGTAAACATCGAGGGGACGAAGCGGGCGGTCAAAGAGGTATTCACCGGCTCGCAATACGTGACGGGGACGACCAGCCCAGTAACGGGCCAAAAACGGCAGGCGATGCCTCAGCACTCCACGAGCAATCAGCAAATCCGCGACTTGGGAGGCCCGCGACCCGGGTTCAATGACGAGCAACATGTTCCCGGAGTATCCACGATAAGGCGAAAGCAAATCGGAAGCTAACCAAAGCAGCCCCGCCGCCGCTGCCCCAAAGACCAGGAGGAGAAGCCGCCATCTCATGGCGCCGCCCCGGCGTTACGGCTTCGCTCGTTGGAAAGGAAGTCCAGGTAGCTTTGCAGGAGAAGAGTCGCCGCCACGCGATCCACCGCTCGTTGGCGTTTGCCAAGGCTCAAACCCGTTTCGCGAAGAGCGCGGTTAGCTTCGACACTGGTCAATCGTTCGTCCCAGAGATCGACGGGGCAGTTCACTCGCCGGCGCAGCTTTTCCGCGAACTCCGCGGCGTGTCGAGACATCGTGGTCTCGCCTCCGCCGTGCCCGAGGGGATTTCCCACGATTACTCGCTCGGTTGAATATTCTTCCGTCAGTTCCTGGATCTTTTGCAGGTCATCCTCCAGGCGTGTGCGCTGAAGAGTCGTAAGCCCCTGGGCGGTGATGCCCAAAGCATCCGAAACCGCCATACCCATCCGCCTCATGCCAAAGTCGATTGCCAGTACTCGCACTGACGTGTCCCATCGCCTCAGGGCGACTGCGGCTCAGACCCAGATTTGGCCCCGGCCCGCGCGCCCTTGCTGATAATACACCTTATGGGCGGGAGTAGAGGTCGATGATTTCCTCGATGGCGTGTTGGCAAACGGCGCAGAACCCCGTTCCGGAAAGCATGATGCAGCGCTGCTGAGGCCTATAGTAGCCTTTAGTTTCATACATCGCGCCTTCGAACGCGCCCACCTTATTCGCGTAGGGCCCATCGGACAGGCAGTGCTCTTGTGTTTCGCGCGCTTGGCGCCGGAATTCGTCGATCTCGGCAACGGGGCGGCCTTCTGAGCGCATCTGCTGGATCCGGCTTTGCGAATCTCGAATACTGCTCTCGTAACAATCCTTCGGCCAGGGAGTGGGAATCGGCGTGTCGGGAGCCACGAGAGCCTTCCACTTCAGATGCTGGGGGTCGAGGAGGGCGGTAATGTTGGGCTGCCACGGCTCGAGGCGGGTGCTGGCAGGCGCATAAGCGACGTTCGCGTTGAAGTAGTACTCATCCCCAAGGTCCGCGAAGTGGTGTCCGAATTCATGAACGAACACGCGAATGGCGGACGGATAATCAATGCTGACCGTGGCGTAGAGCCCAAAGATGCCTCCGTTCCCATACTCCTTTGAGTTCATCACAATCCCCATCACGTCATAGGGGGCAAACGATGCCACGCTGCGAATAGCGCGATTATCGAACGACAGGGCGTAACGCTCGGTGCCGAAAACATCAAACTGCGAACCGAAAAGGGTGTTGCGGTGGACGCCCGCCGACGGATGCGATACACCCGAGTCAGGAGAAGGCGAGCAGATCGCCCAGACGTTGAAATCCTTGCGGCGCTCTTTGAAGGGCGAGAAGGTGAAGACACCTTCGGCGAGCCGGCGCACATCTTTCTCACATTTATCCAGCTCGGCCGCCGTATAGCCCTCACCCAGAAACAGCAAATCCAGCTTCAGCGCGGGATCGCCGTTTCTTTCTATGGCCAGCACGCGCCCCGGGGAGGCAGGCTTTGACGTGTCGATGTACTTATCATGGGGATCGATGTTTGTTGACCAGACCTCACGGAAAGTATTCTGCGCGTCGCGCTTTTTGACGACGATTTGAACCGGACCTTCCGGGGCGGGGAAGCGAAGGGACTCATGGAAAGTGCGGTTCGCCCTTTTCGCTTCTTCCGTAGTTACCCATTCGCCGTAGATGGATGAGAAACCGCGTGAGTACAACACGCGCTGGCTGCTGGGGTCCTTCACTTCGAAGTAGTACACGCCGCGGTTCGTGGTGTCGATGGGTTTCGAGGGATTCCCCGGCCAAGGTAGAGGTTCGATAACCACGCGGTCGACGCTGAACAACTCCTGGGTGGCGTTGCCGGTGTGGAAATAATCCAGGCGCATGGTCGGCGGGCTCCCGGCCAGTACGTCCAGCGCGCAAACAATGACGAGCGCTATTGCGATTGCAAGGTTCTTCAAACGCATACACACCTCATTAACTTCGTCGCCTGGGACTGAAGCTTGTACAATCTGTACGAAGGAGGTTGCCTATATGGCTCGACGGCTTAATGCCGGCCAGGTACTGGCGGCGTTCGCAGAGGCGGTTAACCGGGCAAACTTTGCGGGCGAACGCACCGTCATCCACCGTCACGGCAAGGATGTTGCCGCCGTCGTCTCGGTGGAAGATTTGAAGACGCTCGAGGCTCTTGAAGACCGGCTGGATTTAGAAGAGGCTCGGCGGATCATGAAGAAGCCAGGCCGCCTCATTCCCTGGGAAAAAGTAAAGTCGGAGCTGGGCCTTTAAGGCGTCTCCCTGATGCTCTTTTCCATTCAGTTTAGCCCGCGTGCGCAGCGGGATTTTTCCGCTCTTGACAGACCCGTCCAACAACGACTGCGGCGGCACACCGATCAACTGGCGGAAAATCCCTTCCCAGTCGGCGTCAAGAAGCTGCATGCCGAGGCGCCAGTCTATCGAATCCGTGTGAGCGATTATCGCGTCAGCTCACTGCGTCGATAGCTTCTAAGGGGACCTCAACCTCTTCCGTGCGCCGCCAGGCCAATTCGTAGCTTACCGCAACCTCATCACAACATGAATATTTGGGACAGCCCAGGCAGTCCTCAAAGACCTTAACCGGAAATCTCTCGCGCGGCACCATTTGGAAGCCCAGCTTTTCAAAGAAGGCCGGGACGACGGTCAGGGCGAATACCGTTTTCAGCCCGTAGCGTTCGGCTTCATCCAACAGCGCCTCCGTGAGCTTCCTCCCCACGCCCTTTGAGTTGAGCCGCTCATCAACGCACAGCGAACGCATCTCAGCGAGCTCCTGGTTGTAGAACTTGAGTGCGCCACACCCGAGAAGCTTTCCCTTCTCTTCTGCGACGGTGAATTCCCAAACGTCTTCGTAGAGATTCGTTAGAGGCCGCGGAAGCAAGATCCGTTTCAGCACGTAACGGCTAATCAGTTTGAAGAGTGCAGGCACATCCTGCAACTCAGCTTTTCGGATGTTCAAAGTTCCATTCCCTCCACTCCGGTAGGGGCGGACGGCGTCCGCCCTGGGGGCCGAGCGCCGCTCGGCCCTACCTCTGCAAAAGCAGAATCAACAGGGCCTTTTGGACATGCAGCCGGTTTTCCGCTTGATCGAAAACCACCGACCGTGCGGAATCAATGACCTCGTTGTTAACCTCATGACCTCGATGCGCCGGCAGGCAATGCATAAACACCGCCGCAGGGTCGGCCACCGCCATCAACTCTTCCGTGACGCGATAAGGCGCAAACACCTGCTCGCGCAGGTGCACGGCGTGCTCCTGGCCCATACTCGCCCAGACATCGGTGTATATCGCCCGAGCGCCTGCCACGGCCTCGAGCGGGTTGTTGAAAAGGTCCACTGTCGCCCCCATCGCTGCCGCCAGCGCCTTCGCCTCGGCGACGATTTCAGGTTTGGGCTCATAGCCCGGAGGTGTCGCCACGCGCACCGAGACGCCAAGTTTCGCGCCGGTGATCATCAAGGAATGGCACACATTGTTTCCGTCACCCACGAAGGCCAGTTTCAGCCCTGCAAGCGTGCCAAACTTCTCCCTCAGCGTGTAAAGATCGGCCAGCGCCTGGCAGGGATGAAAGAGGTCGGTGAGCGCGTTCACGACCGGAATCGAAGCGTTGTTCGCCAACTCCAACACCGACTCGTGCAAGAAGGTGCGCGCCACAATCCCATCGACCCAGCGCTCGAGATTGCGGGCAATGTCCTTGACGGCTTCGCGTTCACCCAGCCGCGGTTTAGCGTGATCCAGGTAAACACCAAAACCTCCCATGCTCGTCATCCCAACTTCAAAAGTGACGCGGGTGCGCAGGGATGGCTTCTCAAAGATGAGCGCCAGTTGCTTGCCCAAGAGCGCCTGCGCATAGGCCCCGGGCGAAGCCTTGACGCGTTCCGCCAGCTCGAAGATCAGGCGCAGGTCGCGGGGCGAAAGGTCACGATCGGCAAGCAGATCGCTCACACTCAGCTTCTCTTGTTTTTCGACGACACTCAGGCCCGGCGTCATGCGCTCACCCCCTTGCTAGCCGCCGCTGGCGTAAGGGCTGCCAGAATCGGCCTTAAGACCTTAATAAATTCATCCACGTGGCGTCGCTCGACGATCAGCGGCGGAAGGAAGCGCAGCACTTTCTCCTGAGTGCAGTTCAAAATCGCTCCCGCCTCGAGCGCCTGCCGGACCACACCCCTACCTGGAACGAGGAGTTCGGCCGCCAGCATCAAGCCGTCGCCGCGGACTTCCTGAATCACCGCGAATTCGTCGCGGAGTTCCTCGAGTTGGGCCCGGAAGTAAGCGCCGACTGCGCGAACGTGCTCGAGAAACCCGGGGCGTTCGAGAATCTCGAGAACTTTCAGGGCCAGGCGGCATTGGAGTGGCCCGCCGCCAAACGTTGTGCCATGCATGCCGGGAGAGAAAGCCTGCGCCACTTCTTCACGAGCCAGGATGGCTGCCAGGGGCAGACCCGCCGCCAAGGGCTTGGCAACCACCACAATATCCGGCTGTAGTCCAAACTTCGTGAATGCAAAGAATCGCCCGGTGCGTCCCAGCCCGCACTGGATTTCGTCACAAATCAACAGGGCATGGTGCGTTCGGCAGAGTTCTTCAGCAGCCTTGAGGAATTCCTCGCTGAGCTCCACGACGCCGCCCTCACCCTGGATCACCTCCAGCAGCAGCGCCGCCACTCGCGGTGTGAAGCTTTCCCGTAAGTGGCCGGCGTCATTCAGCCGGACGAACCGGACGCCCGGAACCAGGGGCCCAAACGGCTTGCGGTACTTTTCAGGCCAGGTCGCGGAGAGCGCCCCAAACGTTCTTCCATGGAAAGAGTTTTCAAGCGCCAGGATTTCGTCCCGCAGGAAGGGTTCCTGATGCTGGCGAGCGTAGGCGCGGACCAGCTTAAGCGCCCCTTCAATGGCTTCCGTGCCGGAGTTGGCGAAGAAGGCCCGATCAAGCCCGGCCAGGGAAGTGAGTTTCTTCGCGAGTGGCGCTTGATAAGGGTGGTAAAGCAAATTGGAAACGTGCAGGAGCGTCTCGGCTTCGTCCCGTAGAACGGCGAGGACTTCCGGGTGCGCGTAGCCGAGAGAATTCACGGCCAGCCCGCCCAGGAAATCGAGGTACTTCCTGCCTCGATCGTCGTAGAGATAGCAGCCCTCGCCCCGCACCGCCAAGATCGGCAAACGGTCGTACGTGGGGATCAAGAATTGTTTCTCAAGCTGTGCAATCTCGTCGAAGTTCATGCGTTTTTCACAATCCTGGTCCCACCATGCTGCCCATTCTCAATGGCTCGGAGCAGCGCATGTGGCCCGTCCGCGGAGAGGATGTCAACTTCTCCAACCTGCTTGCGGAGCAGGCGTGAGCACGCAAGGAGTTTTGGAATCATCCCGTCACGCACGATGCCTTTCCTGATCAGGCTGGATATCTCACCCAACTTCACCAGCGGCAGCAAGCGCCGCTCGGCGTCCCAGACTCCACCCGATTCGGTGAGGTAGAGGAGCCGGTCCGCCTGGAGAGCCACGGCGAGGGCCGCCGCCAAGTCATCGGCGTTGATGTTCAGGAATTCTCCCCGCGACCCGAGCCCCAGGCTGGCCACCACGGGGACAAGGCCTTCCCGCAAGGCCATCTCGAGGACGCTGGTCCGGATCTTGTGGGGCCGCCCGACGTAACCCAGGTCTTTCTTCTGGCCGTTGGACCCCAAAGATATTTTCTTTGCGTAGACCAGCCCCGCGTCGCCGCCACAGATGCCCAGCGCCGGCTGGCCGAGCGCTGCGAACTCTGCCACCCACTGCTTATTCACGATGCCCGCGAGAACCATCAGAGCAACATCGCGCGTGGCAGCGTCCGTCACGCGCATTCCCTGGTGGAATTCCGTGGCGATGCCCAGACGGTCCAGAGTCCGGGTGAGCGTTTTCCCACCGCCGTGGACCACCACCACGGCGTGGCCGGCGCGCCGCAGTTCCACAATTTGCCGGGCCAGCCTCCTCCGTCCCTTTGGATCCTCCGCCACCTGTCCACCGATTTTTACCACCAGCTTCATACCAGCCCCAGTTCCTGCGGGAATCCGAACATGAGATTCATATTCTGGACCGCCTGGCCCGCCGCGCCCTTGCCGAGGTTGTCCAAGGCGGAGACAACAATCAGGCGTCGGGTAGCCTCGTCGAGCGCGAAACCAAGGTCCGCAAATTGCGTATGGGCTACCGCCTGGATTTCAGGCAGCGATCCACCTTCATAAACGCGGACCAGGGGAGAAGGCTCGTAAAACTGCCTGAAGAGGGAAACCACCTGATCGAGGGTCCGCTGCCCGTTGAGGCGGACGTAAACCGTGCTGAGAATGCCGCGCGTGATAGGCAACAAGTGGGGGGTGAAGATGAAATCCTTCTCCCCGAGGTCCAGCGCCTGGAGCATTTCCGGGACGTGCCGATGACTGAAAACACCGTAAGCCCGGCAATTCTCGTTGACCTCCGGGAAGTGAAGTTTCCCGCTGGGGGCCCGGCCGGCGCCACTGGCGCCTGATTTCGAATCAGAAATGATGCCGGCAGAGACATCCACCCACCCGGAGCGGAGGAGGGGGGCCAGGGCAAGAATCACGGAGGTCGCGTAACAGCCGGGATTCGAGACCAATTTGGACTGCGCAATCGCCCCCTGGTCGAGCTCCGGCAGGCCATAGACCGCGTCGGCAAGAGCCTCGGAGGTGCGGTGCTCAAAGCCGTACCAGCGCGGGTACGCGCCAGTATCCTTGAGCCGGAAAGCCCCGCTTAAGTCGATGACGCGCAACCCTGAGTCCAGCAGCCTCGGGACGATTTCGTGCGAAGTCTCGTGCGGCGTGGCGAGAAAGATGACGTCCACCTCCGAGGCAGCCACGGTCTCCAGCAGCTCCGAGCCAGCCAAACTCTCCAGGTTAAGGGGCAGGCAGGGAACTGAGAACCGTCCGCGCAGCGTCGGGTGGGCCTGCTCGATGGGGAAGGGCCTTTTCCCGTCGAGATCCGATGAGATCAGCCGTACCACGCTGGCGTTAGGATGCCGCGCGAGGAGCGTCAGCAGCTCGCGCCCTACGTAACCGCTGGCGCCCAGCACCGCGGCGCGGACGGCCGGCAGGGGCTTCGCCGCCGGCAATGACCGGCCGGTAATTTCAGGTTTTGTCGCCGTGCCCAACGTCTTCCGAACCCCACACTCAGGAAATAGAATATTTATGCATTCAATGCATAAACATACATTTTATACCGCAGCGGTTCATGGCCTGTCAAGATAAAACGCTCTCCCCTGGCAAGACGCGAACCGTAGTTTTGACTTGCCATTTTTCCTGGGGCGGTGCCCCATAGGCGTTAACCTAACGGCTAGACGCGCCCGAAAGCCCGCCTGGGCGGGCGGTCCCGCGACGCAGGATGGCCCACGGTCCCGCATGGCGGGACGGGAAAAAAGGGAACTACGATGACTTCTTAAGCCCCGGCAGGGGCGACATAATCGCGACGGGGCGAGTGGAATCCTTATGTCGCCCGCCGCGGCGGGCTCACGCTCCACTCTACGCTGCGCGATCCCATCCCGCCATGCGGGACCGTGGGCCACATTATTGCGCCGCTAACGCGGCTGTGGATGAAGCCTACCTTCGTGTCAACGCTTCCTGGATTCATTTCTCTTGGCCGGAGCGCCATCGCTGGTATTTCGCCGTCTGACAGGCTAGAATCGCGGGTGGGAGCGCCTTTCATGCCTGAGACCAAACCTGAGATTACGCGCGAGAGTTCCGGCGCGACCATCAGTGCCCAGATCATCGCCATCGCTGTGCTTTTCGGATGCATCTACTACGCCAGCTCGATTATCATCACCTTGATTTTCTCCATTCTGATCGCCTCGGTGCTCGCGCCGGGCGCGGGCTTCCTGGAACGGCTGCGTCTGCCGCGCTGGTTAAGTTCGTTGATCATGGTGCTGCTCATGCTGACGGTCGGTTACCTGGTGGTCTATGTGATTTACGGCCGAGCCTTGGACTTCATGGACAACGCCCCCAAGCTGGCGGCCAAGCTCAAGCAAATCACCGCTCACCTGCAGGTGACCGCCCAGAACTTTCAACAGAGTACCCGCACCATCATTCCCTCCAGCGCCGACAGCTACCTGCCCACCGTCCGGCTCCAGCAGGAATCTCCCTGGGTGCAGTTTCTGCTGCGCGGCATCGGCTCGGTTTATGCTTTCATGATCACGGTCATGTTCATCCCCTTCCTGGTTTTTTTCATGTTGAACTCCAAGGACCGATTGTGGGCGGCCACTTTGAACCTCTTTCCCCGTGACAAGCGCCAGCAGGCAGAGGATGTTATTCACAATATCGGCAGCATGCTTCGGCAGTTCACGCTTGGAAACCTGCTGGTGGCTCTGATCTCAGCGGTTCCCATCTGCTTGGTCTTTGCCATCCTCCACCTTCAATACGCCCTCGTGTTGGGGCTCCTCGCGGCGTTTTTGAGCCTCATTCCTTACATCGGAGTGGCACTGGCGCTCGTCCCCCCTTTGATGGTCGCGCTCCTGCAATACGACTCGGTTAACCCTTTTCTCATTCTCGCCGCTACGGTCACCGCCGTACATTTCCTTGCGGCCAATTTATTGACTCCGAAACTTGTAGGACACCGTTTGAACCTGAATGCGCTGGCGGTCACCATCGCCATGATGTTCTGGGCCTGGTTGTGGGGTGGGTTTGGGCTGGTCCTGGCAGTGCCGATCACGGCAGCGATCAAAGCCGTATGCGACAATGTTGACCGGCTCAAACCTTTTGGAGCGTGGATGGGGGAAGGATGACCTTAGTCGAGGAGTCGAGGGTCGAGAAGTCGAAAACTCCTTGACCCTCGACCCTCGACTTCTTGACTACTTGAATTGCGCGCGCAACTCGCGCACCCGCTCTTGGACGGACTCGCAATCCTGGAAGATACGGATTCCGGCAATGCCGGAAGCCCCCGCTTCGAGGCAAGGCCGGATGCGGTCCACGGTAATTCCCCCCAGAGCAAGGACCGGTATTCTTATTCGCGAGGTTATGTTCCGCAGCTTCTCCAAACCCAGTGGCGGACCGTACCCAAGCTTGGAAGGCGTTTCGAAGACCGGTCCCAGCACAAGGTAATCCGCCCCGCCTGATTCGGCTGCCATGGCCTCAGCCAGAGAATGGCAGGAGACCCCGATAACAAAAGCGCGTGGCACAAACCGGCGCACGACTTGCACGGGCATAGAGTGAGCCGCCAGATGCGCTCCATCTGCTCCGCCAGCCAAGGCCACGTCCACGCGGTCGTTCACGACCACGCGTGCACCTCCCATCCCCGGCTCCCTTGTTGCACTCAAAGCCTCTTCCACAAGGGTAATCAACTCCCGGCTCGTGAGATCTTTCTCTCGAACCTGCACAATGTCTACCCCCGCGCGTACCGTTTCACGGATAACAGCCGCGAGAGACATTGACCTCAACTGTCGCCGGTCTGTTATGTAGCAGAGTAGAGAATTCTTCATTCAGTTGAGTGCAAATCAGAAGTTCGGGAACGGTGGAGGAACCGCCAGATTTCATAAACCGCAAGCCAGATATCAGCCAGTCCGAGGCCCGAAACCGCTCCGCGGAGGAAATAGTTTCGAGAGATGCCTGAAATCAGGGGATAGTGATCAATGAAATAGTTCTTCCCCCAGAATGATGCCCAGGGGAGGATGAAGAGGAAGATCCCCAGTTCCGAACAAAATACGATATAAATTATGGTCAGTAATCTGCGCATGTCGGGTCAGGGATTTTAACCTCGGGCTGGACCTTGGGGGGGCCGCCGCGAGGATCCGTTCTGGAAGCCTTATGAGCCCTTCCGCTGAAATATGCGGATCTTCTCGGCGACATCGCGAAAATCAATGTTCTGGCCGTAAACCTCGGTGAACTTCTCCAACGCACGGCGCGCATCACCCGCCTGCTCATAGGCGACCCCAAGGTCATACTGGAGAGCCAGCAAGGCCTCTTCGTCAAGGCCGGGGGTTTCCAGCGCCCGGCAATACCACTTGACGGCAATGGGAGCCATGCCTTTGTCCATGAAGCAAATCGCCAGCAAGCTGCACGCCTGCAAGTAGTTTGGCGGGTGAGGTCTCTTTCCCGCGCTTTTCACCACCTTTTGAAATTCGCCAATGGCCTCGTCGAGGAGGTTCATCTCCCGAAAGGCCACTCCCAGGTTGTAATGGGTTTCCGGATCGTCCTCCTCGTCAGGTCCCATGGCGAGAGGTTCACCCATCTCCTCGAGCAACCCGCTAAGCGGCGAAGCCGGTGCCGGAGTCGGCGCTGTAGATATAGTCGTGGGCCCTGCTGTGGGCGCGGAAGGGGGCGCAGGTGGAGGAGAGAGCTCTGCCAGCTCGCCCATCGCAGACCCAAACGAGTCCGCTAAGTCGCCGAGCAGATCGGTCGTTGCTCCCATAGTCGCGCTAAGGGGCGCCGGCGTGGAAATTTCTTCCTCGCGGGGGGAAATGGGGGGCGCGGCGGCGGGTTGCGCCGCAGTCCTCGGCGCAGCATAACTGCTGGCCAGTTCCGACTGCTCAACCGATCCCTCGGCAGGCGGAGCAACAGCGGCCACGAATGTTGGTTTCAAGGTCTTTGCTGGCTGCTTCTCAGGGACTTCGGCCGCCATAGGACCCGTATGTGCCTCTACGAGAGCCCGGAGTTCGGCAATTCTTGGCTCGCTTGGCAGCGTTCTCTCCAACTCCTCGACTGCCTTTATCGCTTCCTCAAGAAAGCCATTCTCAAGATAGAAGTTGACCTCAATGCGGCTGTCCTCATAGTTGAATGAGGCCGCCTGTGCTTGAAAGGATTCCCAATCCTCCGAAAGGTCGATCTCTTGGAATTCAGAGGTCGGGCCAGGCGGGGGTGCCGGTGATGCCAGCCTCGAAAGGTCGATTGGCAACTCGAGAGGAGCCGGGGGCGGCAATGATTCCGGGCGCAGCGCCGGTGCGCGGACCGCTTGGAAGGGAATTGCCTCCGCGGCCAGAGCCTCTCGCCCGCCAGCCATTTGCGCATATCGCTTGGCGCCCTCAGTATCACCCTGCTGCGTACAAATCCTCACCAGTGCCTGGGCCGCCTGCTCAGCCCGTTCAGGCATGACCTTCCAGCACATCCCGACCAAGCGTCTGTGGATTTCGGGCTCGTCAGGATAAATTTCCAGAACCTTATCGAGCTCCGCAACCGCTTTTTTCACCAAATGGTAACGCGCGAGAAGCTCGCTGTTGTCAAGCGCCTGCTTCACCATCGCTTCTCGTTCGGCATCAGCCAAAGCAGAGGCCACCGGAGCGGCTAATCCCTCTTCTCGAGTAAGGTCGATTGCGGAGGACGGCAGACCTGCAACGAACGCTTTGCCGACTTCCCTGCCCCGCTTCGTGAGAGCCTGCTTCAGCAAGACCTTGTAATGTTCGTTCGCAGGTTCGCGACTTACGAGCCTTTGGAAAGCCTGCTCGGCCTTCTCGAATTGCCCGCACTGCACGTAGGCGTGGCCCAGTGCTTCCAGGATTTCCGTAAGCGCGTACTCCTCCTTGCGCTCATCGCAAATCCGATAAATCAGCTCGAGGGTGGGGAGGTGCTGGGGAGACTTGCTCCAGATCAGGCGCAACGACTCCATCAAAGAGCTTGTGTTCCCTTGCTTAATAAGCTCATCTGCCAACCCGGATAAAGCCCTAAGAGCCGTGTCGAATTGATCCACTCGCACGCACTTCGACACGAAGGAAGCAACCGGCGAGAAGTCCGTCGGGTTGGCACGAAAGAGGTCCGACACCGGCTTTTCCGCTTTCTCCAGTTGTTGAGTCGAAAGATAAGAATCAATCAGGAGTGACCGCCCGGTAGGATCGTCCTTTAATCCCGGAATGGCACTCAGAATCGCCTCGACTTCCTCCGGGTGCTTGGCCGCTAGTGCTTCGCGGGCCCTGAGCAAATGTATCTGGGGGTTGTCCGGATCTAATTCTTGTACCTTCTTCAAAGCGACCTGGGCAGCAGCCAGGTCTCCCCGGCGAAACGCAAGTTGCGCGGCTTCCAGGTAAACTTGCGTGGCTTCGTCCTTGCGTCCTATCTCCTCGCAAAACGCCGCCAAGCGGACCCTCGCCGGTGCGTTCTCGACATCCAACTGCACAACTTTGCGCAGGGTTTCAAGCACCTTGTCGATCTGCTTTTTCTTCTTGTAAAATTCGGCGACTTGGTAGTACAGTTCGCGGGCCTCGCGGGCCAGCCTCTGTGTCTGGTAGAGCTCAACGAGTTTCAGTAAGGGGTCTACCGAGTCCGGCTCAAGCTTGACGATCTTCCTATAAATGGCGGTCGCTTTGAGTATGAATCCATCCTGAACGTAAGCCTCGGCAAGCCTGTAGAACTGCTTTAGACCCTCTGAAACATTCCTATCACGGATGTAAAGGTCGCCAATCGTGTTGAGCAGGATTACATCGGAGGGGTCCTTCTCGAAGATGTCGAAGTATCGCCTAATAGCCTGATTGATCTTGCCCTGGATGACAAGTTTTTCCGCCTCTTGCAGCGCTTTGGCTTTGTTAAAAGCCATTTACACGCTCCGCGTCCCTGCACTAATAATAGACTATTGGGCTACCGTAACACACGCCCCAATTCAAGTCAACGAAGTCGCCCTTCGCCAACGGCATTGCCACGCGCTGAGTAAACCCTTGCCAGTCTTCGAGTTGCATGAAACACAAGGGTTGTTGCCTCCGTAACTTCAAGGCTGGCTCCCACCCTTTGCCGGCTTGCCATCTACAGACCGGCCCTTCAATCGACCAGTAGCCGTCTGCCCTGACTATGCGGATTCTCCACTAACCTTTTCTCATTTTTCCACGGGCAAATCAGCAAGGACACTCCACTCCTGCCAGGAGCCGTCGTACATGCGGATCCGCTCATATCCGAGCAGGCGCAAGGCAAAATAGAGGTCGGCGGCGCGTATCCCCATTTGGCAGTAAGTAACAACTTCCTGGCCGGGCGAAATCTGAGCGTCTGAGAAGAGCTTTTCGAGCGAAGGCGCATCCAAAAAGGTTTTGATCTCGCCGGAATCAATAACCCGCGTCCATTCGAGGTTGATGGCGCCCGGAATATGGCCCCCGCGTGGGCCCTGGATCCTCTCTCCCTTGAATTCCGCCACGGATCGGGCGTCCAGTAGCCTTACCTTGGGATCTTTCAGGTGCGCGTTCACCCACTCGGAGGTGGCGATGATGGCTGGGTTCGCCAGTGGTTTAAAGTCACCCGGTGCGATGCCGGGAGAATCTGTGGTAAGCGGAAGTCCTTCGCTTTGCCACTTCTTAAAGCCACCGTTCAAAACTTGCACATGTGAATGCCCGAAAAACTCGAGAACGTAAAATACGCGTGCCGCGAATCGGTTCCCTTGGTCATCATAGATCACAACCTGCGAGTTTGAGCTGATTCCCACCCCCCGAAAGAGTTGCTCAGCTCTTTCTGGAGGCAATGGGAAGCCGCGACGGTTCGCCTCCGGATCATGGGTTGTGAGAGCGGGAAGGCTCACCGCTCCAGGCAGATGTCCTAAGCGATATTCTTCCGGAGGGCGTGCGTCCACAAGACGCAATCGCGAGTTTGAGAGCAGTTTTCCAAGCTCCTGTGTTTCAATCAGGAGTTCCGGGCGGCGGTACGAAGAAACTTGACCCTGGGCCCCGCCACTGCTTAACAGTAGCACGGGTAAAAGCCACTCAGTTCCCCTCATTGAATCCCCCTCCTAGAATAGGCATGCTACTGAAATAACGCGAAGCAGACTCTTAAGCCGCCGGAGGCTTCGGGGCGGGGGCAGGAAGCGCCTGGGCTTTCACTTCCGATTGGAAGTCGACCTTCCTATGCGTCCCGTCGCAGAAGGGTTTACTCTCCGAATGGCCACAACGGCAAAGCCCAATCGAAGTTCGCCCACCCAAGTCGAATGCGTTACCCCCCGCGTCGTATATTGTGAATTCCCCTTCAATCCGCATTGAGCCGTTCTTGTTTACAGTGATCTTCACCAAGTGTTCCTCCACAAATTCAGGTTCGAATACCGCTTACAACTCGTTCGTGCGACCCGAGACTTTCTGCTTATCCGACAGGCGAGCCACTGCGGTGCGGTCAGGCAATGGCCCTGCGGGAAGGCCGGCGCGGGGGCAGAAGCGGACAGGAGCAGAGGCCCGGCGAACCCTCAAACCAAACGGCTTGAGCAGGACGAGAATCAGAATGCCGAAAAACACCAGCGAAATTCCGCCGTGCAGAGCCATGGATTCACGCCGCCGCAATTCCGCTCTTCCCGCGAGGAATGCCGTGGTCCGGAAATAGACTCTCAAATCCAGAATGACCAGGAGAGCCACCAGCAGCAACTTTGCCTGCAGCCAATGCTCACGCAAGTAATGAGGGTTTTCACCGATCATAATGATCCCCGAAATTACCATCACCGCGGCGCCGGGATGAGCCAGGCCCTTGAGCAGCTTCATCTCCAATCGCCCTAGCGTCGCTCGGGCTTCCGTGGAAGGCTCTTCCGAATGAATGGCCAGGACGTGCGTGACTACCAGTAAGCTGCCCAGCCAGAAAACCAGCCCTGTCAGGTGAAATACCAAAATCCAGGCTATCATGTCATCCCCCATGCAGAGTAGTTTCGACTATTTCTCCTCAACCCGCAACCTTGACTTTTGTTTGAGAAGCGACCAAACTACAGGCTGTAAAGGGGATAGCCATGCGCGAAGCAGTAATCATCGCCGCAGTCCGCACGCCCGTCGGGAAGTTTCAGGGCTCTCTTTCACCTTTTTCCGCCGTGGATTTGGGTGCGTGTGTGGTTCGGGAGGCGGTACGCCGGGCTGGAATCGAGCCCGCACAGGTGGACGAGATCATCATGGGCAATGTCCTCTCAGCCGGCTTGGGTCAAAATCCGGCACGACAGGCGGGCCTGAAAGGCGGGCTTCACCCGCGCGTAGCCGCCATGACCATCAACAAGGTCTGCGGGTCGGGTTTGAAGGCCGTGGCGTTGGCGGCACAATCTATCCAGACGGAAAACGCGGAAATCGTCGTGGCCGGCGGCATGGAGTCCATGACCAATTGCCCTTACCTTCTGCCGCAAATGCGCGCCGGAAGCCGCCTGGGGCATGCCAAGGTCCTGGACTCGATGATCACCGACGGCCTTTGGGATGCCTACGAGAACTTCCACATGGGGATGACTGCGGAGTTGGTGGCGGAGAAGTACAACATCTCCCGCGAACGCCAGGACCAATACGCAGTCGAGAGCCATCGGCGCGCTGTGGATGCCACCAAGAGCGGCCGTTTCAAGGATGAGATCGTCCCTGTCAGCATCCCGCAGAAGAAAGGTGAACCAGTCCAATTTGCCCTTGACGAATCCCCCCGGGCTGATACCTCGCTCGAAGCGTTGGCAAAGCTCCGGCCGGTCTTCAAGCCGGACGGCACAGTGACGGCAGCCAACGCTCCGGGAACCAACGACGGGGCGGCGGCGCTGGTCGTAACTTCGCTCGATAAGGCGCGCCAAATGGGCAAGCAGCCTTTGGCGCGCATCGTGGGTCAGGCGGTGAGCGGCGTGGAGCCCAAGTGGGTGATGATGGCCCCGGTCGACGCGGTTCGGATGCTCCTCAAAAAGGTTGACTGGAAGCTTGAAGACGTGGACCTGTTCGAGCTGAACGAGGCGTTCGCGGTTCAGGCCGTCGCGGTCATTGAGCAGTTAGGCCTCGACCCCGCCAAGACCAACGTGAATGGCGGCGCGGTGGCGCTGGGTCACCCCATCGGAGCCTCCGGCGCGCGTGTCCTCGTCACCTTGCTTTACGAGATGGGGCGACGCAACGCGAAGCGTGGGGTCGCGGCCCTCTGCCTCGGCGGCGGGAACGCGGTCGCATTGGCAGTTGAGTCCTTGCGTGAATGACTTACCGGGAGATCGAACGATTAGGGTTCGAAGTTCGAAGCTGGAAACTGGAAATTCGCACAATTGGTGGCACGGGCGTCGCGTCCGTGTCCACGGCCACGTTCTTAGAGGCGGACTTCCGGACTCGCCGGGGCAGGTCAGCCCCAAACATCAGGTTCGACAATTTTCACGGGCGAGAGAAGCTGCGAAATAATTCCGAGGGGGCCGGTTTTGCAGAGCGTAAGTTACTGAATAACCGTCCTGGGCATATGGCCTTCCTCAATTATTTCACGGCTTCAGACGCCCGTGCAGGTTGAGATACGGAGCATAAGTTGGAAACCAAAACTGTGGGTATACTGGGCGCCGGAACCATGGGCCATGGGATCGCCCAGGTGCTGGTCCGAAGCGGTTACACGGTATTTCTTCATGACCTTTCCCAGCAGTTCCTCGATTCAGGCGCTGGGAGAATCGCCAAGGGCCTAAACCGGGACGTCGAGAAGAATCGTCTGACAGCCGAAGAGCGCGAGAAGGCGCTCAGCCGCCTGAAGACCACGACGCGAGTCTCTGACCTCGGAGGGGCGGATTTCATCGTGGAGGCGGTGACAGAGAATCTTGAGGTGAAGGCAGGAGCGTTCCGGGCGATCGAACCCCACTGCGGGCAGGGAGTCATTTTCGCCTCTAACACATCTTCCATTTCCATCACACGCCTCGCGGCCGGGACGCAGCGCCCGGACCGCTTCATCGGCTTGCACTTTTTCAATCCTGTGCCGGTGATGAAGCTGGTGGAAGTCGTGCCGGGTCTCCAGACGTCGCCCGAAACTGCCGATAAAGCAGTGAGGCTTGCCGAGTCGGCAGGCAAGACGCCGGTGCGCGTGAACGACTACCCGGGGTTTATTTCCAATCGCCTCCTGATGCCGATGATCAACGAAGCGGTTTACTGCCTGATGGAAAGCGTTGCGGACGCGAAGGGGATCGATGATGTGATGAAGCTGGGAATGAACCACCCCATGGGACCGCTCGAGCTCGCCGACCTGATCGGCTTGGACGTTTGCCTGGACATCATGAAGGTCCTCTATGAGAGTTTCCGCGACTCCAAATACCGGCCCTGCCCCTTGCTCGAGAAGATGGTGAACGCCGGACGGCTGGGACGTAAGACAGGGCGAGGGTTCTATGAGTACCCTCAGGGTAAAGCGTGATTCGGGTGCAGCGCGTGACGGTGACGGAAGGCAGTACGGTTGAAATCATCCCAGAAAGAAGGATATCGACATGCCAGAGGAACGAACTGAAAAGCTCAAGGCCATTGATCTGGCGCTGACGCAGATTGAGAAGCAATTCGGCAAGGGTTCGATTATGCGCCTGGGGACCAAGGACGCGCTGGTTCCCGTGGAAGTGATCCCAACCGGCTCGATGTCCTTTGATGCGGCGCTGGGGGTGGGTGGGATGCCGCGGGGAAGGGTAGTCGAAATCTTCGGCCCGGAGTCGAGCGGCAAGACGACCATCGCGCTGCACGTGGTGGCGCAGGCACAACAACGCGGCGGGATGGCGGCGTTTATTGACGCCGAGCATGCCCTGGACGCACCCTATGCCAAGAGGTTGGGCGTGGACGTGGACAACCTGCTGGTCTCGCAGCCGGACTACGGCGAGCAGGCGCTGGAAATTGCCGAAGCGCTGGTTCGATCTAATGCGATTGACGTCATAGTGATTGATTCGGTCGCCGCCCTCGTCCCCAAGGCCGAACTGGACGGCGATATGGGCGACTCCTTGCCCGGCCTTCAGGCGCGGTTGATGTCGCAAGCCCTCAGGAAGCTCGCGGGCATCGTAGCCAAATCCAAAACCTGCCTGATTTTTATTAACCAGATCCGGGAAAGGATCGGCGTCATGTTCGGGAACCCGGAGACGACCACCGGCGGCCGGGCGCTGAAGTTCTATGCTACAATTCGCGTGGACATCCGCCGTATTGCCTCCATCAAGGATGGCGACCGCGCGGTCGGAAACCGGACCAAGGTAAAAATAGTAAAAAATAAAATTGCCGCTCCCTTCCGGGAGGCAGAATTTGATATTCTATATGGCGAGGGGATCTCCAGGGAGGGCGACCTGATCGATGTGGCCGCAGAGCGCAATATCCTGGAGAAGAGTGGGGCTTGGTTCTCTTACGCGGGTGAGCGCATCGGGCAGGGCCGTGAAAACGCCAGGCAATTCTTGCGAGACAACCCTGACCTGTGTAAGAAACTCGAGATGGAAGTGCGCAAGGCGCTCAACCTGCCGGTCCCACACGATGCGGCGGCGGGGGCGGAAAGCGCGGCAGCAGCAAAGGGTAAGAAGTAGCAATTTCGAAGTCTTTCCCCGTTGGCAGTCGCCAGCTCCGACGGGGAACGGAAGTCACCTCGACACGAACCAAGGAGGTTTTCATTACAATCTTGTCTAAGAGACTAGCCATTCTGGCCGTGGCCGTTTTTTGCCTACTCGGGACAGAGACCTACTTAGGGAGCGCGCAGAACTCCAGGACGCAACCATCGACGGTGCCCTCGAATGCGCCTTCCTCCCCTAAAAACTCTTCAACTTCGAAGCCGCATGCCACGAGAAAACGAAGCCCCCTACAAACAGTGTCTGCCAGCCGGAGACGTAGCCGGCGCCGGCTGCGCGGCAACGGTGCTTACCGAATCAGCTCGTTCGGTGACCCTGCGGCGGAGGACAACCCGGCGGGTGACGATCCCGCTGTCCGCCAAGCTGCCCTTGCGGCATTGGGAAACTGGAACGGAAGCATGGTGGTGGTGGATCCGAACAATGGGCGGGTTCTCTCCATCGTGAATCAAAAGCTGGCGCTCTCTAGTGGCTTTACACCTTGCTCGACCTTCAAGCCCGTGGTGGCGCTGGCCGCCCTGCGGGAAGGCATCATCACCCCAAACACGAAGCTCTATGTCGGGAGCCGCCTGCGGATGGACCTCACTGAAGCGCTGGCCCGGTCCAACAACGTATTCTTCTTGAAACTAGGTGAGATGTTGGGATTCCAGCGGCTGGCCCAATACGCTCATGAGTTCGCCCTTGGGGAAAAGACCGGCGATGACATCCCCGGTGAATCCGCCGGGCGATTTCCCGCCGCTGCCCCAAAGGAGGGCGGCGTGGGTTATCTGGCTTATTACGGGCGGGACATGGAAGTCACCCCACTTCAATGGGCCGCCGTTATCTCAGCCATCGCCAACGGGGGCACCCTTTACGAATTGCAGTATCCGCGCACCGCGGATGAACTTTCCCAATTCCAGCCCAGAGTCCGGCGCCAATTGGACGATCTGGCCCAGTACTTGCCCGAAATCAAGGCAGGCCTTGAGGGAGCGGTCCTCTACGGAACTGCCCGGCTGGCTTACGACCCCGAAATGCAGATCTACGGAAAAACCGGAACGTGCAGCGAAGACGGAGCGCGCCTGGGCTGGTTCATTTCATACGCCCAGGAGCAGCAACCAAGGTATGTGGCCGTCGTCCTTCTGCGCGGTGGACGCATGATGTTCGGTCCCCACGCCGCAGAAATCGCCGGGCGCTTCTACCGTGAAGTGCTCCATAAAGATCACCTCACCACACAAGCCAGCCGGTGAGTTTCACTGCTCAGGCAATCTCAGCCCTGAACGGAGACTTCGCGCAGGAGGATTCAGGATTCGGGATTCAGGATTCAGGAGCCAGAGGACAGAATCAGGAAGGAAGCGTCCAGCCTTCAGCTATCCCGCCGCGCCGGGTCAGCTTTGAATCTGCAAAGGCCCGGAATCCCACCGTCTTCACTGCCGGCTGGCTAACCCGCATTTCTCAGCACTGGTCTGGAAGGGCGGGGCTTCAGCCCCGCCGTTACAAGGCCTTCCTGATTATTCCAGTGTCCCGTGCCCCGCGCAGTCCGTCAGGCGACGGACTGCGCGGGGCGCGGGACGAACAGAGGGTGGGAGCCGTGATTTCGCCGGGGCTGAAGCCCCGACCTTCCGGCACCGCCCCTGAAGGCGTCCCGGCTTGGTGAGAAATCCGGGCTAATGCTTTCTGTCTTCTGCCTAATACCTACTGCTTTCTGCCTTCTGCCCAGGCCGCGCGGCGTCTCACACCTTCTCCAGGGCAATCTCCAAATCGCGAATGATGTCGTGCCAGTCCTCGAGGCCAAGGGAAATCCGGATGCCCTCGGGATGCATGCCGAAAGCGCGTTTCTGGTCGTCGGGCAGCGCTGAATGCGTCATCGAGAAGGGATGCTCGATCAGAGTCTTGATCTGCCCCAGGCTGACGGCCAGCGTGATGGAATAAGCGTGCTCGGCAAGGTAATCCACCAGCTTCTCAGCCTGGCTTTGTTTGGAGTCGCTTCCCTTAAGAACGAAATAGAGCATGCTGCCGGGAGCAAACTTTCCATCCGGGCTGAGCATTTGCCGATGAGCCAACGCCTTCTGCGGAAAGCACTCCGTGCCGGGATACAGGACGCTCGCCACTTTAGGATGCTTGCTGAGGAACTCCGCCACGCGCTGCGCCGTCTTCTGCATATTGGACATGCGAGTGGCCAGCGTGGGCAGGCCGTAAACCAGGATGCCCCAGGCGCTGCGCGGAGAAAGCACTCCCCCGAAATCCTTGCGGAAGAGCATGAGGTGGTTGTACCACTCCGCCGGGGCGATCACGGCTCCCCCCATGTCCGTTCCAAACCCGCCCAGTCCCTTGGTCAGGCTTTCCACAACGATGTCGGCTCCGAGTTTCAAAGGCCGCTGGCAGTGCGGCGTGGCGAAGGTGTTGTCCACGATCACCAGGACTCGCTCACGCTCCTCGCGGCTCACATTCACCTGGTCAGCGACGCGGCGTAGCGCTGTGATGTCAATCAATTCCATGGTGGGATTGGTCGGGGTCTCAAAGTAGAGGACGCGGGTGGCAGGTGTTACTTGATCGAAAAGGGATTCAGTCTTCAGGAAGTTGGTAAAGCGGACCTGCATGCCGAACCTGGGCAGCCAATTGGTCATCAGACTGTACGTGCAGCCGTATAAAACTTGATGCGCCAGAACTTCCTGCCCCTGGCGAAGCGCCGAACCCAGAACCCCGCTGATCGCCGCCATGCCGCTGGCAAATGTCACGCAGATGTCGCCGCCCTCGGCATAGGCCAGGTTTTCTTCCAGCATGGCCCGGGTGGGTTCGTCCAGCCGGTCGTAGATGTAGATCGGAATGTGGCCGCTCAACGCTTCGTCGGCGGAGGCAAATTGCACGAACCCCTTGGCGCCCCGCTCCAGAGAAGTCAGGCGGAAAGCCGTGGACTGGGAAACCGGCGGGACAACGTGGTGGTTGAAATCCCACTTCTTGCTGTCGAAGGCCCCGTGGATCATGTGAGTACGCAGACTGTAGTCCTCTTTCTTGCGATGATGTTTCCGAACTTCCATAGCACACCCCCTAACAGGTCTTTTGACATCGTGAAAATGGTAGCACGCCGGAGCGCTGTAGGGGTAGGGCTTGCCCTACCCTGGTCGATGAAGGAGATAACACACAGGGGACGGCAAGCCGTCCCCCTACTACTAGCCTTCAAGGATTCTCGCCAGTTCCGGAAGCGATGAGATTCTGGGGCACGCGGCGTCAGGGTAAGCTCCCACACCATCCATAAGGACACCCGTCAACCCCGCAAGCTGCGCGCCGCCTACGTCCGTCGCATAGGTGTCGCCCACAAACACGGCTTCCGAACCCTCCACGCCCGCGCGCTGAAGCGCCAGCTTGAAGATTCCCGGGTGTGGTTTTTGAATGCCTACGATAGCCGAATCCAAGATAGCCTGGAAATAGCGTGCCAGGCCCAAACGGATGAGTTGGCCTTCCAGAGTTCCGGTGGAATTTGAAATCACTCCCAGGAAGTAGCCCTGGGCCACAAGCCCTTCAAGAAAGGCAGGCGTATCGGGCATCACGCGGGACCAGAGCTGAAGGTTCTGGAAGCTTTTGACCAAGCGCTTAGTAAGCTCCCCCAGCTCGCTCTCCGCTACGCCGAGCCTTCTCGTGAACTCGTGCAAATACTCCGACCAATAGTAATAGTCAATTTGCTTTGGCAACTTACCGCGTCGGATCTGCGGCCACAGCCAATCATCCAGTTTTTGTTTGGCCACACGCTCCGCAGCGTAAAAGTCATCCGGCGTGGCCGAATGGCCATGTTCCTTCAAGTCCGCGATGAGATCCTCGAGTCGCGGGAACACCAGTGTGTTGCCTGCGTCCAGGAAGACGGCGCGTATTCGTCTGGGACTCATTTCAGCTCCTTAAGAGCCCAGCATTATAGCAGTCGTCAGTGGTCAGTTGTCAGTCGTTAGTGGCCAGTTAGTCGCCAGTAGTCGGTGCTCAGTCCTCAGGGCCTGCTTTACGACCTCCGGTCGGTGTCTGTTTGCTTGTCACTGGTCACTCATCACTCGTCACTGCTTTTTCTGCCTTGACCGGCTCTGCGCTTCTCCTTAAATTTAGAAGGATGCCGAAAAAACATGTCGTCCTAAGGGCAGTTGTCAGTTGTCAGTCGTCAGTTGTCAGTGGTCCGTTGTCCGCTGGAAGAAGGCGGCTAGGGAGCAGGGCAATTGCGGGTTTTGGGTTTTGCATTCTAGACTGCGCGGACCTGCTGCATGCTGCTTTCCGCACCGGGAATTCTGCTCTGCGTCTTTCTGCTCGTCACTCGCCACTCGTCACTTGTCACTGCTTTTTCGCCGCCGCGCTTTTGGGCCTGCTGCTGTTGTTGAATCCTGGTTCTCTGTGGCCCATCCAAGCGGCTCAAAAGCCGGCGCCCCAATCCGCTGCGCCGACGCAGACTGCCGAGAAGCCCTCTCCGGAGGCGCAGGAATCGCAGGCGCTTCAGGATGCGGTCCGCTCCTCCGAGGGCAATCCCCAGGTGCTTATCAAGAACCTGGAGGCTTTTCTCGAGCGCTTCCCCGCGAGTGCGCGACGCGAGGAGATCCTCCAGTTCATTTACAAATCCGCCCTTCGGGCCAACGATCCTCAAACCGCTATCAAGTATGGCGAAAAACTGCTGGAACTGAAGCCGGACGATCCCGCGCTTCTTTCTTCGCTGGTGGACCTCTTCGACCGGCAGGACGACGCTTCCAGCCGCGTCAAAGCCCTTCAATACGCGATGAAGTTCGTCGAGCGCGCGGAAAAGGAGGTCAATGAATCAGCCCCGTCTGCGGCGGGCAAGGACAAGTCCCCCGAATCGCCCAGCATCATGCTGGCCGCGGCCTACGTGATGCGCGGGAAGCTTTACGCCAAGTCCGGCGAGACGGACAAGGCCATGGCGGATTACGCAAAGAGCTATGCCGCCTATCCCTCGCAGCAGCTTGCGGAGCGGCTGGGTGACTTGGCGGCCAAGAAGAACGACCTTGAACGAGCCCTGAATGAGTATGCGACGGCGTTCGCCTTCCCCGGTCCCGGCCTTGACCCGTCGCACCGCGAGGAGGTCCGCCGGAAACTGGGCAGTTGTTACGTGGCGCTCCACCAATCCGAGAAAGGCCTGGGCGATATGGTCCTGGCCCGCTACGACGAGCTTGTACGCGCGCTCGCTCCGCGATTCCAGGACTCGCGCCAGCCCAACGCCAATCTTCTTGACCCCTTCGCTTATGTGCTCAAGCGCACCGACGGCTCGCCGCTGCGGCTCGCCGATTACCGCGGCAAAGTTCTGGTCCTGGAGTTCTGGGCCACCTGGTGCGGCCCTTGCCGGCTGGAGGGAAAGCTGCTCGAGCGCGTGGTGGAGAACTTCCGCAACGAGCCCGCCGCCGTGTTCCTGGCCGTGAACGTGGACGAGGACCGGGCCGGCGTGCCGGCATTCCTCAAGGAAGTGCAGTGGACTACCCAGGTGGCCTACGCCCAGGGACTCGACCGGCTCCTCGGCGTGCAGGCGCTCCCCACGCTGGTGATCTTCGATCGCAAGGGGCGCGTGGTCTTTCGCCAGGAAGGTTTGGTTTTAAGCAGCTTCGTCGAAACACTGGATAAGAAAGTGCGCGAAGCCCTGAGTGGACTGCCCCAGGCCGCATCCCGGTAGTGCCCTGTCACGCTCAATTCTTCGCCGTCGTCCGGCCTGGCTCCGCGTGATGGAGGAAGGTCCAAGGCAGTCCCGCCAGTGAGTGCGGCTCCGAAGAGCCCTCTCCCCCCCGCCTCCCTCAAATGCAGTACGCAGTAAGCAGTGGCGAGCATGCCAGCCGTCAGTAAAGGGGTAAGCTTCTCTAGTTAAGAAAGCTCTAATATATTGGAATGACACGACTTACTGCATGGTACCAGTACCCCTGTACTCTAGGAGCTTGCAAGCTGTTGTGATAGGAGCAGGGGTGTAGGGCGGTCCCTTTAGCTCTTCCGAAGGGGGCCTAGATCTGGCTGCGGCCGAGCAGGGAATTAGGTAATCGCTCGAGGCCAGCCGCGGAAGAAGAGGATGAACTTCAAATGGCTGATGCGATGTTCTCTCTGGCAGTCACTCTGGAAATTGTTTGGCACGTAGTGGGCTGGGGTCTGGCAATCGTCCTGGGCGCCGTGTTGGCCTGGGAATTGGTTGCCAGCCGGCAGCGCGCCAAGGCAGTGCGGAACATTCAAGACTGGTTGTCAAAAAGCCACACTTCGAATCGGAGTCGCCCGGATGCTTCTTCCCAAGCACCTGAACGGGTCGCAGAGACGAATTCGGACATCCTCAGCAGGATCACCCCGCCCGCGGTTCATCGCCAGGGATTCTGAATCCGTTCCGCTCAGCGTCAGGTAGCTTGGCCACGGTTGGCCACTCTCGAAACCTTCCGAATACACCCTTGCCTCCCTTTCAAAGCCAGGCATAGTTCACTCTGTAATTGGAAGGAAAGCTCAGTTGTGCAATACTCAAACACGGGTGTTCGGTGGTTGGGGAGGCGAGGCGATGAAATCCTCCGGATTTTTGGATCGGCGCACTGGCCCACGAATCCGCGTTGGCTTGCCCCTGCGGTTGCGATTTGGATGGAAGGACTCCGGGGAAGTAAAGGCCTCCACCATCGATATGTCCGAGCGTGGCTTGTGCGTGCGCCAGCACGCTCCGCTTCGCAGGGGAATGGAGGTCAAGGCCATTTTGGAAAGTACCCCAGACGACGTCAAGGTCTACCGCGTGGTGTGGGTGCGCGAGGCAGAATCCTCCGAGCGTGGTTTTGATATCGGTCTCGAACTGAAACTTTAAGCAACCGAGGGGGGAGTTAGAGCCGCGCAATTCCGCCTGTGGGGTCTTGTTCAATCCCTGTTAGACTGAATCCCACTACATGCGTCTGGCGTTCCCAGGCGTGATTATTTCTTAGCGTCGTCGAAGCTGAGCGTGATGACGGAGGGGTTCGTATTCACCGGCTTGGCGCTGATATCCACGGTTTGCCCCTTGTTTTTCGTAGTGTCGTTGAAGCTGAGTGTGATAACGGAGGGATACGGATTCACCAGCTTGGCGCTGATATCCAAGGTTTGCCCCTTGGCGACGGTGGCCTGCTCGAACCACTGGTCGCGGTCAGGCCGGGTGACCTCAATCGCATGCTTGCCCTGCGGAACTGTGATTTCTGCCGGTGTCCGCGCGACCAGGTGGCCATCCACAAAGACCGCGGCATCACTGGGGTCGGAAGCGAAGCGCAACGTTCCCCCGCCTTCGCCCGCCGCTTTTGCGAATGCGGCGCGGTTCTCCTTCATCACTTGCGCAGGGCTCTCATGAATCTGCGTCTTGAGCTTATCGGAAAGCTCGTCGGCGGCCTTCGACATCCTGCGGCTCAATGTATTGCCGAATCCCACAGCGCCCGCAGCCGACCTCGAAACGCCCATCGTGTACTCGCCGGCAGCCTGCGCCTTCACCAGCGGGACGCACAGCGCCGTCGCCAGCGCCGTGGTGGCTAGAGTGCGGAAAACGCGACCTGGAAAATTCTGCCTCATCAAGCGCCTCCCGGAAGGGTCTCCCCACTATTACCGTACACCTCGTCGTGGAAGTCAAGCGCTGCTTCGCAATGCTCCCGCGTGAACGAGTGTTCCGGCATGAACGCGGCGCAACAAACGCGCCGCTGCGGGTTGCCGATTGCCAGTTTGCCGTTGGACTCGAAAGCGCGAATCTGAGGAAGAACCGCGGACCCCATTTGGCACCTGGCACCCGACACCTGGAACCTGCTCTTCCGCACCTACCACATACGAGGCACTAACTACCTTTCCTTTCAACAACATTCCCGCTTTCGACGCGTAACTACCTTTATTTTGTGCAACATTCCGGCTTCTCTGCCGCCTGTGGAAAACCGACCCTTTGTTTTCATGGACATTCCAGCATTGCTCGTTCGATTTTCAACGTGACTGGTTCTTTCTTTCCCTGTCGGCGGTGACATCTTGTCCAGGGCTGCCATGCCTGCCAAGAGCCCTCTCCATCCCGCCTCCCTCAAATTCAGTAGGCAGAAAGCAGGGGTAGCGCAGGTCCCGCTCGGAGCTTGCCCCGGCCTGCCGGGGGACCTGCGGCACTTCAAAGGGAGTAAGCAGTCCGCGAACGCGAGGAGGAAGAAAGAAATTCGCCATTCACCATTCAGAATTCCCCTTATCGCCCGTCCCTGCTCTTCCATCTGCCGAATCCTGACTCCTGAATCCCGAATCCTGACTCCTGCTACAATGCTAGCCTATCCTGCCCCATTTGTCAAGAGGCATGCACACCCCGCACCACCCACGACGGCGAGTTTGTTCGGAGACTCACAACCCACGGCGAGTCAGGTCAATCCGTCAGGATGTGGAATGCCAGGGTAAGGGCCTGTCAGGAAATAACCGCAACAATTCCTGCGCTCTTTTTCGTTCTCGCAACCGAGATAACTCGGGGTACCCGCTTAATATCCTAAGAAACCATACTGCGGAGGTGGGGAGCAGCCGATAGTATTATTGATGCTGGAGCAATTCAAGCTGGGAAACTTCGAAGTCGCTCGCTGGACGGCAACTCTACCCATCTCGGGCAAGACGGAAACGATTGAGTGCGACCCGCTCCCTTTGCGCGCTGGTTCACCTCTGATACAATCTGGATTGATGGAAGCCACGCTCACTAAGGCGACTTTAACATTATGTTGCGGAGACTCCAGGGAAATGGACTGGATTCCGTCGGGGTCTGTCCACCTCGTCCTTACCTCCCCTCCCTATTGGACACTTAAAGAGTACCCCCGCCAAAAAAGCCAGCTTGGGATCATAGAAGATTATGAGGCTTTTCACGATGAGCTCGACAAAGTGTGGAAGCATGCTTTTCGAGTTCTAGTCCCTGGAGGTCGCCTCGTCTGTGTAGTGGGAGATGTTTGCCTCTCCCGTCGTCGCCACGGCAAGCACTCAGTAATGCCCCTGCACGCTGACATTGTAGTTAGGGCTCGGAAGATCGGCTTCGATAACCTAAGCCCTATTTTTTGGTACAAAATTGCCAACGCGAGCTACGAGGTTGAGAACGGTTCCAGCTTCCTTGGGAAGCCATACGAGCCGAACGCCATTATCAAGAACGATGTGGAATTTATCCTGATGCTTAGGAAGCCTGGGGGTTATCGTCAACCGACTGACGAGCAGCGCGAAGCTTCCAAGCTGACGAAGGAAGAATACCAAGAATGGTTCCGGCAGGTGTGGAATGGCCTGATGGGGGAATCTACAAGGTATCACCCCGCGCCGTATCCTGAAGAATTAGCTCACCGGCTGGTGAGGATGTTTTCCTTTGTTGGCGATACGGTTCTTGACCCCTTTATGGGCACAGGAACCACGCTGTTGGCCGCTGCCAAATGTGGCCGGAACAGTATTGGGGTTGAGATCGACCACTCCTACACGAAAATGGCAAAAGCAAGGCTGGAGAAGGAACTAAGTACGCTTTTCGATCAGGACGGGCCTTCCATTATCGTCCGCTGAATCGCCGTTCGTACAGACTTCCAATCCTTCCAACAAAACTCTCGTAATGGATGCTCTCTCCAGGCTGAGGGGCGAGCGATCCCGTCACGAGCTTTGCTGCCGACTCCCCATCGTAATCCACGACAATTACAGCGAGGGCCTCTGGCCGGTCGCTGGGATCTCGAGGCCCATTTCTCAGTGGGATTCTGCGGAAGATATTGATCGTGTCCGCTACGATCTTATCCATATCGAAATTTGGTCTCACCAATCCCTTGGCAAATTTGTCCGGGTTCTCATACTCCGGCGAGACGTTGACAACCACGATTGCGCCGGCGACGCACTCTCTTCGATGGTTGTGCATGTGGTTTGAATACGCGATGATGTCGCCGTACCTGTTCTTTCTGGCCTTTCCGTGAGCGGTCATGATCGTTTTGTTTTCTACTGAAACCCGCACAGAAATAAGGGGAAGTTTAAGCTTCTCGACAAGAACGAGATCGACGGTCCTGACGGCGCTGGCCGTATTAACCTCGGAGTTTTTCTTGGGCGTTAGGGCTTCAGACTGAATTGCCGTTCGAATCGCCGGGCATGAGGTAACAAGGTCGGCGACTACGAACTCCGATAGTGCGTTGGAGTTTTGCTGCGCTCTCGGATTAAAGCCGATGTTCTCGTTCATCCAGCGGACGTAGGATTCGGGGCTCGCATGGTTCGCGCATCTTACCACGTGGCGGGTCAACTGGGTAGAGCGGGCCCACGGTCAGGACTGCCCTGACCGTGGCTACCAGCTACCCGCTTATTCCTTCGTATGTGTCCTTTCCGAGAAACACTAAGACAGTCCGTAATGGGTCAAAACGCGAATTCGGCAACGAGCCTCCTGAGGTCTTCTGGTTGGGCCTGAACGTCCTCAGACCCGTAACGCAAGTAAATGACGCCACCAGTCATGTACACTGGTGCCTCACCGCGCGCGACGGAAATCTTGGCGATTGTCAGACCTCGCACGTCCTCGAAAACGACCTGGACAGGCGGAGTGGGCTTTATACGGCTTCGTACAAGCTGGCGGATTTTCCTTTCTAAGCGGTCCCGTTGTCCAAAGTCGAGCTCCAGCCCTTTCAGGTGACCCGCATCGTCGACCCCAATAAAGATCACACCATCGTTTGTGTTCGCGAACGCCGCTATTGACTTCAGCAGCTCATTGTCGACGCTGCCGGTCCTTGTTTCGTCGTCGGAAAGGCCCCGTTTAAACTCCACGCGCTGCCCCTCACCAGTTCGCTGGGCTTCCTCAAGTGTTGGCGATCGGATTCCCGCCAGAGCGAAGTAGCTCCGCAAGAATCGCCGACTGAGGGCGCGTGCCAAAACACTCACGCTCAGGAACGCGATGCAGCAAAGAGTCGCAAGCCACCAGAGACTTCCAATGTCGATGGACGAGGTTGCCAGAAGTCGTCCCTCCGTGTCCGTTTCGATAACGTAGAGTTTGCCGTCGTGGATACAAAACTGATAACCGGGGGCCGGTAGGCTCGTATCGTTAGGCAAGAGTGCGGGGAGCCAAGGCCCCCACACTTCAACATGGTTGGTGTTCGCATCGACAACTACGAATCCGTCAGCCGAAGGGCCAAGCCTTGACCCTCGGGCTGATGCTTTCTGCGTTGGAGGGTTCGCAGCGATCTCATCGGCCTCGCGCTTTAGGGTGGCGTCCACCGTGCCAATTTGCGACGGCAGCGTTTCTACTATTCTCCAAGGGGCCTTCACTGCGTAGCCTATAAGTATTTCGACGTTGTTTTCGCCCACATTCGCTTGCCGCGAGTACAAACGCCAGACTTCTCCGTCCGGCGTGTTATAAAGGGCGGGTTGCCGGAACTCCCTGATAAAGGCGGTATCAATATAATCGAGGGGTGCGAAATGGGCTGGGTTTTCTTCTGTCGAAATCGGGAAGGCGATAAAGTACAGTCTGTGCGTGTCAATCACATAGTCGGGTTGCTCTAATTCCCAGTCTCTTGTGAACCGGCTTGCGTCGCAAGTTTCGGCCGCGCAATTGATTTCAGACAGCGCGCGCAAATTGTTCCGTTTCCACCGTCGGACGGAAGGATAGGCTGACGCCATGTACACAAACACAGTCACAAGAGCTGCAACCGCCCCAATCGATAGAGAGAAGCGGAGAATCTTGCGGTCTACGTGGCGTCGGACAGAAAGGGGCTTTGCGGTACTTCTGGGGGCAGCATCGAGCGTTGGCACAAAGAACCTCTGCGAAATGCCAAATAGCATAGCATCTTCCCGGCCTCTCACGAAAGTGCCCGAATGCACCGGAGATTCGGAAGCGCGAATCTGAGGAAGAGCAGACCTCCCGCCAGGGCGGGACGGAGGTCTGCGCTACAACTACCCGACTTACAGCGTCATTTTAATTTCTGTTGGGCGATCCATTTGTTGGTGCGGGCTTCGAGCAGGTCGAGGGGCAGGGTTCCGCCGTTGAGCATCTCATCGTGGAAGGCGCGGAGGTCGAACTTAGTTCCTAGTTCTTTCCGGGCGCGATCGCGGAGTTCGCGGAACTTGAGCTGGCCAAGCTTGTAGCTGAGGGCCTGCGCGGGCCAGGCGATGTAGCGGTCGGTTTCGGATTGGATAGTGGGCTCGTCGACCGCACCCGACTTACGTAAGAAATCCACCACCTGATCGCGGGTCCAACCTTTGGAGTGGATTCCGGTGTCGACAACCAGCCGCACGGCGCGGAAGAGTTCGGACGAAAGTCGGCCGTAGTCCGAAACGGGGTCCTGATAGAAGCCAACCTCTTTGCCAAGCTGCTCGGCGTAAAGGGCCCAGCCTTCGATATAGGCGTTGAACCCGAGGCCATGGAGGCGGAACTTGGGCAGGCCGGTAAGCTGCTGCTGCACGGATAGCTGCATGTGGTGGCCTGGGACGCCTTCATGGTAGGCGATCGCCTCGTCGTCGATCAGTGAGCGCTCCGCGAAGTTGGAGGTGGCGACAACAACGCGGCCGGGACGCTTGCCGTCCGGCGTGCCGGTGACATAGTGGGTTGCAGCCGCAGACTGAAAGGCGGGGATAGCCTCGACAGTGACAGGTGACTTAGGAAGCAGGGTGAAGAGCTCGGGTAGTTTGGGCTCCATCTGGGCGATGTAGTGGCGAAAGTCGTCGAGAATCTGCTCCGCGGATGCTGGTATGTATTTGGGATTGGTTTTCAGGGAGGCGCGAAAAGAGGCGAGGTCAGCGAAACCCTCTCTTTTCGCGATGACGGTCATCTCGGCCTGGATGCGTTCGATTTCGCGGAGACCGAGTTGGTGGATCTCATCCGGCGTCATGTGTGTGGTTGTGCGGGCGTAAATGTCGTTCTGATAGCGCTTCTCGCCGTCGGGCAGAGAGGTAACGGCAAGGACAGTGCGGCCGTGCGGGGCATATTCCGTGCGAAGGAAGGTAGCGAAGCTCTTGTAGGCGGGTACGACATCGGTTCGAATGGCGTCCGTGATCTGCTGCGTAAGACGCTTCTGCTCTTCTGGGGAGATGCTGGCGGGAAACCTCTTCGTCGGAATGAGGAAGGGATCGGCATCTATGATGCCCTGGCACTGAACGGGGAGTTTCTCGAGGAGGAAACGCACGGGCATGAGGTTGTCCTTCATGCCGGCGCGGAGGACCTCCGTGGTCTCGCTGAGGACACGGGGGATCTGGTGAAGCCGGGCGATATAGTCTTCATAGTGCTTCACGGAGTCGAGGGGAACGGCGAGAGGCAGATCGGCGAGATTGGTGTGGATGCCGCCCTGCTGGTTGATCGGCATCTCGTATTCTTTCAGGTCGAAGTCGGCGATGCGCTGCTGGAGGACACGAACCAGGAGGTCGTGGGAGAGCTGATCCTGGTCGGCGAAGCCGTTGGTGGCTATGGCCTGAAGGCGGCTGAGGAAGGTCCGGTCGGTTTCGTGGCGCTGGGCGATGGCGGCGAGTGAGTTATCGTGGAGCTTATCGTTGTAGCGATAGTCGCCGAATGCGGTTGCGCGCTCGGGGAAGTTGCGGAGATCGGACTCGTACTGCTCGTCGAAGAGGGCGTTCTGCGCGGCGAGGCGATCAGCAACCGGTTCGAGGTCCTGGGCGCAGACGGAACCGGCTAGAGCGATGAGGAAAAAGAGGCCTAGGTAAAGTCGCATGAGTGTGATCGTAGCAGAGGTGAGGAGTTCGTTGCACGAAGAAATGGGTGTTCAGATCCAACAACTCCGTATCTGGAGAGCTACAGCGCTCGTCTCAAGACGTAAATCACCCAGGGAGGGATCTTGGTTTCGTTCACCCACGCGTAGGGCTCGTCACCTTTGGCCAGCGGCTTTAAGACTTGGATCGCTTGCAGACTCGCCTCTTTATAGACCGCCCGATACGATTCGTCGGTCCAGAGGATGTCTTCGACAGGCCTCCGATCTTGGTGGTCGGTAACGATGTTGAGCACCACATCACCGCTGCGAGCGGCGGCGTTTTCCGGGAAGTCTTTGGTGGTGAACGAAGCCCACTCATGCGTGTACATTTCTGGGGATGAGACGACGCTGACGAGGGTTCCGGCCGGACGCAGAAGGTTTCTGAGGTCGGAAAAAATCCGGACCTTCGCTGCACTCGGAACGTTGTCAAAGGTGAAAAGTGAAACGATCAGGTCAAAGGTTTCTGGCGCGAACTCGCTCAAATTGTCCCGAGGCACAATGCGGTAATCGCCCGCAGGATCCAGAGCGCGTGCGATACGCAGCATGTCCTCCGAGATGTCGACGCCAGTCACATTGAACCCAAGTTCCCGCAGGAAGCGCGTTGACCGGCCGGTGCCACAACCGAAATCAAGCGCCTTTGTACCGGTCACATGCTCTGACATGATCGCCGGAAGATCGCGGTAGGCGAGGTAATAGGTGTTGGCGAACTCGAGTGTGGCGTACGCGTCGGCACGACTGACATCCTCGTAGCAGTTGATGAAATCCATCCCCACTTCTCTTCTCATACTACTTTCAGGTCTGTCATGCTGAGTCCGCCGCGGCGGACGAAGCATCCCGGCATTTTTCCGGACTGTTTGAGCTTACAAATGCGGGGATTCTTCTCCCGCAGGGCGGGATCAGAATGACAGGCGGTGGCGTTCTCCTCTGCGTGGCTTGAACCGATCTGCAACACACCCTTTGATGAGAGAAGCGCCCACCGAATTCGCCAAGATGGTCTCAACTTTAAAGTTGTCTCCGCCGATAACCAGAACGAATGCTTTTGGCAAGTCAATATAAGTCAGCCCATGGAGAACTTCACCAGGAGTCTAGAAACGATTTTGACTCAAAGGCAATGGAACCCAGGGTGTCATTCTGCCGAACAGCCGAGTGAAAACGAATGTTCCCATTCGGCCATTTCGAAAGCGTGGTGGACCAAGCGTCGTGCAGCACAGCGACCGGTGATATCATCGCAGCTCGGCAACGCACCAATGGCGGACATGGTACCTTGCGAACTCGACTCACGATGAAGTTTGTGTGCATTGCACTTATCGCCTGGGCGGCGGTTTCCGGCGCGTATTCGCAAAGCGCTGACGGTCAGGCTCCGGTAATTTGGATTGCCATGGAGGGCCGTACCCAGCTCAAAAAAACTGCGCCGGGAACCACGCTGGAGGGCAAGCTCGCGCGCAGCGTTTATTGGCGGGGTACGGAGGTTTTTCCCAAGGGCAGCACGGTCCGGCTGGTGGTGGATCAGATCGAGTCGCGAAAGAAATCTTACGCGGTGGACGACCGGCCCTTTGTGATTCGCCTTTTTGCGCCCCGGCACGATGTAGTGGCGCGATTCCGGTCGGTGAACGTGTTGATGCCGGGAGGGGGTCAGGTTCCGCTGCGGGCGACGTTCATCGCCCTGACGCAACGCGCTGAGCTGAGGGCGGAAACAGAGAAGCCTGCGGCCAAGGGGGGGAAGGCGGCAGATGCAAGCGGGCCCGCACCGAAATCGAAGCAACAGGAACCTGTCCCTCCCTGGGTACTAACATTGCAAGTCGAGCCTGAGGGCACAACTTTTCCGGCGCTGGCTGAGGCGCGCGCAGGAAAGGACGCAGGCGCTCCGGCGGCCTGCCCGGAGCCTTGCACCATCGCCGACGGGACGCGGATGTCCCTGGTTCTGCTCGAGGGCCTCAGCGCGGCCAAGAACCATCAGGGCCAAACTTTCCAGGCCGTGTTGCTGGAGCCCGTGCGCGTGGGCGCCACCATCGCCATCCCCCAGGGCAGCATTCTGCAAGGGGTGTTAGCAAAGCGCGTCCCGCCCCGCCGCTTGTACCGCCCTGGCTCGCTGAACCTTCTGTTCACTCATTTGTCCTTGCCGAATGGCGCCGCCACCGCGATTGCCGCTTCCCCCGTGGCCGCGGAGGTGGACAGGGGAACCCACATGACAATGGATTCCGAGGGAAGAATCCACGCCCAAAATCCCGGCAAGGCAAGGTTTCTGCTGGATTTTGGTGTGACCGGGGGGATCTCCAAGGTCAGCGACGATACCACGCAATTGATCATTGAGGCGATCAGCTCAACCGCCACCGATGCTTCCACGGCCGGCGTGGCCAGGTTAGCGGCGATGGGCGCGACAGGAATCTTTCTCCTCACCCGCCACGGTCGCGACGTGATTTTGCCGCCCTACACGGAGATGGACGTCAGCTTGAGCCGCGCCGTGTCACTGGGAAGTGATTCACCGGCCACGGCATCTGCCAAGTAAATCGCGCTCCCGCCGGGGGCAATATTTAAAGGCCGGATTTCCGATTACGCACCTTCCCGGCGGCAGCTCATCTATGAGGAAGTTTCCACCCTCACGTTCTTTCCAAAAGGACTACCTGCTCCCTTGTGGTGTCAGGCTTCACCTCTTGATGAGAGAAGCGCCCACCGAATTCGCCAAGATCGACTTAACTTTGTAGTTGTTTCCGCCGATAACAAGAACGAATGCATGGGGTGACTCAATATAAGTCAGCCCATGGAGAACTTCACCCTGAGTCTAGAAACGACTTTGATTCAGAGGCAATGGAACCCAGGGTGTCATCCTGCCGAACAGCCGGGTGAAAAAGACTGTTCCTACGTGGCCAGTGGCGAAACACCGTGCCATGTCATGGAGCCGGTGACAATTGAAAAGGAACTTTCTATGCGATCTAGCAAATGGCTTGGTCTCATTCTGACCGCAGTATTCCTTCTCTTCTGCGGGTGTGGTGGCGGCCCTACTAGTGTTATCACTCCCCAGCCGCCCTCGGCACTCAGCTACACTACCGCCACGGCGGTCTACATCAAGGGGACGGCGATCACGCCGAACAGCCCCACCAGCACCGGCGGAGCGGTAACCTCATACAGTGTTAACCCGGCCCTTCCGGCAGGCTTGACCCTGAGCACCAGCACCGGTGTTATCAGCGGAACCCCCACCGCCGTCACCGCCACGGCCAGCTACACGGTTACGGCTTCCAACGCGACCGGCAGCACCACCGCAACCCTGACTATCACGGTGGAAGACGCGGCCCCGGCGGGCCTGGCCTACACTACCGGCACGGCGGTGTACACCGTGGGGACGCCGATCACGCCGAACAGCCCCACCAGCACCGGCGGAGCGGTAACCTCATACAGTGTTAACCCGGCCCTTCCGGCAGGCTTGACCCTGAGCACCAGCACCGGTGTTATCAGCGGAACCCCCGCCGCCGTCACCGCCACGGCCAGCTACACGGTTACGGCTTCCAACGCGACCGGCAGCACCACCGCAACCCTGACTATCACGGTGAATGTCACTCCGCTGAGCGCCGACAACATCAACCTGATCTTCGTGGTAAGCGAGGATTTGGCTTACCAAGACCAAGCTCTCGGGGACGTCAGTCCAAGCACGGCAAACCTCACCAACAAGGGTTTACAGCGGTCGCTCCTCCTGGCCCCGTTCCTGCAGGAGGTATTGGGGATGAACAATGTAACCGGCATCTACGCGCTCGAACCGATGACCCATTTGCAAACCACACCCACAGGCAATTACCCCGATATGGCGGCACTGGAGACCATTCAGCAGTTCGCCCTTCTCAACCAGATCAGTCTGCCCACTGCCAGTGATGGCCTGACCCAAGTTACCGCCAACAGCTACCCGCTCAATGCCTCGTATGCGTTGACGTTCGTCCCCCCCACCCCACCCCCCGAGATTGCTCCGCCGTTGCTATTCTGCGAGGCCTGCCAGGGTCTCGATTTCAACGACCAGAATGGCGACAACGAAACCCTCGTAACCGGCGTACTCGGTATCATCGCGGCACACGTCCCGGGCTTTTATGTCTTCTCGGCACCCTGGGAGACCACCAGCAGCCTGTTGGCAAATATCAGTACGCTCGAAGGTTATAACCTGACTCTTCCGGCGAGTTATCAGGGTCCGAACTATATCTATGCGATCTCGATTGCGCCGTCGGGAAGCGCTAGCCTGGTGACTTACAACAGCAATCTGAACCCGCCTTCCACCTACCCTGCGCTGCCTCCGGTGCCGCTGCTCAGCACATGCGCTGCGACACCTTTCAGGATCCCAACGACCGGAAGTATTCCGCCGCCACCGCCCGCGCAGGGATTCATCCCCAACACCAACGAAACAGTTTACTTCATGCGGCACGCAGAGGCGCATCCGACGAGCTCTTGGGACGACGGCAACTATGTCGGTGCGGGGCAATGGCGCGCGCTGGATCTTCCGAACGCACTGAGCGGCAAAATCAGCCCCACCCAGGTCTATTCGATCGACCCCGCTCAGGTTATCCCCGCGGGTCATTCCTACTGGTCGTATGTCAGGCCCTCATTGACCGTCGAACCCTATGTAATCGCCAATAACTTGCCCTTGAATCTGTTTGCGAGCGTCGAGATGTTTGCGCTGACCTCGCCCGCGCTAACTAATACTTTTTTCTTCACGGGGAACACATTCTCCGGTCAGACCGTGCTGCTGGCGTGGGAGCACGAGCACTTCCCACCGATGGTAAATGACCTGCTCAGGAGCTACCAGTACAGCACCCAAACGGCGCCCGCTTGGCCGGACGACGACTACGACACCATCTGGACGGTGACGCTTGACTCCGTGGGCAACCTGACGGTTGACAACGCGCTTTGCGAAGGCATCAACTCCGCCATGCTGCCAGCCACGGCTCCTCAACTTTAGTAACGGCCAAAAGGCAGATCATGAGCGGATTTCGACGATGCCTTCTTCAGGGGTGCAGATGCGCGTGCAATCATCAGCATGCGCAGCTCAAGTTCGGTCTACTTTTCTTAATCTGTGCCGACTGTTCTCTTTCGAAAGCCCCGATAGCTCGACCATCAAACAATATAAGGAGTCAATCTATGAACATGCATAACAGAAATTCCAGACCTTTCAGTTTGATCATTCTTTCTCTTTCTCTGACGGCGTTATTCCTTCTTTTCTGTGGGTGTGGTGGTGGCGGCCCCAGTGCTGTCTCCATTCAGCCGCCCTCGGGACTCAGCTACACTACGGCCACGGCGGTCTACACCGTGGGGACGCCGATCACGCCGAACAGCCCCACCAGCAGCGGCGGAGCGGTGACCTCGTACAGTGTGAGCCCGGCCCTTCCGGCAGGCTTGACCCTGAGCACCAGCACCGGTGTTATCAGCGGAACCCCCACGGCCGTCACCGCCACGGCCAGCTACGCGGTAACGGCTTCCAACACGGGCGGCAGCACCACGGCGACCCTGAGCATCACGGTGAATGTCGCGGCCCCGGTTGGCCTGGCCTACACTACCAGCACGGCGGTCTACACCGTGGGGACGCCGATCACGCCGAACAGCCCCACCAGCAGCGGCGGAGCGGTGACCTCGTACAGTGTTAACCCGGCCCTTCCGGCAGGCTTGACCCTGAGCACCAGCACCGGTGTTATCAGCGGAACCCCCACGGCCGTCACCGCCACGGCCAGCTACGCGGTAACGGCTTCCAACACGGGCGGCAGCACCACGGCGACCCTGACCATCACGGTAAATCCCACTGCCCTGAGCGCTAACAATATCAACCTGATCTTTGTGGTGAGCGAGGATTTGGCTTATCAAGCTTCCGGGGACGTCAATCCACTCACGGCCAACCTCACCAGTCAGGGTTTACAGCGGTCGCTCCTGATGGCCCCGTTCCTGCAACAGAACGTCTTGGGTGGTGAGAATGTAACCGGCATTTACGCACTCGAACCGATGACCCATTTGCAAACCACCACCACAGGCTATTACCCCGATATGGTAGCACTTGAGACCATCCAGCAGTTCGCTCTTCTCAACCACATCACTCTCTCCAGTGACGCTGTGGGCGGGACCTTCTATACCGGCAACAACTACCCGATCAATGCATCGTACGCGTTGGGATCCGTACCCATCGGAGTTGCTACGCCGTCGCTACCCTGCCCGGAGTGCCAGGGTCTCGACTTCGATGACCAGAATGGCGACAACGAAACCCTGGTAACCGGTATCGTCACGGCAAACGTCCCGGGCTTTTACGTCTTCTCGGCGCCTTGGGAGACCACCAGCAACCTGTTGGCAAATATCAATGAGCTTGAAAGCTATAACCTGACTCTGCCGGCGAGCCATCAGGGTCCCAACAATATTTATGCGATCTCGATTGCGCCGTCTGGAAGCGCCGACCTGGTCACCTATAACAGCAGCTTGAACCCGCCCTCCACCTACCCTGTGCTGCCCCCGCCCGCGTTGGTCAGCACTCCATGCATGCCGCCGACGCCGTCCAGCATCACCGTGACCGGCGGTATCGGTGGCGCCGTAATTCCTGCGGGAGCCAACACCAACGAAACCCTTTACATTGTTCGGCATGCAGAGGCGCATCCGCAGGGCTACTGGTCCGACAACAACTACGTTGGTGCAGGGCAATGGCGCGCGCTGGATCTTCCGAACGCGCTTCGCGGAAAGATTAGCCCTAACCAGGTTTGGTCGGGGGATGTCTCTCAATTTAGCCAAGGCACGGTCACCACCTCGGGCGATAACCAGTGGTCGGGTGTTGCGCCCGCTTTGACTGTCGAACCATACGCAATCGCCAATAACCTGCCCTATAATCTGGTAACGGGCTTCGAGTTGTCCGATCCGAACGCGGCCCAGCTAACCAGTAATTTTTTCTTCATCGGCGGCTTATTCTCCAATCAGAAAGTGCTGCTAGGGTGGTCGTACGTTCAAATCGCTCAGACAGTGACTGCACTGTTCTCAAGCTATTTCCCGCATGGGGGCGGCCCAACCGCGCCCGCTTGGTCGCCCACTGACTACGATACCGTCTGGACGGTGACGCTTGACGCCAATAGCAACTTGACAGTTGACTACTCGCAGTGTGAAGGAATCAACTCCGCCACACTGCCGGCTACGGCACCTCAGTTTTAGTAACGGTGCAAAGGCAGATCATGAGCGGATTTCGACGATGCCTTCTTCAGGAGTGGAGATGCGCGTGCAATCATCAGTATGCGCAGCTCAAGTTCGGTCTACTTTTCTTAATCTGTGCCGAATGTTCTCTTTCGAAAGCCCCGATAGCTCGACCATCAAACAATATAAGGAGTCAATCTATGAACATGCACAACAGGAATTCCAGACCTTTCAGTTTGATCATTCTTTCTCTTTCTCTGACGGCGTTATTCCTTCTTTTCTGTGGGTGCGGTGGCGGCAGCAGCCCCAGTCCTGTCGTTCAGCCGCCCTCCGGACTCAGCTACACTACGGCCACGGCGGACTACACCGTGGGGACGCCGATCACGCCGAACAGCCCCACCAGCAGCGGCGGAGCGGTGACCGCGTACAGTGTGAGCCCGGCCCTTCCGGCGGGCCTGAGCCTGAACACCAGCACGGGTGTCATCACGGGAACCCCCACCGCCGTGACCGCCACGGCCAGCTACACAGTAACGGCTTCCAACTCGGCCGGCAGCACCACCGCGTCCCTGAGCATCACGGTGAATGTCGCGGCCCCGGCGGGCCTGGCCTACACTACCGGTACGGCGGTCTACACCGTGGGGACGCCGATCACGCCGAACAGCCCCACCAGCAGCGGCGGAGCGGTGACCGCGTACAGTGTGAGCCCGGACCTTCCGGCGGGCCTGAGCCTGGACGACGACACGGGGATTATTACCGGAACCCCCACGGCCGTGACCGCCAAGGCCAGCTACACGGTAACGGCTTCCAACTTGACCGGCAGCACCACGGCGACCCTGACCATCACGGTGAATGCCGCGGCCGCGGGCGTCCAGTTCATCCCCAATATGAACCAATGGATTACGCCGCTGGCGCCCCAGGGCTCCCAGTTCCAACCGCTGGTCACCCCTTGGTTAGTAAACGGTAATCCCTGGTGGGCGGGGCAAGCGGTCTCGAGCGTGGTGAGTACGGATGGGAAGACTCTGTTTGTTCTGACCAGCGGGTACAACCGCATTTTCTACGCCAACTCCGTCTCAGCCATGGCCTTCGTGGCCGAGCCGCCCGTAGTAGGGCTCGCACCCGGCGCGTCCATAGCGGACAACGGGCTCCCAGCAGCAAACTCGCCGTCGAGTGAGTACGTGTTCATCTACGACATTTCGACGGACACGCCGGTCCAGAAGCAAATAGTGATGATCCCCAATGCCTACAACGGGATTGCCGTCGATCCATCCGGCGGGGCTTTTTACGTATCCAGCGGCATGGGTGACTACCCCTTTGGCAGCAACGGTAAGCCCAACCCCAGTAGCCCCCAATTTGACAATGTCCACGCCTTTACTCTGAGCGCCGACGGAACAACTTGGGCGCAGCAGCAAGAGCTTCTCTTGAACCACACCACGGGGGGCGTTGGCCTTCCCGTACCTAAAAGCGAACCATCACTCCAGATAAATAGCGTGGTTTACGCGCAGCCTTGCGCCGCTGGCGTGGCTATTTCCCAAGATGGCCAGACCATGGTGGTGGCGAATTATTACAACGACTCGATAACGGTGTTCACCGGAGGCTTGGGCAACTGGACGCCGCTGAGCACCCTTACGGCCGAGGAACCCGGGGGACTGTCTAACCCGGGGGAACTCGACCTGCGCCCCGGCAGGGCCGCTAGCTCGCCGCAGCCGGGCACGCCGGGCGGCGAATATCCGTTTTGGGTGGTTGTGGCGACGACGACTAACGCATCGACCCAGACAACGACCAATTGGGCGTATGTCTCAAGCCTTCGCGACCGCGAGATCGACGTAGTGAATCTGAGCGGGACACCGGCGGTAATAAAACGGATCCCAGTGAAAGGCCAACCGAACAAGATGACGCTTAACACGGCCCAGACGCGCCTGTATGTCGCCGAAGACGAGTCGGATACGGTTGACGTCATCGACACGAACCCGAACGACAGCACCACGTGGAACACCGTCCTCGAAACCATCCCTGTCATCGCTCCCCCGTCACTAGTGTCTACCACCTTTCCCACGCTGGCGAAATATACGGGCGCGAACACTAACAGCGTGACGCTCACGCCGGATGGGACGCAACTCTACGTGACCAATGGCAATCTGAACAGTATCGCCGTCGTGGCGCTGACTGGAACGGATAAGAACGACCAGGTCGTGGGTCTCATTCCCACCGGCTGGTACCCGAACTCCGTGAGCTTCAGCCCCGATGGCAGTTGGGTGTACGTGGTCAATGGGAAGTCGCCGACGGGCCCCAATCCCAATTGGTGCTATGTCTATGGCCCGCCGCTGTTCCCAAGTTGCGAGACCACGAACGAGTATAATCCCCAGTTGACCAAAGCCGGCTTACAGAGCTTCCCCACCGCCACCCTCGCGGCGCAGCTCCCGGCGCTGACGGCGCAGGTGCTCGCGAACAACCGGTTCTCCAGTACCGAGAGCGCCAGCGACGCCGCGGTCATGGCGGCCGTGCGTCAGGGCATCCAGCACGTTATCTTCATCATCAAGGAGAACCGGACTTACGACCAGGTTCTGGGCGACCTGCTGGTCGGCAATGGCGATACTCATTTGGTTCAGTGGGGAGATACGATCACGCCGAATCTGCATAACCTGGCGACAACCTTCGTCACGCTCGATAACATCATGGCCACCGCCGAAGTCAGCAATGACGGCTGGCCGTGGACCACTGGGGCTCGCGCCCCCGACGTGGTCGAACGCCAATACCCGGTGTCCTACGCGGGACGCGGCCTCAGCTTGGATAGCGAGGGTTTGAATCGCAGTGTGAACGTTGCGATTCCGTCCCTCGCCCAGCGCCAGGCCGCCGAACCCCTTACACCGGACGATCCGGATCTGTTACCGGGCCAGACCGACGTGGATGCGCCGGATGGACCGAACAATGAAGTGAATACCGGCTATTTGTGGGACTCCGCGCTGCGGATGGGTCTCACGGTTCGCAACTATGGCTTCTTCATTGACACGACCTGCTATAACGAGCCCACGTGCGCCATTCCCCTGGCGCACGACCCGGCCTCAACCCGCACGATCGTGGCCTCCCCCTCGAATGTTTCCCTCTTCCCGTACACCGATCGGTTCTTCCGCGGTTTCGACAACAACTTTCCGGATTATTACCGTTACACGGAGTGGGAGCGGGATTTCAATGCCAGCTACGCCAACGGTGGACTCCCTTCGTTGAGCCTCGTTCGCTTCATGCACGATCACACCGGAAACTTCGGTACCGCGATTGACCTCGTGGATACTCCGGAGACGCAGGAAGCCGATAACGACTATGCGGTCGGCTTGCTGGTTCAGAAGATCGCCAACAGCATCTACAAGAACAACACCCTGATCTTCGTCATTGAAGACGACGCCCAGGATGGCGCCGACCACGTCGATTCGCACCGCACCGTCGCGTTCGTGGCGGGCGCCTACGTGAAGCAAGGAGCGCTGGTCTCCACACCGTACAACACCCTCGACTTCCTGCGCACGATTGAAGAGGTTCTGGGCCTCCCGCAATTGAACCTGAACGACGCGCTCGCTAGGCCCATGGCCGACATCTTCAACACCACCCCGAGCGCGTGGAGCTTTACCGCCAAGCCCTCGGCATATCTCTACAACACAAGTCTGCCGCTGCCTCCCAAGGCGGCCAGCCTGATCGTGCCCAAGTCGACGCACGGCGCGCAATACTGGGCGCGGGTCACCAAGGGAATGGACTTCTCGGACGCAGATCGCGTCGATCCCGCGGTCTACAACCGCATTCTCTGGAAAGGGATGATGGGCGACCGGCCTTATCCCGCCGGGCCGACCGGACTGGACCTACGCAAGAACCGCGAGAAGCTCCTCGCGAGTTACCGGCGGTCTCTGAAGCAAGAAGCGGCGCAGAAACCGAAGACGGCCACGAACTGAGCGCGACAAGGCGGGCGGGCGCGGACGGGGTTGCCCCTCACAAAGCAGAATCCCCGGGCGAGCCCAGCCGAGCGCGCCCGCCTTGTCCCGGGGCCTGTCATACTACACTCGCCCTCATGTCTCGGTGAGTCTCACAGCGAGATGAGGGCGAGTCCGCTTTCGGGATCGACTTTCTTTTGTATGTGGGGCGGGCGATTCTTCGAGCAGGAGACTGGTCTTATTCGTCACGGTGCGCCTGCTGAAGCGGCCCAGATTTCCGCCCACTCGCAATGGTGGTGGTGTCCCAGTTCGCCTGTAGGGCCGCCTTGGGGCGGCCTGGCCGGTCCCGCCTTGCGGGACCGGCCCTGCGTCGCATATTAGGACACTGGCAGTCTTGAGATGCAAATCATCTAAGCGCCAAACTACTGGCGCGGAGGCAACATTGAGGGATTTTTTGCTGAGGACACCCGTCCGGCTGGGATCGAGACGCGACCAGACCAAGTTGATTGCGGTGAAATCTTCTTAGCGCTCGCAATCGTCCCCGTTAGTAGCGCTCCCCCTTGGGCCGGCAAGGAGCGGTGCAGCACTCCGTCTGAGGACTGTAAGCAAATGGAGCCTATATCGGCCCCCTCGCTGTTCTGTCCCTGTTTGATCTCATTGAGAGGAATGGTGTAAGTTCCGGATGCAGTGATGATATAGGATTCGTCGGCGGGTGTGGTGCAGGCCTTGTCGCCCCAAAGGTTCACCGCCACACCCGGAGTGAGCCGGAGCTTTACGATTACGCTATCATTTTGGAGCTCGAGTAGACCCGCCTCCGCCACTTGCAGGATCAGTGTGGTGGTAACGGTCCTGGTCCGCTGGGCGTAAAGCGGAGCAGCAACCCTCAGCAAGCCCACCAGCAGCAGCCCGACGAGTGTCCAGTTCGCGCCTTGTCCACGAGCGAAACTACGGAGCAGCCAAGCCGCCATGCCCGCCTTACTCCAGTCGCTGGATCGTATGCGTTGCATGGCCCTTCACCTCTCCACAAGGCCGCAAAATGGTCAAGTGGAATGGCCCGGCACCCCACCCTTTCTTCAGGCTGTCATGGCCAAACACGTTCGCTGGAGCTAGCGGCTGCCGCTGCGACCGCCACGCCCAGCATCGGCACCGCACCCACCGCAGCCCATTTTCTCCGGCGCGGCTTCAAATCCAACTGAAATACAATCGGCGCGCCGGGTCGAAACTTAAGGCTGGCGCCTGCCGGCCAGCGGGAGAAGCCAACTGGGTGCTCAGGCCCGGTCCGCTGCTTCCGAAAAAAGGAGGCTTCTTGGCATCTCCAGTACCGATGCTCGAGATGCCGAGAAGCTTCTCCTTTGGGATTAAGGGGGGAGTATCCCTCATTGCGAAGACTTCTGCAAGACCCCATTACTACTTCGTAATCACCCTCAAGACTCCCTCTCATCAGGGGCCGTCCGCCGAGTCATTTCCACCCAAACGCTTGGCCACAGTTGGTGAATCTCTTTGCGGTGCGCAAAGGTCGTCCGCCGGAGGGGTCTGTCTCACACCAGCTTCTGGAATTGGGAATCTGGGATTTAACTCGCGGTGGTAGGCAAGGCTGTGTGGGGATAGGGCGGAGTGTCTATAGTGTAAGTTCCTGACCTGGTGATGACATCAAAAAGTCCTGAAGCCCTCAAGGCTGTCTTCAGGGATTCAAGGCGAGACACTTTTGATCGTGGCTCTAGCGGCTACCGCCCCCACCGCGGGACCCACCACTGGACACGCCGCGGCCTGCGCCGCCACCCGCGCCCATATGGATCTGTTCCTTCAAGATCTCGTGGACAGGTTTCTCCTGCGGAGGCTTAAGCTTCAGCTCAAATCTGATCTCTGCCGCTGGCGGGTTAGCGCTCGAGGCCAACACCCGCACGCGGGCTGGCGAAGCGAGCAGATATCCATCGGGCAGCGTCTGCTCATCGAACACGACTTCGTATTCTCCCTCACGCAGGTTGTAGAAGGCGAAGCTGCCGTCCTGGTAGGGTGTGGTGTAACGGTTGGTGCCCGCCAGCCGGATCACCGCGTCCTCCAGCAGCGTGCCCGCCGGCGCCACAATTCTCCCGGTCAAATAGGTCAGGCGGACCACGGTGAAGTCGGCTCGCGCGATGGCGCGCGGCTCGACGCTCACGCGCGCCATGGTGGCCGGGCCCGGCTCGTAATCGGTAGGGAGTTGCTCCATGTCAAGTCCCACCTCGTAAGGGCCTTCAGGAACGGCGGAAAACTGATAGCGACCTGAGGCATCGGTGACGGCGGTACGGAAGTGAGCGAGGCTTACGGGAACGCCTGCCGCTGGGCGGCTCCCTTTTGAGGACTGCTCCATCACCAGACCCTGGACGCTTCCCACCAGCGGCGCGTGTGCCGCCGCGTACTGCTCGATGTCGCCCCCTCCCGGCAATTCTTTCCCCCAGTGGAAGTGCTTCGCCACGCGGGCGTAAACGCTCCACTGATTGAAGGCTGCAAGCTGGGTGTTCAGGCCCAGGTCGCTGTTGGGGAAAAGAAAGATGTTCTCCGCGTTCAGCGCCGTATTCAATTGATTGCGGAAGGCCTCAAATTGCAGGTTCCAGCCCCGGATGAGCGGCGTGCTCAGCCCCGCCACAGTGCTGTTGTAGGCATTGGTGCTGAAGATGCTCCGGTTCACCAGGTCGTTGCCCTTTTCGAAGTAGCCATAAGCCGAAACGCGCTTGATGTTGGCCTGGATCGAGCCGCGGAAGAAGAGCGTGTTACGGCTTTCCGTCGACTGCGAGTTTTGCATGCGGACGGCTCCGCCCAGCACCAGCCGCTTCCAGGTGAAAGTGTCTTCAACCTCCGTGAAGCGCTGCGCCATGGGCGAGAGGTTGGTGTTGAGCTTCATGTCGATCAAGGAGAACCGCAGGCTGTGACGCCGGAGGGGGCGGCTGAGGTTGAAGCTCAACTGGCGGTTGTTCGAGGCAATCTCAGCCGGCTGCGAAGGATCGTGCTCGGTCAAGCGCATAGTGGAAAGCGAGGCGTTGGCGCCGAACTTCCAGGGCAGGATAAAGGACGCTCCCGCCGTATACCCGGAGCTGTGGTAAGTGGGCAGGTCGGGGTTGCCCTCCAGGTTGTTCGAGTAGGCACTGGCGGAGCCGTAGAAATCCACCCGCTTGACTGGCCGGTAATGCCCTTCCACATCGGGCCCCTTCCGGTCGCCCACGAAGGTCCCCAGCAGCGGCAGGTAAGTGGTGCTCTGGCGAACGTAATTGGCCTTGAGGCTGAACTTGTCGTCCTCCCACGAGGGGCCCACCAGCAGCGACAACGGTTGTTGCCTCACCGGCACTGGCGCAGAGGAAGACTGTTCCCCGGCAGAGGTGAAGCTCGAAGCCGTCCCGTAGCCAGCTTCCGTATAGAACTTGAGGTGCTTGGTGAAGCTGTATAAGGACTGGAAGGTAAGGCTGTTCGAGTTCCGGTACTCGTGGCCGGGGAGGAAAAGGGTGGAGTCGTTGGTCAGCGCGTCGGGGTTGGTGGAGAGGTTAAGGTAACGCACGCCGAACTCCCAACGCTCCCCTACCTTCTGCTGCATGGAGGCCCCCAGCACCCGCTGCGGCAGTGTAATGCGGAAGGGAATCCGGGGTCCGCCGAGGAGCGTCTCCTCGCCCACGAAGAACTGGTAGCTGCGGCTTGTGCGCCGCATGGCGATTCGGAGGCCGCGCGCCGCGATCTCGGGCGTGTAGATATTGAGGAAAGGGTTCTCGACAAGGTTCGATGAAAAATGGAAGTCGCCGCCCATGAAGTCCCAATGCCAGCCCCAAATCGGCACCCTTTCGAGTCCCGCGTAGAGGTTGCCGGTGTGCAAACCGTTGCCGCCGTAGCCCTCGACGTTGGCGGTAAAAAGGCCAACACCCGGAATGAATTCACTGGTGTTCACGGCCGGACCTGTGGTTTCGGTCAGCGGCTGCCCGCTTCCAGCCAGATAGTAGCCTTGGAAGGCCACGTCGGCCTGCCCAGCGGTCTGAGCCCAAAGCGCGGGCGCAAGCAGCAACAGGGCGGCAAGCGCCATGGCGACCCGAATCGAATTGTCCTTCAGCCAATGCACCAAGGCTCCCTTTGGAGCGCGACAGGCGCCCGCTCACCTCTAGTCCCTCTCCTCTGTTCGGGGGACGGTAGGGCGGGGTTGAAGTCCCGCCGTTCCGCGCGAGTGAGGCCCACTGCGGTCCCTAGGCACTATTGCTGTGGATGTTGCGGCACGGGCCCCGGCTGGACTTCTGGCGCCTCCGGGGTAGGCTCCACCGACACGTCCAGGGAGCCTTCCTGGATTTCGCCCGTGCCGATATCGATCCGCACCCGCAACTTGTAATGCCCCGCCTCAAGATGCGTCTTGAGCGGGAAGAGGAAGCACTGGTCGCGCTGGCGCAAGACGGGGAGGGACGGGAAATCAGCCGTCTCCACCGCCTTGCCGTCCGCGTCCAGAACCTCGAGCTTGCCCGTGGGCCGGAAATACATTAGCCCGCTGTTCTCGAGTATCGCCACCGCTTGCCAGCCCGCTGGCTCGGACTCCTTCCCCGCTGGCAGCGGCTCGAGCTTGATTTCCTTCAGCCTGCCGTGAATGGGGGGAGAGCCGACGGTGACGTAGACAGCGGCGACAGCACGCACAGCCATGCGCATTCCCATGCCCGTCGCCTGCTCGGCGGTGGGAAGGGTAGTAAAGCCAGCGGCGCAGTTGTAGCTGCCTTCGGGCAGGTCCGCGGGGAGCCGTAGCGTGTAGCGGACCAGCAGGAATCCGCCCTTTTCTAGCTCGATCTCCATGGGGTTGAGGCTCAGCCATTTCTTGCAGGAGTAGGCAGCCTCCTGGGGCAGATCGCGCTCAAACTGCGGTGTGTCCCTGGCGTCGATATTGAAATCGAGCATCTCAGCACGGACTCGCACCTTCTCCCCCGATTCGGTACTCAGTTTGAGCGAGCCGGAGTACTGCTGCCCCGGCGCCATGCGCAACTCGACCCGCATGGGCGCCAGCCCTAGGCCTACCTGCGCCCAGACAGGCGCCGCTCCCCCGAGGGCTAACAGCCCAAGGAGAGTAATTACGGTTCGGTATATAGGTATTGAACGCCGATTGTACATGATGTACCTACCTGATAGCTCCAACTGTCCTGGAAGGTATAAGTCACGGAAAACTGCGCGAGAGTGTGATTCCCGCTGCCGGTAACCACCGTCGTACCATTCCCCGTGCTGCTTAAAGCAGCCGCAGCCGCGCAGGTGACGCCGGTTGCGCTTGAGCAAGCCACCGTCACTGAGCTAGCCGGAGGGTTGTTGCAGCCCGTAAAGGAGCTCGCGGTCGCTTGGGCATAGACGGTGAAGTGCGCGGGATTGTTCGTCACCGTGAATTGAACCTTGGTACTGCCGCTGTCACTCACGCTACCGCCCGGGTTAGTAGAGGTGGGAAAGGTGATGGAGGTCGGTGTCACCGAACCGTTGCTGACAGTGAGGGGAGTCGAGGCCTGCGCACTCTGCACTGATCGGCTAACCGGGGTGGGTCGGCGTGGTGCGGCGGCTTTTTGAGCCCACGCCGACCCTGCGGCAAATACGAGCGCTCCAGCAATGGTGAACATGATGAATTTGCGCATCCCGGCCTCCTTTCTGTAGTTGGGGCGGGCTATGCCCGTCCTCGGGAGCGCGAAGCGCTCCCCTACCCACGGCGTCATCAGCTACGCAGCGCTGATGGTGAACGTCGCGGTTGCGGTGTACGTCCCGGTCTTATACTTCGGGTCGTTAGTCAGGCTCCAGGCGACGGAGCCAGCGTCCCCACTCACTGCCACCGAGTGCGCATCAGCGCCGAAGGTCGCCACGCTCGTTTGGGCGCTGGTAGACGCAGTTAGGGCCGTGCTGCATGCCGTACCTGACGCGGTGGTGCAAGTATAGGTGAGGGCGTCCCCCGAGCTAGGTGGCGTACCGACGCTAGGACCGCCGGTGCCCGAGAAGTCCGTGGTGACCTCGAGCTGAATGGAGCCAGTTCCCGAGGTTTGGCTCGTCCGAATCTTGTAGGTGAAGTTGGTTGCGCCGGTGTATGGATTGAACGTCGTGCCGGTCGCGGCCAGGGTTGTGGTGGTAGTGGTAATCGTAATACTAGCCTCGTTCGACACGGTAAGCGAGAGTGTGGTTGTGCCAGTGGCCGTAACGGTTGCGGCGCCAGCCAGCGATGCGCTCAACAGCAGGACGACCGCCGCAAGTAAAGTTTTCTTCATGGTTTTGTCTCCTTTTTGGAAGTTTTCAGCTTGCGCTGATGGTTAAGGGTTGAAGTTAGCGGATAAGACCCGGTCTTATATTTCGGGTTATCCGTAAGAGTATAGCTAGCAAACTTTCTTGGCGAGCCGCTCCCGCACCGGACCGCTCCCGCTCTAGCAAACATCAAGAACCCGCGCATCCTCGTCTCCTGGTCTCCAGTGGATCACTTACGCGGCGCTGATGGTGAACGTCGCGGTTGCGGTGTACGATTTCGTCTCCTTTTTCAAAGTTCTCAAGTTGCACTGATAGTGAAGGTTAAAACTGACGAATAGGACCCGGTCTTGTAAGCCGGGTTATCCGTAAGAGTGAAACTGGTGCTCACAGTGTTCGGGACGGCTGAACTGCAATTTCCGCCACCGCCCGTACAGGTCCCAGCAGGAATCGACGTTACGACGGGGGTCTGTGTAGTAGTGCTCAGCGTCTGATTGCCGGAGCAGTTAGTGCCTAACGTCGCTCCGGAGCAGGTGTACGTCAGAGGGCCGCCACTGCTCCCGATCACGGGTCCGCCTTTGCCGGTCGGCGTGAACTCCGCCGCTTGCACCTGCACGCTGCCGCTGCCGGTGCTAGGGGTAGTGCGTATCCAGTAGGAAACGGTGATGCTGCTCGCGGAGGTGAAGTTCGAGAAGGCTGTGCCTGTGTGCGTGAGGCTGACGCTCGATGGTGACACGGTCACCTTCACCGCATTTTGCAGAGTGAGGTACAACGTCTGGACCTGTGCCTGAGAGCAAACCGGCGCGACCAGGAGCGCAACGACGGCCACTAAAGGCGCAAGGCGCGTTATGAACCGACAACCCATCTCGATCGGGCGCCTGACGCAGCTCATGCTTCCCAGGGCGGATGAATAGGTGGACCGTTCAGCGTATTCAATTCGAAGCTTGCCTTCGTGGGCGGCTGACGTGCCTTGCCCGCTCATCTCTTGCGCGCCGCATAAAGGAACAACCCCAGAGCTGCGTGCGCTGCTGCGCAAGAGCCTTTGAGCCCGCCGGGCATCACCTGTTAAGAAGTTCTGCATTTCTCCACAGCCCAAGTGTCATTGAGCTTGCACAGTCTCGATTAGAATTCTCTAAGAATTGCGCCGCAAGGCTACAAAAGTTCAGGGTTACGACTCTCCAAAACCCAAGCGTCATTGGGCTTGCACAGTCTTGATTAGAATTCTCTAAGAATTGCGGCGCAAGGCTACGAAAGTACTGGGTACGGCTACATCAATCCCCCCTACGGTATTTACTGCCTGGTGGCTGACATCTTCCTAAGAGCGGGCCGTGGGCGGGGTTGTCTGCGCGTCCGGGCGAATTGGCGCCAGCAGAAGCGCACCCAAGGCGACTAAAGGCGTAAGGCGCATTATCGGCCGGCCAACCCTCTCGAGCGAACGCCTGACGCAGCTCACGCTTCGCGGTCTTGATAAAGAGGCGTGCCGTGCCGCGTATGCGAATTGAAGCTCACCTTCATAAGCGGCTGAGGTGGCTTGTCCGCTCATCTCTTGCGCGCCGCATAAAGGAACAACCCCAGAGCTGAGTGCGCTGCCCGGCGAGCGTCTTGGAGCCCGCCGACCATCACCATGAACCACTGCCTTCACCAATGTCATAAAGCGTGCTTGCCCATGCACAGGCAGGATTAGAATTCTCTTATGCAGCCGGCAACGTTACCGAGGTACTGGTTTACAAGTCGCGCAGCCGCAAGGCCTGGCTGAAACCTCGAGACTGCCGCCTGTGCCTGGCGTGCTGCCTGCGCGACAGTTGAAGGTCGAACAAGCTTCGTCCCTGACCCGACTCGCAGTGGTTCCTGATGTCTCAGTATCCAGGCAGTGGCTCGCGGCCTCAGCACGGTGATCACAAAGGCCTCCTGCCTCGTTGGCGAAGAACGCAAAAGGAACGAGGACCGCCGGCCGTAGCTTATCTGGCGTGTTCGGCCAGACTCGCCCGGTGGAAGTACCTGGGTATTTCCGCCTTTAACCCGCAGGTCTCGGCGGAAGAGTCCAGAGCGAGATTCTTCGCTCCGCTCCGCTGCGCTCAGAATGACAGAATGGGAAACGAGTGCACGGATGTCACGCTGAGCAGCGCAACCGATCCGTCGAAAGCATGGGATTTACGCGCCGACGTCCTGGAGAGTCCATCGGCCTAGGGCGAACGAAGGATCTGCTTTAGAATTTTGCGCAGGAGGCGAACAAATTGGGGGTTAGCACTACAGCGGCACCACCTGACCGTCAAAGCGGAGCGCGTCCGGGGGCTGCCACCCTTCAGAAGCCTGCTTCGGTAATCGCTCGGGTATCCACCTTGGGTGCGTACTTGCGCACGACGGCGCCAATCTCGCTGGCCTTGCCGATGACCACGAAGACCAAGTTGTCACGCGGGAAGTATTGGTGAATCACGCGCTGGGCATCGGCCAGCGTCATGGCATCGATCTGGCCGTAGAGGTCGTTGATCTCGCGTTCGTCGAGGCCGTAAAACTCCAGTTGCGCCAGTTGCGAAGCGAGTTGGCCGGAGGTTTCGAGGGTGCGCGGCAACTGGCCCTTGAGGTAGTTTTTCGCGGAGTCCAGCGCTTCCTGGGTGACTCCCTTTTCGTGCAGGCTCTGGATGACCTCGAGGGCCATGTCCATGGCTTTCTCCGTGGTCGCGGTGCGGGTGTAAGTGGTAATAAGGAAGGGTCCGCGCGCCTTGTGCTGCTCAAAGCGAGAAAAGGCGCCGTAGGTCAGGCCGGATTTGATGCGCAGCTCACTGTTGAGCATGGAGGTGAAGCGCCCGCCGAACAAGGTATTCACCACCCGAATGTAAACCCGGTCAGGATTGGTGCGCGCGACGCCGATGTTTCCGATACAGAAGTAAGTTTGCGTGGCATCCGGTTTATCGACCAGGAGCAGTCTTTTGCCATTAATGTCCGCCTGCTCGGGGACGGAGATGGCCGGCGCCGGCTTTGGGGGCCAGGGCCCAAACTTCTGCAAGAGCATCTTTTCCACTTCGGAAGAATCAAAATCCCCCACCACGGCCAGGATTACGTTCCCCGGTGTGTAATAAGCCCGGTAGAACTTCACGATGGCGTCGCGGGTGATGGTGGGCAGCGACCTCTCGTCGCCGTTGCCGGGCCGCGCGTAAGGATGCGGCCCATAAACGTAGGCATTGAAGTAGAGCGGGAGGACGGCAAGAGCCTGATCCTTAGCGGCCTTGATGCCGTCCCGGCGCTGCTGGATGAGCTTCTCCACTTCCTCCTGCGGAAAGGTGGGATGGAGCAGCGCGTCGGCCAGCAGGTCCGCCCCGGTGCTGATATCCTTCTTCATAAATTCCGCTGAAATAGTGGCATACTCGGCCCCTACGCTGGTACTGAATTCGCCGCCGATGAAATCCAGCGCGGCAGAAAACTGATCGGCGCTGCGCGTCTGGGTGCCCTTGCGCAACAACTCCGCCGTGAGGGAGGCAACGCCTTCCTGCCCGGACGGGTCCGCAATCGGGCCGGCGTTGATGAGCGCCTGGAAGCTGACCAGCGGTACTTGGTGGCGCTCCATCAGCAGGAGTGTCATGCCATTGGGCAGTTTGAGCTTCTTGTATGGGGGTAACTTTAAGCCGCTGTTTTGCGCCAGCAACGCGCTGGTCGTTGTCGCGACCACAGTCATGGCCATCAGCAGCAATCGCTTCATCGGCTTTCTCCCGTCCTACGGTTTCGCCGCATTAGCTTTCGCGGGCTCGTTCTTCTCCGGCACCAGCGTCGCCACAGTGCGGTTGTTCTCGCTGAAATACTTCTGCGCCACGCGCCGTATATCTTCCTTCGTGACCTTGTTGTATTCTTCCGCCGCAGCGAAGAGTTTGTGGTAATCTCCCAGGAAAACCTCGTACGAGCCCAGGGTGTTGGCGCGTCCGTTGATGCTCTCCATTTGCCGGTAGAAGTCTGCCAGGGTAATGTTTTTGGCCTTCTGGAGTTCCTCATCGCTGAGGGGTTCGGCCTTCAGTTTCTCCAGTTCCTGGTAAACAGCCCTTTCCAGGGCCTGTAGGTCAACGCCCGCTTCGGGCTGTAGCGTCACCACGAACAAAGTGGGATCGAAGGAAAGATCGAACCCGCCGTCCACGGAAATCGCCAGCTGCTCCTTGTCCACCAAGCGCTCGTAGAGCCTCGAGCTCTGGCCCGAGAGGAGCACGGCCTGGAACAAATTGAGCGGGTAAAAATCCGGGCTGGCGCTTTCAGGAATGTGGTAAGCGATCATGAGCAGGGGAAGTTGCGCGAATTTTTTTACCACCAGGCGGCGCTCTCCAAGCTGTTCCGGCTCGCGCGTGGTGACCTTGGGCGGCGGGTCGTGGGAGGGAATGGACTCGAGGTCTTTTTCCGCCCGATCGAAGATTTCCTCCGCCGTGATATCGCCCACCACCACCATGGTGGCATTGCTGGGGGAATAGCCCATCTCGAAATGGCGCCGGAGGTCTTCCATCTTCCAGTTCTCGATGTCCACCATCCAGCCGATGACGGGCCAATGGTAAGGGTGAGCGATGAATGCCGTGGCCCAGAGTTGCTCGTCGAGAATGCCGAAATTACTGTTGTCCACGCTCGTGCGACGCTCGGAGGCCACCACGCCACGTTCAGAGGCGATCATCTTGGGGTCGAAGCTGAGATCGCGAATGCGGTCGCTTTCGAGATCAAAGATCTCTTCCAGCGCGGCGGGTGGAAACCAGTCCTGGTAAACGGTCACGTCGCGGCTGGTGTAGGCGTTGTTGGACCCCCCGGCCGCTTCCATCACCCGGTCAAATTCACCCGGGCCGTGTTTCTTGGCCCCGTTGAACATCATGTGCTCGAAAAAATGCGAAAGCCCCGTGGTCCCGGGCCTTTCGTTGCGCGACCCGACGCGGTAGAAGGTGTACAGGGCCACGTTCGGAATCGAGTGGTCCTCCTGCACCAGGATCTTCATCCCGTTCTTGAGGTTGTGGGTCTTTACCTCGAAAGTCTGCGCCGGGACTCGGGCGGCCCAGCCCCCCAGGCAGACGATGAGAAGGAATAGACGAACAGCTCTCCGGCTCATGCTCAGCGCTCCCTCTGCCATTTTCGCTACGCAGTCAGCCGCGGGAATCGTACTTAACGCACTTCCGTTTCGATTTCCCGCAGACCGATAATATACACTTGACCGCCCTCCGTATACAGGGGGTAACGCAGGTTTCAGGTGCCAGGGGTCAGGTGACAGGCGCTAGGAGCTGGGGGCTAGGCGCTAGTACTACTACGTTAAGTTAGGGTGGACGGTTTCGTTTGCGAATTACGCTGCCACAATACGCGCACTCTCCGGTCCAGGTAAACAACAGGCGTTGGATCTCACGACGCGTCTGTGGCAGGGTCCAC